>Ga0326514_10002860_pt1 | contig 10975 bp, 7 predicted proteins | sample 3_2548_0518_D_FD_203653 | JGI IMG/M metagenome (GOLD analysis project Ga0326514, IMG submission 203653) | Bovine rumen microbial communities from UC Davis, California, United States - 3_2548_0518 | ecosystem: Host-associated > Mammals > Digestive system > Stomach > Rumen | place: USA: California... | reverse complement strand
CGGCCAAGGCGTCAATGCGGCCAGAGCCTACGCGGTTGGTTTTCGTGGTGTTGCCGACCCTAACGGAGGTGAGTTCGATGATGGAGTCCAATTCGGCGGGACTCAAGTCGGGATTGGCCTCAAGCAACATGGCCAACACACCCGCCACGCAAGGCGTAGCCATCGAAGTGCCGTCCATCTCAATGTAGTTGTTGGTGGTCTGGTAGTTCAACGAGATGATGTTGGCACCCGGAGCCGAAATGTCGGGACGAATCAAGCCGGGCTGGTTGACATCGCCGTTTTCGTAAGGATAGTCGTTGTAGTTGCCGACATTCGCGCCTGAAGCCCAAGTCGTTGGACCGACGGAGGAGAACCCGCAATGTTCGTCGTTGGAGTCGGTGGCACCCACGCTAATGACGGAGGTCAGTCCGCCATCAATGAGGTTTCTTTGGTCGGGATGGAGCCATGCCGGAGGGCAGTTGCTCGGGGCACTGATGTTGAAGGGGATGGGGTAGGTGTATTGCGTTTGGCCTTCGTTGCCGCAAGCCACGGCAGCCGCCACGCCCGCATCCAAACAGGTGGCGAAAACGTCGCGGTAGTAGTAGCAGGGACCGGCTCCGACATCGCTGAGCGAGATGCTGAGGAGGTGGGCACCGTGTTCCAAAGCAAACTCAACGCCTTGGATGAGGTGGGTGGCTTCGCCTTCTCCATCTTCGCCCAAAACCTTGATGGACATGATTTTGGCTCCCGGGGCGATACCCGTTTGGGTGCCAGCCGTGCCTTGACCCGCCAAAATGCCAGCGGTGTGTGTGCCGTGACCTTGGTCGTCCATGGGGTCAAGGTCTTGATAGAAAACATCATAGCCGTGGTGGGGGAACTCGCTGCCGCCGTCCCACATGCTGTTGGCAATGTCGATGTGGTTGTAGTTGACGCCCGTGTCGATGAGGCCGATGATGATGCCGTTGCCCGTGTAGCCCGTGCCGCCGTAGTTCCAAACCGCAGGCGCGTTGATTTTGTCCACATGCCAGGCGTTGTCTCTTGTGGCAGGGCTAATCTTCTCGTTTTGGGGAATCATCGGGCGCATTTCGTCAGGGATAATCATGGCAACATCCTTACGTTGGGCAAGTTGTGCAATGACTTCGGCATTGGCCGAGCAACTGAAGCCGTTGAACGACCAGAAGGTTTTCAGGTCGCTGACCAAGTTGTCATTTTTGTAACCTTCAAGAAAATCAAGCACTTGGGCTTGCGAGGCTTGACAAAATGCTTTTCTTTCGGCGATGACGAAATCGCGGCGTTGCTCTTTGGTCATCAGCGCGGTTTTTTGCGAAAGTTGTGTACCGTCGTAGCGGTCGGCCATCATAACGATGACATGTTGGAGTCCATCGGATTGGCCGAACAAGGCACTAAAACCGAGGGCAAGAATCAGGGTAAAAATGGATCTCTTCATGGTATTTGATTGATTTTGTGTTACATTACATTTCCGATACGACATTCTAAACATCGTTTGCGCCTGCAAAAATACGAATAAGTTTGTTGATTTTGTACGAACAATTCAGATTGCTTCGGGAGGCTTGCCGCCTACACACCAACACCCACTGCAAAAGCAATCCCAGAATAGATTCTTGTTTCGATGCCGATTGATTGAATCTTGGTCGCGTGGGCATCACAGATGGCGATGGAGGGGGATGATAGAGATGGCAAAGAGGTTGAATAAGAGCATGTCATGATTTGAGATTTACAACTTTTTTTCGACTACAGACATACTGAATGAAGTACTACCAGCTTTGATAAAAATATTATTAGGTATCCGCCAATCCATAATCTGCAGCATGTTCTGTTTCATCTTTCACCCCTGTATAAGCTTCTTCCACTATTTCAAAAAGCTTAGCATACGTAATCATTGGAATATAAGCATCATTTCCACACAAAGCCAATCCAAGAGAAGTTGATAACATAGGTATTTTTTTCGACACTTCTATAGCATCATCGATTGAATAGTTATTTGATACCGCAGTACCTATACGAATTATATCTGAAAACCCTACATAACGCCTACATAAGCCATTTTTCATTGAGCCGCCTCCGGTAAAAACGATTGGTCTATTATTAACAATCCTCGTAGCCTCGTCTTGTTTGACTCCGATACTCTGTGCTTTTTGCATAATTTTCACTGAAAAACGGTCTATCCTACTCTCCACAGCATAAAAGTGAGCATCTTCCCCGTCTTTCTCTATAGCATTTACTCCATAAGGTATCGATTCGTAATCAAATATCTTCACTTCATCTCCCATAGGAGCAACAAAAATGCTAATGTCAGTCGTACCACCTCCAATATCTACAACTGCATTGACACCCGCTCCAAATCTTTTTTGTTTGGCCAATGGGTTCAAATTTGCGTATGCTTCTGGGAAAACAAATATCTGGTTATCTTCTTTATCCTTTTTAGTATACTCTTTAATATTGGTAACACGCTTAAGCTCATCAAGTGTAGATGACAAAAACCTTTCACGGTCATGGTTAAAAACACGCTCTATCAGATCATAGACTGTTAGAATAATCTGAGTTGCTTTCTCTTTGTTCTTTTGCCAATTGTTTTGTCCGCTTGATGTACCCATACAAACAACTAAGTTCTGTGTTCCATAATCCCTATCCAAATCAAAAAACACATAACACAGATACCAAATAGAAACCAACATCGGATCCAATTCAAACCGCCAGTCAAAACCATCTGAAAACACCATTTGTTTAAAACTCCTATATATCGCAGGAATTAACTTCTCTGGCATTTGCTCATACTCAATCCATTCATGCAATCTTTTTTCATAAGCCCTCCTTATCCTATCATTATAATCGTCCACTTCTTTTATATTCTGCGCTATTGCAGTCTGGCGTTCTTTACATCTTTTCGCATACTCCGCCAGTGCTTTTTCATATTTCTTTTGTTCCTTTTCCTCTCGAAGCTTCTCGTCACCCTGACGTTTTATTTCAGCAAGCGCATCTTTGAGAACTGAAAAACTATTAATTGTATTCTTAGACTTTTTATCGGATTTAACAATCGGCGCAATAGGCTTTATTGGTTCAGGAAACTGCTTGTAGTTTTGATAGACTGGATCTAATGGTTTATGAGGCACATCTTTTCTCTGTAGTTCAACAACCATTGCGGCATCACCCGTGTCAACAAACCCATAAGAAAGTGTATTGTCATTGTTGAGTTGAACAACCGAAGGCAACACAAAACTAGGCTCGTCATTTAAATCATAAAATTTTTGGAATGAATACCTTCTATTCCTATTGTCAGTACTGTCCTCTACGCAGATTTTCGTATAGTGAGTACCAAAATCTAACCCAATCTTTACAGCCATATCAAATCACTTTTATAAGGTTCAACATCATTAGTTTGTCAGAAACAATTGGTTCGCTTACAGAATCCAAAGCCTTTAACTTAGTATCGCGTGCATCTTCCAAACTACGCAATCTACCTTTCTGCGCGGGAAGTACTTTTTCAAGTTTTTCCTTCTTTTCCTTGACCGTCTCTGTAGTATTTCCATCCACAAAGAAGTCAAGTGTTGAATCTGCGAAACCTGCTGCAATTAAACTATCACATAGTCCAATATTACTTTCTGATCTTTCGACAATCGCCCTCATATCTATTATCTGTTTATTGTATCTCGCCTCAACACCATTACGCTGATGTTCAATATCATTTCTCTGTTTACGCGACACAACATCTCTATAATCATTCTTATAGTCTCTAATTGCATCAGCAAAACAAGATCTCATATCATCAGCAGCGTCCCTATCTACATGATAGAAATCCTTTGAGTCCCATGGCAACCCTGCCGTTTGTACAGCTCTATAAAACGCATCCACAATTTCCTCATTATTCTCTACATCCATATTTTGAATATCATACAATACAGGGTGAACTTCCTGCATCTTTCTTGATTGACCATACCTAAACGATTCTGTTATGACATTATATACCGCCAAAACATAATACCCTTGGTTAACATTCTGTCCTCCATCCTCACAAATATCAATTTCTTTCAATTGATATCGAAACACATCCGTATCTTCATTAATTACTTTCCTTATCTTCTCTTTTGCAACAATTACAAACGGATGGTATATGCTAAGATAAGGTATAGACCTATTGGTTTCTGCCACATCCTGCGTAAATGTAACCTTAAACGAATTTTTATCGCGAATGGAATTGACAAAGCTTTTTATCAATTCTCCGTTTTCACCTGGCAGAGACGTATAGTTATTTAAGAAGTTCACAATTACCTTTGGTTGGCTTTGTGGCACTGAAATACGCACAATTCCATCTTTATCCATTTCACTGATTGTGCATGTTGGTAGCTCTTTCCTAAACAACATTCTTACATAATTCTCAAGCTCCTGTTCCGTAACGTATGCCTTGTTATTGATAATGGCATTCAAATGGTTACGCAAATAAGAATCGCTGGTAAAAGTGGTAGACAACTCCTTTTCTAATTTTTTTGAATCCTCCATGTTGCGCTGAAACGCTCTGTCAATTCGTTTCATTTTTTCTTCTCGCTCTTGTTCTGTTAATTCAATACGATACAGATTACTCCCCAACTCTTCTCCGATGGTTTTGTCATCCAACTTTTGGCTCAAAATTGGTTCCAAATCGCCAATGGTCTTTCTAAACTCTTCAATCCTACTTTGTAATCTGGTGTGTATTTTCTCCTGCACCGTGCCTTTCACAAGCATATTGTAAATGTGGATAATCTGTGATTGTTGACCAATTCTATCGATTCTACCAATTCGCTGCTCAACAACCATTGGATTCCAAGGAAGGTCATAATTGACAATAGTATCGCAAAACTGCATGTCAAGACCTTCTCCACCAACTTCAGTCGAAAGTAAAACAGTTACAGACTTATCTGTCTTAAACTCTTCCACCGCATTGATACGGCTCATCCTATCACTTATTCTACCACTAATAACACGGTATCCAATATTATCCTTAGAAAGCCTATATGCCAAATAATTAAGAGTATTATGGAACTGAGCAAACACAATAACTTTACCATTCCCCTTTGTTTGGTTCTCTTGGATGATGCGAGTCAACTTGTTATACTTTGAATCATCAATGGACCCTTTACCTACAAAACTGTTATCATAGGCAAAAATGCTACTCGCAATCATTTGCTGGTGAGTAGAACTCGCAAGAGGCTGCATATTTTTAAGGCTATCCATATATTGGTCAAACAATTTTTGCTCAACCTCGTTTAACTCAACGGATATTGTTATGGTATCTCGTTTTGCTTGCGAAAGGTCTGTTGTAACGTCCACTTTACGCGTTCTCGACATAATAGAGCTTAATGGATTAATATCATACAAATCACTTTGTATCAATGTTCGTTGTTTTGCTGTGTCTTCCCCTTTAAGCTTTTCCATCAGGGGTTCAAAGAGTGGTAAGTTTCTAACATAATCATCCTCTGGAATCATATCTTCCAAGCCCCTTCGTATTTCAGATAACGAAACATTTCCATTAAGACTATTTAAAGCCCAAACAAAAGGCTCATTATGGCTAGACTCATCTTCAAACGCTGTTTCACTATCATAGCGTTGGCTATTTAAAAGGTTAAGCAAGTGGTACAGGTTTTCCCTCCCAAGCATTATTGGTGTCGCCGTAAGAAACACAGCTGATTGTGCTTGTCGCAGCAAACGCTCAATGGCATCATGACGCCTTGTCGAGCCATTTCTCACTCTGTGAGCCTCGTCACAAACAACTAAGCTAAATTGATACCCCTCATTTTCTATATCTTTTATCACACTCTTATTTTTCGTATCCCTTAATGTATCGTAGGAAATGATACCACGCGCTTTACCATTGTGTGACTTTAATTCATTTCGCAACTCATCTTTTTTTTCAAAAATCTGAAATGGCAAACCAAATCTATCTTCAAGTTCTCCTTGCCATTTGTTTCTCAATCCATTTGGGCATACAACCAAAACATTCTTCAGCTCATTCCTAGCTTTTAGTTCCAGCATGATATGGCCTGCTTCAATCGTTTTACCCAAACCCACTTCATCTGCTATAAGCAGCCTTTGAAGGTCTGAATTCAAAAACTTCATCAATGGTATGTACTGATAAGTCTTGAACATCGTCCTTGAAGCTTTGATTGACGACAAAGTATTGTTACTAGAGTTTTCAATTTTGAAAGTAGTATTAAATACCTGAAAATCATTATAGCCCTTGAAATTACCAAGGACACATCTATCAAATAAGTCTTTCACTTCGATAAATCCTTCAAGATCCCTCTCAGTTACATCCCTTATGTCGTCCTGACTAAAGAACACACTATATTTTTGGTCTCCACGAATAAATGGTAACACCTTTGAAATAGTTCCTCTTTGTTCAGTGTTGATGTCTCTTACAATATCTCCTATATTGAATTTAGCCATAATATATTTCTGTTTGTTTCCACCGCAAAAGTACAATCATTTTGCGAAATCTATCTTACTGCATTTTCTTTTTTTCAGTTCCAACTCCCTCATCGTGCGCTCCACCACCTGTTCAAGCTGATAGGAGGACACGCCAAGCGGTTTGTTGATGTCGCGCAACGACCATTCCACAACGGTCTTGTCGGTCGATTTGCAGACGATCAGGCATTATCCATAAACAATTCCAGATATTCCATCGGCTCATAAACCGGAAGCTGGGACTTCAAGAAATCCTTCTTGTTTCGTGTGATAATAATGTCGGCACCCCATTTCTTTGCAGAGAAATATTGCAAGGCATCTTCAAAGTCCGTAAACCCAGACGACAACGCCTGCTCCACCACATCCCTATCTACATCGGCTAATTCACAAATGCTAATCATGTCAGATATTTTGTGGAATATTTCCGCTTGGCTAACTTTGCCTTTTTCCATGAAATAGCTTGCCGTTGCCAATGTCAATGTAGAGCAACACAACTCGATTTCTTTGTTGTAGCTCTTAACCATCAACTTGGCTGCTGACAGATAGAAATCGCTACGTTCACAGAGAAAATCCACTATGACATTTGCGTCAAGAAAAAGCCTATCCATACTTCTCCTCCCAGTGCTTGTGTATAGCTTCCTTCACGTCCTCATCGCCAGTCATGTCCGTCTTTACGCTCATGTTGCGGATGAACTCTGGAATCCCATCTTTGTTCACCTCGGAATTGGTTTTGTTTTTTGAGGCACCTAACAAGTTCCTGATGAAGGCTGTCAGTTGGTACAGCACCGACTCATCCTCAATCGAGTCAATTTCCTTGAACAAAGAGTATTTCATTTCTATTGCTGTCATGTTTCCCTCCTTTTCGTTTAACGCTGCAAATATATACATTTTTTTCAACAAACGTATTACAGCATCTGATACGCCTGGAATTGTGCCGCCACGCGGTCGCACACCTTCTGATAATTTTTTAAGCTCTTTTCACTTTTTTAATTATGGATCACCGCAGCAGCACAGCCCCAATCCTACATTCCAAGCACCGTTTGCGCTTGCAATACATATTATAAAGGTGCAACAGGGCTTGGGTCTGCATGGCATTTTCCGCCTTGATGCCGCATGAGGCGAAATGTCGGATGATGGCATTGTCTTCAGCCTCAGTCTCTTCCAAGAACTGCATGGCCGTGTCGCACACCGATTCGTCCTTATGTAGTTTGCCGTAACAAAACAACAAGGGTGTCACTGCATTGATAATCAATACATCGGCGGTGGTTTCGCCCAAATGTTTCGGTTTTGCTTCAGATGCTGCCTCAAACCGATAATGCGTTTCCCAATATTCAGATGCCGCCACATCAAACAAAACCTTGACCTCGGCAGCGTTTTTCGCCTCACGGATTTTGGAGAACAGACAGCCGTTTTTGTGAATCAATTGCGCCATTTGCGCCAAACGGAGGGTCGGGAAGTTGCTCGGACGCATTCTCATGAACTTCCAACGCTCGGCGGGCATGGCCAGGAAGTTGAATTTGGCACGCATGACGGTAAACTCGCGTTTGAGCAGCAGGGGATAGTCTTCCGTAAAGTCGTTTTCAAGGAAGCCCGCGCAGCCCATCAGCATGGCCTCCAACTGCAAAAGGTTGTCGGCATGTTTTAGCAAGGTCTTGAAAGGCAAGATGTTGGCCAAGGTTTCAAAAGCCTCGTTGTTCACTTTTAGGCCGAAATAGCGCATCAGGAGTTTGTAAAGCGCGTCTTCCCAATCGAATTGGTTGGATTCCAAGATTTTGGTGACATTTCCCGACTTGCTTTCCAAGCGTTCAATAGCCATGCGGTCTAACCACGAAAGTCGGGTGAAAACGGGCACTCGGTCAATGCTTTTCTCGCAGGGAATCCAGTTTTTTGAGGAGATAAACGCTTGATATTGAAAGAACAAAGTTTCGTTGAATCGGCCTTTCAGTTCCAAGGTCGGGAGGTCGTTGGCCTTGGTGTCGTTTTCATATACCACATGAAGGATGACGTTTTGATAGGCCTTGTCGGTTTGGTGTCCGTGGCGGTTCCAGTCGCTGCTTTTCACATGGATTTCCACATGGCCGGCCCAAAGTTTGTCGCCGATTTGGATTTTGGCTTCCAAGAAGTCAGGCCCGGAATTGGTGTTGCGGTAGCCTGTTGCGACAATGTCGATAGGTTCGCCTTCGGTAGTTTGTAATGGGACAGCGGGGCATACCCCGTTGTTGGTGATTAGGCGGTTCTCCCAGAGGTAGTATAGGAATTCTTCTTTCATTTGTCGCGTTTTGTTGTCGCTTTGCGTCATTGCGAGGAGGAACGACGAAGCAATCCAGGGAAAAAGATAACTGTCTGGACTGCTTCGTGCCTCGCAGTGACGCGAAGCGGGTTATTTTATAGTCCAACAATTCAACGGTATGCTATCCAACACGCCTTTCTTCGCCGCCCAGTCGATGAGGAGGGAACGCAAATCACGGTCGCTTTGCCAAACGACGTGGTTCTTGATGTCCTCTTGCGCCCAGCCGATGCCGTTCATCAGGTGATTGCCGCCGCCCATCGAGCGGTAGGAATTCATCACAACGTTGTAAGTCTTCTCCATGTCGAAAGGTGTGCCGTCGGCCATGCGTAAAATCTTGATTCTGTTGCCCATCGGATTCTTGTCGGTCACTTCATAAATGATGCCCGCAGCGCAGTCGAAATTGTAAATCGGGCTTTTCATCTCGTAGGCGTATTCAAGGAAATTCTTCACCTCCTTGCCCGTCAAGGCCATGACTGCCAACGAGTTCTCGAAAGGATACCAAGTGAAGAAGTCGCTCACTTTCAACATTCCCGCTTCGAGGGTCTTGCCTCCGCTGAGGGGCGCGGCCATCGAAATGTCGGCATGGATGCCTTCGGCCTCGACGGTCTCGAACTGGCAACGATGTATCTCGTCGACCCAAAGGCAAGGCCCGCTGAAAACCTCGTCGCTGCTGATGCTGACGGGCAACTTGGCCACCTCGCGCTGTTTGTAGGCCTCGGCTCGGTCCAAATAAGGTTGGAGCAGCGCGAGGAAGGCTTCGTCTTTCTCTTCGCCGTCGGTGGGCTTCAGTTCAAAGGTAACTTGGGGCTTTTGTCCTTTTTTCAAGGTGACTTCGGCCATGGCAAGTCCATAGCCGCGATTGCCCGAATTGAGCACATAAACGGGTTCTCCGTTGATATTCAATACTTTTTCGGCACGGGCGCGGTGGTCGTGGCCATAGAAGATAAGGTCGAAGCCGGGCACATTCTCGGCCACCCATTTCGTGGCGTTTTCGCGGCCCAAAGGATGATCAGGCGGCAGGTTTTGCATCTGTGGCTCCCAGCCGGAGTGGAACAAGCCAACCATCAAGTCAGGGTGCTCCTTTTCTTGGATGATTTTCACCCATTTTTCGGCGGCAGCCTCCAATTGCTCGAAACGCAGACCGGGCCTAAGTCGGTCGGGCACCCAAGTGACGACGTAAGGCGTGAGCAGCCCCAGCACGGCAATCTTGAAGCCGTCGCGTTCCAGTATAAGATAAGGAGTGAAATACGGCTCGCCGGTCGTTTCGTCGATGACATTGGCGCAAACCACGGGCATTTTCATCTCGGAATAGAGTCGGTCGAACACTTTGCGGCCAGCCTCAATGTCGTGATTTCCAACGCCTACCGCATCGTAAGGGAAATAATTCAGCACTTCGGAAACGAGGTTGGGATGCTCGGCGTCTTGGTTGGAGCAATACTGGAACGGCGTGCCTTGCACATTGTCGCCGTTGTCCAAAAGAATCAGTTTGTCGCCCAATTCGGCTTTCATCTTTTTGATGAGGAAAGCATCGTTGGCGAACTCGTCGTAACGCCCATGCGTGTCGGTGGTTTCAATGAAGGTCAAAGTGGTTTCCTTGGGTGCGCACGAGGCGAGCATTGCAGTCAAAAGGGTCATAAACACGATTTTTGTTTTCATGATGATGAAGATTTAATGCGCTAAAATTACGGCTTTTTCAGCCATGCACGACAAATCGGGGAAAATTTTTTCGCCAAAAAGGGTGCTGTAACATATAATTCCGTATTTTTGTGGCACAATTCCAAACCGTTTGCGCGATGGCCGACTTGAGCATCATAGTATCTGAAATCGAGTTGAAATTGAGGAAGTTGCTTGATGAAAAGAAACGGCTTGAAGCGGAAAACAAGCGGCTCGCCGAGGAAAACGAAACGTTAGACAGGGAAAATCTGGCGTTGCGACATGCGGCGGAGGAGTTGCAGGACAAAATAAATAAATCTACAATTGTTAACGCACTCGACAACGAGGGAGAAATAGAAGAAGGTAGAAAGCTCATAAAGGATTTGGTGAAGGAAATTGACAGGTGCGTTTCGATTCTGAACAGTAAGGAATAACTCAAATAATTGAACGTCAGCGAGATGGATGAGATCACGATAAACATCACTCTGTTGGATAGGCCCTACCGGCTCTCGGTGGCCCGCGCTGACGAAGAGAGCGTCCGCAAGGCTGGCAAACTCATCAACGAGCGGGTGAAATACTACTCGGCGCATTACGCCT
>Ga0326514_10002859_pt1 | contig 10977 bp, 9 predicted proteins | sample 3_2548_0518_D_FD_203653 | JGI IMG/M metagenome (GOLD analysis project Ga0326514, IMG submission 203653) | Bovine rumen microbial communities from UC Davis, California, United States - 3_2548_0518 | ecosystem: Host-associated > Mammals > Digestive system > Stomach > Rumen | place: USA: California... | reverse complement strand
ACAGGTATCATATCTCATTATGGTATTTTATCTGGTGGTAATTATTTTAATTTTAAAGATGGTAAATGGGATTTAGCTACAACTAAGCAAATATCAGATAAATCAAATTTATCAGAGGGTTTAGCTTCTTTATCTATGACATCTTCTATAGAATTAGGTTGTTATGCTGTTTCTATGTTAGAGGGTGATGTCTTAGTTAATGGTGAGTCTTTACAGACTTCTTTTAGAAAATCAATAAAACGTATTTCAGAAGAGATAACAGAAATATCAAATACCACACATGCTTTCTATGATTTAGAGTTTAGTATTTTTCTTAAAGATCATACAAAAGTGTTTCACTGCTTAAATGAAATTGAGGTGTCTATACAGGGTAGTTCTTATCTTATTGATGTAAAGAATAAGAACAAGAAAAGAATTAATTATGATAAATTAAGTAGGTATGCTTCTTTAGATCTTAACCCAATGCCTAAATTACCACCTCATCTTCTTCCTAAGGATAATCGATTTGATGATTTAGATATCCCTCAGAGAAAGAAAAGAGTACCTAAAGATAAAGATGGTTATAAAATGGATTTTAAAGGTTTAAAAGAGGATCCTTCTATAGTGAATAGAGTACGAGGATTAGATATGAATGCTAGAAAAAGGAAATATGAAGCAGAACAACAGCTTCAGTTTAATCAAGGACAAGTTCAGTCTACAGATACAGTATTAGGTCAGAATTTAGCTAAAACGGCGCAGCAGAAATTAGGAAAGCAGAATATAGCTACACAGCAACAAGTCTCCCCTTCTGTTCAAAAACAAGCGGATAAGATGACCCCCGCAAAGGCTTATGATTTTATTGAAGATGTTGCGGATACGTGGAAAGAAGCAGACGCTTATGAACAGTATAGAGATACTTTAGATTTAGTTAATCATTGGTATAAACAGAACTCTGTAACTATTATCGATGATAGTCTTATGGGTTCTTTTAAATATATAGAGGATCTTCACCGCGCCTCTGAGTTAGCTCGAAAAATAGGCCAGTTAGAAGACACTATAGCAAATACAAAATCTAAAGCTACCCTTACTTCTCTTAGAAAAGAATTAAAAGATAATCAAAATGCTTTTAATGATATAATGAAAACTATTAAGAAAGGTAAAGAGCGCCTTACCGTTGGTAAAAGTGTTTTAGATGATTCTGCTGCTAAACTAGATGCCTGTATAGAGGATTACATAGAGGATTATCAGGTTAATATATCTCAGTGGAAATCTGTTCAAGATAAGATGGCTAAAATGTCTAAACAGATTGAGACTATGGAGGCTCTTAAAGATAAGTATGTATCTAACATGGATTTACCCCCTCTTCTTTATAGGTATAAAGTATTAATGTCTATGCCTCTTCCTTCTATTATAGATGTAGAGAGCTTAAAAATAAATGATGTTGACATTCTCCAAAAAGCATGGTACAATAACATGTTAGAGTATCGGGATGCTTTAGAGAGCTTTAACGATTCTTTTCAGGCTAATTATAATGCTTTAGCTAATGTTATTGGTATTAAAGCAAAATCACGTTCATTGTTTTAAAAATAAAAGTAAATTATGATATGGTGGTGCCGTAGATAGGTATGTGCACCACCCTTTAGGTAGCCTAAGTGACCTCAGTCATTTGGTCGTTTAGGTAATTATTAACCCTTTAATATAAAGGAAAAAGAAATGACTAAAGCGGATATGGTAGCAAAACTACACGAAGTTATGGAAGGCAAACTTGCAAAAAAAGATGCTGAAAAAGCGTTAGATGCTGTCTTTGACATTATTAGATCTGAATTTGTAGCTGGTAGAGATGTCGCCATTAATAAATTTGGAACTTTTAAAGTGAAAGAAAGAGCTGCTCATGATGCTCGTAACCCAAAGACAGGTGAAACAATTCATGTTGCTGCAAGTAAAACGGTAACATTTAAACCATCTTCTGCTGTTAAAGATGGTATGAATGCATAAGCAATACAACACATAGACCCTTCGATAGCCGATACTAGATGTTAATGAATATCTAGTATCGGCTATTTTTATCTCTATAAGATACCTATATCTATTAAAGGTAGGATTGTTTCGTTTTATTAAAAATAGATATATTTGAGAGATGTACAATGGCTGGAAAAACTAAAACAAAATCTAAATTTAAAACATGGTTATCCAGACTGTTTGGTTCACAAGGACAGCTACAAATAATTGAAGATCCAAAAGATCCACGTGATAATTATTTGCGTGATCTTTTTGGTGATAGAAAGACAACTTTTTTATCCGATATACACTCTTATGCAGAGGATAGATCTGGTGAGATAGATGAATATAAAGAAATGTTAAAGGATGGTGTTACTCTTGCTGCAATTAATTTAATTGTAGAGGATGCCACACAATTAGACTTAGATAATAATATGGTAGCTTGGGTAACTTCTATAGATAACCCAGAGTTTGCTAAGTCTATGAATGATTTTTTGTTAAATAATTTTCAAGTAAATGATGTTATATACTCTATAGCTTATAATGTAGTCGCTTTTGGTGAGTGTTTTATAAAGACTCATTATGAAGATGTAGATGGTTATTTAAAGTATTTCCATCTTGGTGATTACTTTATGGTAGAGGATATTAAAAATGTAGCTCACCTTTTTAAATATGGTGTGCCTTTAGGATATGTACGTAGATTAAAAGATAATGGTAGTTATTCCTTTGTTAAAGACCAGATTTTACCTGAAAAATCTTATATTCATTTTATTAATGATAAGGGTAATAAAGAATTATTAACAGAGGGTGATGAAGATGGTCTATATATTTCGTATGGGTCTTCTTTATTAGAGGGAGCGAAATATTATTATAAGCAGCGTCAATTATTGGATGACTTACTTTTATTGGCACGTCTAACACGCTCTTCTAAGTATAATTTATTTAAGGTAGAGGTTGGTCAGGCCACCTCACAAGATACAGCACGTATGATTCGTGAAGTAAAGACGGCTATTCAACAGAGGCAGGAAATATCAGTGTCTAATCAGGTTTTTTCCTCTCGTAATTCACCTTTATTATCAGGTGGAAATGTTTATTTTCCTGTTAGGAATGGTCTAGGTGGTGTGGAGGTACAACAGGTAGCTGATGATCCTAATGTATCATCATTAAAAGATATCGATTATTTTAATGGTAATTATTATTCTGCTCTTGGTGTGCCTCAGTCTTTTTTAGGCAATACTGGGGAACTACCTGCTGGATTGGGTGATTCTACATTAACACAGCTAGATATTCGCTATGCACGAATGGTTAAGCGTGTACAGCGTGTTCTAAAGAATGGAATAAGAGACTTAATTATTTGGAAATGTCTTATTGATGATGTGTTACCCCCAGAGTTTGAAGTGAATATGTCTCATATTCTTACTGCTGAGGATGATCGAAGATCTAAGATTATTACAGACTCTACGCAGCGTATTAGAGACTTGTTTGATATGCTTCAGCTTATTGATCCTGAAATTCTACAGAAAGCTGATAAGCAGAAACTTCTTTACTTTGTGTTTGATGCTCTTGGTAGAGATACAGATATCGTTGATATTTTTGAAAATATCTATGTGGAGAAATCATCTGAAAAAGGTGATGAGGGAGAGTCTGGTAGTGAGGAAAATGAAGAAGGTGGTTTTGGTGGGCCTAGAGGGTTTGATAGAGAAGATGATAGGTTTGAGTCAGAACCTACTTTAGATGAAGACTCTGATATGGAACCACCAGATTTACCTGAAGTTTAAAAATGAGAGAATTATAATATGAACAGTGCTCTTTTTATTACATCTAATAAAACCATGTTTGAAGATATGGTTTATACTTTTGAATTAGAAAAAATAACAGATGATTTTTCTAAAGGATCCTCTTTTGATTTATTGCTTGTAAAAGATAATAAGATTTTAAGTGCTATTACATTAACGCATCTTATTGATTCTAATAAAGAGGCTTATTCACGTTTTGTTGTTATAAATCCTGTTAATTGTCCTAATGTAAATATAGATTTAGGTTCTATAATTTGTGCAGAAAATATAACGGAATGGGATAAGCCTTTATCTGAATCTAAATTTTATAACTTGACAGTACCTAAGTTTGAGAATAAGTTTGTATGCGGTGCAGGGGTGTCTGGTGATAGAATTTGCACAAATAGAACTACACCTTTATTACAAAAGAATTATTTAGATTTTATAACTTTTTCTGTTGTTACAACAATAGATACTTTTTTAGGTAAACAGGATATTATAGCTTTAGGTATTGTTACAGATCATTGTACACCGAACTATTTTAAGCTCTTGCAATCTAATATAAAGGGGCTTTCATCTAGGATGGTTCAATTCATTCAAACTAACTTATCTGTGTTACTTGGTGACTAGGCATGTCTATTGATTTTATCAGAGATAGAGAATCACATATAACAATGACTCAGAAGATGGTTTATTCTGAGTGTTATAAGATGGTTGAGGATGAAAGCGCCCTGTCTATAGGGGATAAACTTGTCTTACATCTAACGGATGGTTCTTGGTATTTAGCAGTTGTTACTAATACAGATCCACTAGAGATGTGTCCCTATAATCCACGTAAGTATATAAAAGAATCTGACGTATACAGAGGTTCATTTAATCCACCGGATGATACATCTGGTTTAGACTAGTTAAGGAGATAATTATGATTCGTAGAATTTCACGTCGTTTTGAAGGTAAGGGTTGTCTTAATTGTAAAGATAACGAGGCTTGCAAAAAAGAAGCTGAGGATAAGAATGAAGTAGAGAATGCATGTGATGCACTTGAAACTGAAGCTCTTGTTGATCTAGCTGTTAAAGTTCTTGCTGACTATGGCGTCAACGAGATTGAATATGAAGAAGGTGAAGAACCTGACGAAAACGAAGCCATTTGCGCTGATGAAGATGGTAATGAGGTTGGTGTAGAAATTAAGGGTAAAACTCTTAAGATCGACCTTGATGAGGAAGAGGATATCGTTGTTAAACTAGATCAGCCTGTAGAAGATGTTAAAGCTGAGATTACGGCTGACCTTGAAGAGAAAATGGCTGATCAGGAAGCTGCTGAAGAATGCAATCGTCGTTTTGAAGCATGGAAACGTGAACGCCGTCTCCGTAAAGAAGGTAAACGTGTTTCATCAAAAACACGTATCTAATTATTAGAAATAAATAATTATGGTATGATGGGGTATATCTAAAATTTAGATATACCCCTTTTTTGTTTTGGAGATTATGATATGGTAAAGTTAAAACGTATGGATGAGGCACAACTTAGTTTGTTTGATTGGAAAGATAAAAATGCGTCTATAGAAGAGCCAGAACAGACTAGTAGTACTACAGACACCCATACCCCTGAAGTATATGATGGTCTATTGGATACTGATGAGTCTAAGTGGTTTAACACTGAATTTTTAAATAGAAAATATAAAGAATATAACAATAGATTTTTTGGTGGTAAATTACCTGATGTTAAGTTAGGTATTAAAACAAGACAGTCTCAAGGTCAGACTCTAGGTACAACACGTAGTGAGGGTATTATAAGACTGAACCAGATAACACCTAAAAGCATAGACATAGCAAATAAGAAATTCTCTAATCGTTATACTTTAGAAAATGTGCTTCTGCATGAAATGTGTCATGTACACCAAATTGCTAATCTTTGTAATGGTGATTATTCAGAATATGCTAAAGATTGTAAGAAAGGTTCAGGCTCACATGGACATGGCCCTAAGTTCTTTCAAGCAGCAGATTTAATTAATAAATCTTCAGATAATAAAGAAGGTTTTAAAATTACACAGTATAATGAAGAGACAAATGTTATTACCAATAGACCAATGAAGAAAATAGATGGTTGGGTATATATAGAGCCTAGATTTTATGGAGTATCTATGTTTAATATTCCGGATACTCCAACAGGTAGAAGTATTTTACCTGATGTAGATAAAAATAAATTATTCACTTATTCTACAGGTGAAGCTAAAGCACATGTTATGAGTATTATTGGGCGCTCCTCCAAACGTAAAACTGTCTATTGGAAATATATGAGAGAAATTTGTGATATGGTTAAAAATGGGGCTTTAAAACCGGTGGTGCCTGATAGTCAGTTGAGAGAGGTTTATTTAGTAAATGAATTTGTTAATGGTGGTAAAGAAGTAGAGGTCTCTTCGACTTATGACAAACCAACAAATAAAGTACAGGTGATTATGTTAGATCCTTATAATTCCATACAAAAAAGATTCTCTGTTCCACAGACTTTATCTATAAAATCTAATTCTTCTTTATATGATATGTATATGCAAGCAGGTGATCTGGGTGTGTTTGATGTAGACGTTCCTAGTAGAACCACAGAAGCTGTAGACAATAAAGAGGATATATCTGATATTATTGCAGATGCAGACAACACATTGTCTATTGTTTCTGTTTCTGATGATGTAGAAGAAATAATTATAGAATAATTATAATATTAATATAATAGAAAATAAATATTCATACAAAAAATCCTATCTAAATAGCTTAGGTAGGATTTTCTTTATGTTTAGTACTACTAAACTCTAAATTTAAAAATAAAGGAATTATGATATGGTGAAGTTACATAAAATAAATACTCAGTGTGTTAATGAAGATTTAGAGTTAGTGCTTGAAGCGAGTGCAGAGCGTCAACGAGTCCAAAAATTTATGGACGATAATTTAGGTAAAGATTATTTTGATAAGTATCTTAAAATCAGAGATAGATTTACAGATATGAACCTAAAGGATTTTAATAAGATTATTAAATTAGATCCTGAAGATGTAAAGGTAGCAATAGACCGTTACTATACATCAAATAATTCTTCATCTGATTCTAAAGAAGGAAAAAGAAAGGTAGGAGAAAATTCAGACTGGGTTGTTTATCATGTTACTACTTTTCCGGCTGCACAAGAATTAGGTGAAGGTACAAAATGGTGTATCACTGGTCGGTATGGAAATATGGATCCAGATGATGACTCTTATTTTAAGAACTATATTAGAAATAATAATTTAGATGGTGGTTATTATTTCTATATTCCTAAAAATGATTCAGATGATAAGTATTGTTTATTACTTACAAAGAATGGTAATATTCACTCTATTTGGGGCACTCCTAATGGTCAGGTATATGATATATCTGATTTAAATTTCCCTGATGTAAAAGGTATTGATTATAGTTCAGCGACTAATTTAGAAGATAGTTTAAGAGAAGCCTATAATAATGATGATGCAGATGAATGGGCTAGTATTTATGGTCAAATGGTTGATAATGGTGCTTATGTAGACTTTCCATCTTTAGAGGAATTAGTCTCAGACGAAAAACCTAATCTTTTTACTTTTTTTGTTAAAGAATATGATATGCTTTCTGGTTTGTCTGGAACAGAGGCTAATAATCTTATGGTGCAGATTTATGATGAATTACCACAATATCAGCGTGGTGATTTCTTATCCTCTATTGGTGATACACCATGGCTTGATGTACATGAAGTTATTCAAGGTATAAGTGATGATGATGCTAAGTCTGATTTCTTCTTAGATTATCTTGATTGGTTTGATTTTAGTGGTCTTGTTCGGGATGTCGGGCTAGAAACTGTACATGATTGGTCTAAAAACACGTGGTTTAAACAGAATGATACTTTAACCAGATTAATTGAAAATGAAGGTTCTATTCGTGACGTATTAGACAATTTAGATTTTGAAAATATGTCCTACGAAGAAGGTTACCAACTACTTTCTATCCTTGAGGAGGATGGATATATGGTAGACTCTACATGGGAAGATTTAATTAATTTAAAGGATGTTATCACCCAGATTCTGGATGAATTAGAGGACGGTGGTATTGATGAAGATTCTTTATTCTATGTTGAGGTTATACCTAAACTTGGTGTAGAATTAAGTAAGAATGACGCTAAGGAATTAAAAGAGCGTATAGATGGTATAGAAGAGGAAGTACCAAAAGAAATAACGAAAATTGTTAATAAAGCTCTAAAATAAGTTGTAATTATTCCTTTAGTATAGTATATGGAAAAGGTGCTGAGTTAATTCTTAGCACCTTTTCTTTTTTATAATTATGATATGGAGACGGTATGAGAGGAAGACCAAAGAAAGAAGTGGAAGTACAGTCTAAAAAAGAAACAACAAAGAAAGTAATTAAAAAAGAGGTAAAAGAAGAAAAATCTGTATCTAAGTCTAAGTTAAAAAAAGAAGAAACTAAATCAACACCTATTATTGATGAAATTTTTGGGGAGTTGATAGCTTTAGATAAACCAGAAGATCATTTTTTCCCTTCTGGTTCATTAGTATTAGATGCCGTTCTCTCCAATGGCGCTGGTGGGATCCCCTCAGGCAAGTTCATTTCTATAACTTCTTCTGAGGGTGTTGGTAAATCTACTATTTGTCTCCATATAGCTAGAAATTGCTGTGCTAAAGGGTATAAATGTCTTTTCATAGATACAGAAGTTGGTACACAGGCAACGCAGCTAGAAAATTTCTCAATGATGCCTTTTGTTCGTAATGGCACTTTCATACCTAAGAATATACAGACTTATAGGGAGTTAGATGATACTTTTGCTAAGGCTTTAAAGTATGTAAACGAAGGAGGTAAGTTAAAATTTATATTTTTAGATTCTCTCACTGATGTTACACCGGATCAGGTTTTAACTACTAATATAGCCGATATCAATCAGCCCGGTATTGATGCTAGAGCACAATCTTTATTTTTTAGAAAATATAAGAAACCTATTACAGATGCTGGTATAACTGTGTTTTTTGTTTTACAGCAAAGAACAAAAATAGGTATGTCTTGGGGTGAAAAATCTGTAGATCAAGGCGCAGGTAGTCATGCAGCTAAACATGCTATGGATATTGCTTTAGAATTAACTAGAAAGAACTATTTAACTAAAACTGTAAAAGGACATGCAGAACCTATAAAATTTGGATCTGAGTGTACTATACAGTCTATAAAAAATAGATATGCTCCTCCTTTTATACCGATGACTCTCCATATTCATTGGGGTAAAGGTGTTTCTAATTCAGGCGCTATAGCTAGTGCTTTAATATTAAATGGTATAGCTAAGACACCATCGAGTAAGAAGTTTATAATTGAATATCAGGGTGAAATGAAAGAGTTTTTAGGGAAACCTAGATTTGAGGAGTTTATTAAAGAACATTTAGATTATTATAAGGATATTATAGAAAATAAATGTGGTGGTATTAGACTTTTAAGAGAGGAAGATGAGTCTAAACCTGTTGTCACTTATTCCGATGATAATATAGATGATATTGAAGATGATGATGTAGAGGAAAGTGATGAAGAAGATGATGTCGATGATATTAAAGAGGATGGTATAGAAGAGAGTAATACAGACCTTTTAGAGTCTAAAGAAGAGAAGCAGGAAAGCTAAAACCTTAACCATACCATAATCTAAAAATATATCTAAATTGTAAGGCCGTAATTATTACGGCCTTTCTTTTAATTATGATATGGTGATGTTATGCGTGTTTTTAAACGTAAGTCAGTTAATGAATTATTAGCACGTGATGTTTACACAAAATCTGATCGTGGTTCAAAGAGTAGGTCTATATTATTAAGTAGGCCAAAGTTTGAAAAAGCAGATAATAAGGAAGTTTATTTTTCTGTTCCCTCTCAGTTTAGACCACATAAAACACATATTGTTATTATCTACGCACCTTCTATTACAGAAGATTCTTCTTTAGATGAGATAAAAGAAATTGTTCAAAAAGAGGATATAAAGATAGCATGTAGTTGTGAGGCTTTTTTATATCAAGGATTTAAATATATTTCTTATAAAGCTGATGCTGGTATTGATAAAGAAGATAGGCCACCAATAAAAAGAAATCCTTTACAAAAAGGGATGGCATGTAAACATATTTTAGCTGTATTACGTTATTTAGGTGTTAAGGTTGTTTAGAAAACAATACTTTATGATATGGTGTTTTTCTTATTTTAGATAGGAGCTATGTTTGCTATATGATGGACACAAGGGATTATGACATAGCTACTTTATATAGGTTTAAGTTATTTTTTAATAACACTATGTGGATTAACCGTCCTAATTTTAATATTAGTGAGTGTAGGACTAATCTTGAGTATGAGGGAAAGCGTATTGAGTTTCCTTTAGTTACTTTAAGGCGTGTCTCTACCCCTATTATGTATAAGGATGGTCAGAATAATTGGGCTGCCGGTAGAACAGGAGATCAAAGAGGGCGTGATATTTCTATAGCACCTGATGGTACCGCTAGTTCAGCAGACATGACTATGGTTCAGACTAATTATGAACTAAAATATATGTTGGAGATTTTCTCTTTTGAGCGAGATAATTTTGATGAACTTGTTATAGAGCTTCAAGAGAATTTATTTAGATATCCTTATTTAATGTTTGAGAATTGGAAAAATAAGGATTTAAGTATGTTGGATCCTCAAGTAGCTGGTATAGCAACAAATATAACATGGGAGTCTACAGAGGATAATACAGATTTAGAGTCTTTTGATTCCCAAACACCTTTTTATAGAGCTACTATAACCTTTACAGTACGTGCTTATATTTATCGTAAATATGCAGCTTTACTTATAGAAGAGCTTATAAATGGATATCGTATTTTAGATTATAATAAGGTAACACAACAAGTTGTTGATTCTGATTTTCCTTATTTTCCACCACCTCCTACCCCGCCTGTTCCACCATCACCCACTCCTACTCCATCAGGTAGTGAGATTACAACAGATACTATAGCTGATTTAGATGCAGTTGGATCTATTGGTTTATTTCTTTATACAGAAGAGGGTGATATAAAGAATTATGGTTCTGAAATAGATGGTAATTATTTAAAGCCTGTTAGTATTAACACCCCTATATCCGGTTCATTATCATATACTAAATATGATAATGTTAGTTTAACAGGTACATGGAAATTATTGAGTGTTGCTAAAGCACGTACAGTTACAA
>Ga0326514_10002855_pt1 | contig 10984 bp, 12 predicted proteins | sample 3_2548_0518_D_FD_203653 | JGI IMG/M metagenome (GOLD analysis project Ga0326514, IMG submission 203653) | Bovine rumen microbial communities from UC Davis, California, United States - 3_2548_0518 | ecosystem: Host-associated > Mammals > Digestive system > Stomach > Rumen | place: USA... | reverse complement strand
CCCTTACGTACACGCGTGCAAAATGCACCTTTTTACCCTCCGGAAGCCCGGAGACAAGGAGGAACCAATGGGCGGAAGACCTAGAAAGCCCACAGCCCTCAAGAAGCTCCAGGGCACACTTCAGAGATGCCGAACGCCGACAGCAGAGCCAAAACCGGCCGGAGAACTCAAGACGGTGCTCCCTCCGGACTACCTTACCGAGTCAGCTAAGGCTATCTGGACGTACGCGCTGGACCAGGCGCCTGAGGGAATGCTCACGACGCTGGACTTCGCGGTGTTCAGCCGGTGGGTGGTTTTATATGACCAATTTATCGTGGTATCGGCGGCAATTAAGCGCGAGGGTACCATTCAGGAAGCCGAGGACGGCAGTCTGGCAGTCAACCCGATGCTCCGGGCGCTTAATCAGACCGCGGCGACCCTTCGACAACTCGAGACGGAGCTGGGATTCACGCCGGCGAGCCGGAGTAAAGTCTCCCTGGTACGAGCTCCGCAGGGGCCCGCTAATCCATTCGAGGGACTGTAATGCCTAGCCTTGACTACACTCAGAAGGCCCTAAGATACGCCAGGGCCGTGTTATCGGGAAAAAAGACGGCGGGCCGTTATGAGAAGCTCGCCTGCCAGCGAATGCTGAACGACCTGGAGAAGCAGGGCACCAAGAAGCTCCCTTTCAAGTATTCAAAAAAACGAGCGCATCATATATGCGCCTTCGCTGAGTGCCTGACTCACGTCAAAGGCCCGAAGGCCGGCGAGCGCCTCCACCTGGAAGACTGGCAGTGCTTTATCCTGGTAAACCTATTCGGCTGGATAGACGAAAAAGGCCACCGCCGGTTCATAAAAGCCTATATCGAGGTGGCCCGAGGGAACGGCAAGAGTACACTATGCTCAGTCATCTGCCTCTACATGCTATGCGCCGACGGGGAAAAAGGTGCGGATATATACAGCTTCGCAACTAAGAAGGACCAGGCGAAAATTGTTTTCAATGATGCGCTGGCCATGGCCAGAGGGAATAAGGCACTTAAAGATTATTATGGAGTGACTTGTCTCACTCATAGCATCATCGTGGTGGGAACCAACAGCAAATTTTTGCCGCAGTCATCCGATGCGGATACCCTTGACGGACTTAACACCCACCTAGGAATTATCGACGAGCTTCACGCTCATAAAACACGCTTCGTGTACGATGTCGTGAACTCGTCAATCGGTAAGCGTGACCAGCCGATGATCATCTCGATAACCACCGCGGGCTTCTTACTTCATGGTATCTGCATGGACGTCCGCCGGATGACCGCGGGAATCCTCTCAGAAACTGTAGACGACCCGCGATTCTTCGGGATAATCTACGCACCTGATGCGGATGATGACTGGAAAAGTGACACAGCCATCCTGAAAGCTAATCCGAACTGGAAAATAAGCGTGAAGGCGGATACCATATACCAGGCACGGAATGAGGCGCTTGTTAGTACCAGCTCTCAGAAGAACTACCTTACGAAGTATCTCAATATCTGGGTTAACTCAGACAGCCAGTGGCTGGACATGCAGCGCGTCCGCCTATGCTTCGACATGACTGAGCAGACTCCTGAAGCGGCGGGATTTAAGGACAAATATGTCATTTATGGCATCGACCTGGCCAGCAAGCTGGACATGTCCGCCATCGTAAAATTGTTCTGGCGCCTGAATCCCGAGACGATGGAGGTCGAGTACTATGTCTTTTATGACTTTTATCTCCCGGCGGAGGCGGTCATTAACTCGGATAACCCGGCCTATGACGGATGGTGGAGGGATGGATACATCAAGACAACACCGGGCTCAGTGACCAACATCGCGGCAATTCAGGAAGACATCAAGAGAGACGTGGTACAGTATCAGCCCCTGAGTCTGGCCTTCGACCCGATGCAGGCGACGCAGATGTCACAGGACCTGCTGGCTTCGGGGCTTCCCATGGTGGAGCTTTTTCAGAGCCTGAAAAACCTCTCGGAACCTATGAAACAGCTTCAGGCGCTTATATATGCGCACCGCATTCACTTCGCACCGAACCCCGTCATGGAGTGGATGCTGGGTAATGTGGTGTGCCATCAGGATGCGAAGGAGAACGTTTACCCGAGGAAAGAAAAATCCGGGGATAAAATCGATGGTGCGGTAGCGCTCATAATGGCGTTAAATCAGGCTATCCAGCTTGCAATCGAACAAAATTACATCGATAATAACGATAATGACCGTCCTATCGACTGGTCACAGTTTAAACTATAAACGGGAGGCGCTCATGTGGAGCTGGATTAAGTCTTTACTCGGAGATTATAAGGGCGAGCAGGCCACCAAGCCCATCGCCCCGATCTTCCCTACGGCCACCGCGGCGACGGTGAATACGGCGCTCCAGATCCCCGCGATCTGGGAGTGCACTCAGAAGATCGTCAAGGCCATGGCATGTCTGCCGTGTGACCTGCTGAGAGAGGTGGACAGCGAAGGCAACACCAAGCTTGTGCGAAGCGGTCAAATATACGAGCTCCTGAACGAGCGACCTAATGCACACATGACACCGGCCGATTTTTTCAGAGCGCTGACCCTTGACTACCTCCTACATGGTAATGCTTACATTCGCCTGGATAAGGCCGTGGGTGCCGACTACATTGCCGCGCTCACTCCTCTGAATCCGGAACAGGTGAAGGTCATCATCGACGTAAACGGCGCGATAATTTACAGATACTACTCCCGCGATAACACCATCCTGGACTACACTCCTGAGCAGATAGCTCACTGGAAAGGAATGGGGAACGGCATCGTGGGGCTTGCGACCATGGACTTCGCCCGCACTACCCTGGATGAAGCGGTCAAAGCACAGGAAACCAGCGCCGACGTCTTCAAGAACAAGGGGCGCATTAACGGGATACTATACTCTGAGAACCCGCTCCTTAATCGCACGCAGATCAGAACGTTCTTAGAGAACTTCCAGGAGATGCAGAACGCTCAGCTCGGCATCCCGTTCCTCCCTCAGGGTGTGAAGTTCCAGAACATCGGCCTGAGCCCTGCGGAGACTCAACTGCTTCAAACCAGGGAGTACATCGTTAAAGAGTTCGCCCGCTGGTTCGGAATCCCGTACGGGCTTCTCACAGGAGAAGCTACGGAGCTGGTAGACCTCAGTAATTATTTTTATGAGACAACCATTTTGCCGATGTGCGTCGAGCTGGAGCAGGTGCTTCAGCAGAAGCTGGTCAAGAACCCGCGTATCCGCGTGAAATTCCGCACGTCAGTCCTGAAGCGTATGAGTGACCAGACCAGGATCAGCATGCAGACAAGCTACGCACAGAACGGCCTACGCACCAGGAACGAGCTCCGCCGTGAAGATGGCTACAGCCGTATAGAAGGAGCTGACGAGCTCACTGCACAGAATAACCTTTTCCCGGTGGACAAGCTGGGAGAAGCCGACCGCACACAGACACCACAGACACCGGTACCTGAGAAGCCGGTTAAGCAATAAGGAGCAGACAATGGCAATTTATACTCTAAAGACCGAGCTCATTACCGACGAAACTAAGGGCGAGGGCTACCTTCACGGCTATGCGTCGGTGTTCGGTGGCGTGGACTATTACGACGACACTATCGAGCCGGGAGCGTATGACAGCTTTTTAGCCAAGGTGAGATCCGGCGAGGCACTCATGCCGAAAATGTTTTACAATCACAACTGCTGGGACAGTGTTCCGGTGGGGAAGTGGACAGACCTGGATGTAGACGACAGAGGCCTGCGCATCTCCGGACAGCTTAACCTCAATGTCCAGCAGGGGCGCGACTTGTATGAGGCCATCAAGTTCGGCACCATCGACGGCCTGAGCGTGTCCATCCGGATGTTAAGCGAGGATATGGAACTGGATGACCGGGACATCAGGCACATAAAAAACGTGAGAGACATCAAAGAAGTTAGCCTCTGCACGTTCCCAGCGGACAAAAATGCCCGCATAATTACATATAAGGCGGAAATGGATGCCGCCAACGTTAAAAGCCTTCGTGACTTCGAGAATTATCTGCGGGATGCAGGACTCCCAGCATCGGAAGCTAAGACACTCATTAGCGTCGCCAAGGGCGTCATCCTTGCCGAAGCATCTCAGCGGGACGCTGAAAAAGCTCAGACGGAAGGACTCAACGCAATTAATGAACGCTTAAAAACCATCTTATCAACCAAATAAAAGGAAAAAATCATGGCAGATACCCCGCAGAATGATGCAATGACTCAGATCCTGACCAACGTCGAAAAAGTCGGCGAAAAGCTGACCGGCATGGAAAAGAGTCAGGCAGCTACTAATGACATCGTTAAGACTTTATCCGAGAAGCAGGAAGCTATGCGCCTTGAACTCGCTGCGCTTCAGCAGAGAGCCGCCGCACCGGCCTCGGCTTCTACTGTAGACCTGACTAAGTCCCTCGGTGAACAGTTCATTATGGCTAAGGGCTTCGAAGAAGCCAAGAAGGCAGCCAAGGGTCGCGATACAATGCAGTTCAGACTTGAATTAGCTGCCGCTCCGCAGACTACTCAGGCCGCTAACAGTGCCACCCGCACCACCATCGCACGCCCTGCTGAGCTTGGACTTGTAACTGACCCGACCGCCGTGTTAAACATTGAGAGCCTATTCCCGCATATTACCGTGGACTCAGGATCTTACCAGTACGTTAAGATCGTGCGCAAGACTACCCTCACTGCTACCGGTCCGGCAGTCACCGCTGAAGGTGCTGCAAAGCCTGAAAGCAACTGGGAAAGCACTATCCAGACTGGCGTGGTTCAGACCATCGCGGGCTGGGTGAAGATGACTGAGCAGATGCTCGAGGACAATGCTAACATCGCCACCTTCATTAACGACGACCTCCAGCGTGAAATTAACGAGAAGGTGGAAGCCCAGATCGTTAACGGTTCAGGCTCAGGTGAATTATCAGGCCTCACCGCCTCAGGCAATTACACCGACTACTCCAGCGCCGCCGGCCTGGCAAGCGGTGACACCGTGATCGACCTTATCATCAAGTACCGTTGCGCTATGGAAGCGGCCAACATCAAGAACCTGGTGCTGTTGCTCAACTCAAAGAACTGGTGTAAGGTGCTCACAGCTAAGAATGCCAATAAGGATTATTTAATTCCTGGCATCGTTGACATCCCTGCACAGCGTATCTGGGGCATCCCGGTCGTGCTTAACGCTAACGTACCGGATGACAAGTTTATCATGGGTAACTTCGCTCAGGCGGGCAAGGTTGTGGAACGCTCCGGCTTATCTGCCGTCATGGAACGCACCGAGGACGACCTCCTTAAGAACCTCACCACCCTGAGAATGGAGCGCCGTCTCGACTTCGAAGTGGCACAGCCGAAGGCTGTTACTTATGGTGACTTCGTACCGGTGGCGTAGTAGCCAGTAACTAGCAACTAGCAATAGATTGAGCGGCCATGCGGGAGCCTCGGCACCGGACCAGATGGCCGCCTTTTTTATATGCGGAGGAAAAAATGTTACTTGTATCAGTGGCGCAACTTAAGGCGCACCTAAAGATCGACGGGTCGGATGAGGACGAGCTTCTGGAGCAGTACATCGAGGCGGCTCAGGGCGAAGCTGAGACGCGACTCCGTCGGCCTATCTACTCCGCGGATGCGGACACCAATCCGGTCACCACAGACCCGGAGGCAATTCCGGCGCAGATAACACAGTACATCCTGGTAACTGCCGGCGACTTGTATCGACATCGTGAGAACCAGCAGGAAAAGACATTCACGACATACTTCCAGCATTTACTGGATAAGTGGGTGGATTATGCAGGCTAATGTGGAAGCGGGAAGGCTTGACACCCGCATCGGCTTAATGAGACCGGTGCAGACGGTCAGCGTGACCGGTGCGCACGTGGTAACTTATGCGGAGCCCTTGTATGTATGGGCGAACGTGCGACAGCTTACTCTGCGTGAGAACATGAAGGCGCAGGTACAGCTTCAGTCTGAAACATACACTGTACTTATGAGGTACCGCGCGGGCATATCGCCAGACTGGGCCGTAGAACTGCACGGCAGACGCTACCGTATCATAAGCATCAACGCCAGCCGGTCAGAAGGGCAGATGATACTAGGCATCGAGCTTGACAACTCGATTACTCAGGAGGTGACAACATGACGCCAATATCTAAAATTAAGCAGGACCTGAGAACGGCATTACAGACCGCCGGCAGTGACGTGCTCGTAGCCTTCGACTATGCGGCTCCTCCGGAAGCATCCAGGGCGGTGATAGTCGACTCCTTACGAATCTCCTACGAGCACCAGCTTGACATGGGCGCATATCGCACCCTATCGGCCGACCTGAATTTATACGCCAAGACTTCAGCCGGACTAGACTCACTGATCGACGCCATCGCGTCCCTGGATAATGTAGACACTCAGTCAGTGAGATACCTCACCCTGGAGTACATCCAGATTAACAGCGACGACCCTGATGTTAAGAGTGCCACCGTGACCGTGTCTTCACGTATTGACGAGGTATAGCGATGTGGCGTACTAAGACCGTTATAGGCGAGCAGTCCGACCTGGAGAAGCTTCTCGACCAGTTCCTTGAACGGATGGAGCAATTCGATAAGAGGACGTCGATTAAAGAACAGAAGACCATCCTCAGGAATGCGGTCAAGCCTGCCGTGGTGAGTCTGAGGTCGAAGACTCGCGGGGCGTACAAGCGACGCACCGGCAGGGGCTGGAAGTCCGTACGCACCAAAGCGGCCGCGTCCCGTACCCGTCCCGGTATAGCCTTCACGACCTACGGCTGGAGTGATAAAGGCGTCGCGCCTATATACACGAAACGCCTCAGGCGTGACGGTGCACCTCGTCAGAGACCGAAGCCCGCCAGATACATAGGCATCTGGGGAGACCTTGGAACCTGGAGCCAGCCCGGGAAGGGAATTTTTAAAACTGAATGGGCGTCACACAAAGAGCAAATTAAAAACAGCATAGAAAAACAAATTACTGATATAATGAAAAAGACGAAGATCAGTAATTAATCCGGAGACCTGATATGACGAGCACATTAACCCCTACAACCAAGCAGAACGGCATCGTGGCCAAGGAAATTCTTATCGGCTACAAGCTGGCAACTGCGCAGCAGTCTGACCCATGGATAACCATCCCAGGCGTAAGTATCTACACCGGCATAGGCGGAACGACTGAGGATGTCGACCAGACATGTATCGCTGAGAGTTCTAAGAGATACCTTCCTGGTATGTTCGACGGTAACGAAATCACCATCACGTTGCACCACTACACCGCTGACACGGTACAGCAGACTCTCATCAATGCGGCCAACAGCGGAAGCGTGATCGACCTCCTCATGGAATGGCCGGACGGCACCACCGGCCAGGTACCGGTAACCCTGAAGCAGGCAGTACCGCAGGATCCTGACATGTCCGGCACTATCAAGTGGGACATCACAGGCAAGATGAACGGCAAGCCGACATGGACCTTCGGCGGCTAAAGATACCCGAAACGACCAGAGCCATTTGGGCGGGAGCATCAGCCCCGCCCTTTTTTGTAAGAGGTAAGAGATGATTTTAGATATTAAGGCATACAAGCCGAATTTTAAGACACAGGCCGTGAGCGTCGAAGAACTTCAGGAAGGGGCGGAAATTCTTATCCGCGAGTTAACCGGCGCTGACCAGGCTGAGCTGGTGGCAATGATGCAGGCTAAGAAGTCAGACATGGACATCGCTGCCCTGCTATTCAGCAAGACCATCATCGCGGAAGACGGGCATCTGCTTCTGGCCACCGCTGATGAGGCGCGTGACTTTATCGCATCGATACCGGCGAGAACATTCAACCGATTGAACAAGGCCATGTGGCAGTTAAATAACGGCGACGCCGAAAAAAAAGCCTAAACAACCCGGTTATCAGGCTATGTGCCCGTATAGCGCGGGATATACACAAGCCCATAACTGAGGTGCTGCAACTGCCGGCCACCGAGATCAATTACTGGGCGGCAGTATACCGGGAAGAAGCCGGAGAAACTTCCGAGGATGAAGTTCCGGCGCCAACCGGCAGGGATGCATTCCTGATGCTTGGTGGCGTAGTCAAGGGATAAGGGATAAAAGACATGAGCATAGTTAACAGCATCACCAACTTGGTAGACTTGAACACTACCAAGTACGACAAGAAGCTCAAGAAGATGAAGGGCGACACCAGGAGCGCCACCAAAGACATCGGCAAGAGCTTCGCCGGTATCGGCACAGCCTGGAAGACCGCGCTCGCGGCAGTTGCCACGGGAGCATTAACCGGTGCCATAACTAACGAGCTCAAGGCTACCGAGACTGCCGTGGCGTCTTTTATCACAGCCACCGGAGGCGTCAAGGAAGCCCGTGAGCAGTTTGAGATGCTCCAGCAGGCGGCTCGGGACACCATCCAGCCATTCGATGCACTGAAAGCCGTAGCCCTGGACCTCAGGAAGAACGGCATCCAGGCGACTGCCGATCAGCTCAAGACTTTTTCACAAATTGCTTATGGTACCGGGCAGAGTCTGGAAATCGTCGGGAAAGCTTTTACGGCCACGATGCAGGGCAGGTATAAAGCGCTTCAGCAGTTAGGTGTAACTGCTAAGGACAACGGCGCGACCCTGCAGCTTACGTACAAGGGCATAACTACCGAGATCGAGAAGAACAGCCAAGCCTTGAGCGAGTACTTCGCCAAGATAGGCAAAGAGAACGAGGGCGTGCTGGAATACCTCCAGGGCGGAGTCACCGGAGCGCTTAACCAGCTCGAGAACGCCTGGGGCGACTTCTACAGAGCGCTCGCGGAGAGTGGACTGGGTAAGCTCATCACAGACGCCGTTAGAACCGCGGCCGATGCCCTGGACGGGCTCACCGGCTGGATCAACGAAAACCGCCCATACTTTGAGGAATTTTTTAACGACCTCGGGGAGGCATTCGGCGAGATCGCTCGAGTAGTAAAAGAAACCACCGGAGAGGCTATAGAGTACGTAGCGAGCTTTTTTTCTGACTCGCAGGATGACGCCCGCGAAGGCCTCCAGAATATAGGGCTATTTTTATCGAATTTTTTCAAGTTCGCCCGCGCGGGCTTCCTAGAGTACGTAGCGAAACCAGCCGCCAAGGCATGGCTAGCGCTTAAGGGCGGATTTAGCGGCGCCTCGGAATACCTGGCAGAGCTCATATATACCGGAGACTGGGACAGCGCCGCGGAAGCGTACAACAACGAGATAGACAAGGCTGCGAACGAGATCACCGAGAGCACCAAGATCATCGACGGGGCTATCAATTTTCAGCTTGAGGAAATAGACACCGCCAAGAAGCGCGTCGCCGAGAAGCTGGCCGAGAAGCCGGAAGTCAAGCCGGTGACCATCGACCCGATATCATTCAAGCCTGCCGGAGGTGCCGGCGGTAAAGGTGCCGGCGCTAAAAAGACAGAGGTCGATAGCTGGGCATCTTACATCGACAAGATAAAGCAGATGCAGAGAGACGCCTACAGTGATCTGGCTAAATTGAGAGCGGACTATAACGACCGCATTAATGAACTGCTGGAGGCATACAAGAACAGCCACGTGGCTACTGAGGAAGACCTTGCCGAAGCCCGCGCGGTAATCGACGCGGATTATCGCACTAAGTACGAGGCACTAACCAAGGAGGCGCAGGAGTTCCTTCGCGGCATCCGCAAGGATGAGCTGGAAGATCTTGAGGCTGAATACACGGAAAAGCTGGAGAAGCTTCAGGAGTACCACGACGAGGCGCTCATCAGCGAGCAGGAGTTTCTGGACGCCAGGGACAAGCTGCGCAAGGATTTTGAAAAGGCACAGAGCTCCGCACGAAGCCGTAAGAATGAATTTTTCACGGATGACGACCTTGAAAACATGCAGCAGTTCACGGACGGCATGAACAGTCTGAGCGATGCCTTCGGCAACTTAAAGACTAACATGAGCGAAAGCTCAGCAACCTACCGCACACTTTTTGCCATCGAGAAGTCTTTTGCTATTGCTTCCGCCACCGCTAACGCCATTGTGGCCTGGACTAAGGCCTTGAGCACCAGCACGACCTGGTACGAATCCCTGGCGAACTACGCCAGCGCGGTGGCCTTAACCACGGGGATCATAAGCCAGATCTCCAGCCTCACCATGCACGACAAGGGCGGCATAATTCCGGCCGGTGGTGTGGGTATCGTCGGGGAGTACGGTCCTGAGCTTGTGAGCGGTCCGGCTAATGTTACCAGCAGAAAGCGCACCGCCGACCTCGCCCGTCAGGCCGTTAACGGTGGGGAGGTGACCGTCAATCTCTACGAGAATGCTGAAAAAGCCGGACAGGTTGAGCAGACTCAGGCCGAAGACGGTGAGAGAATAATCAACATCTTCGTGAGCAACATCCGCCGCGGTGGGCAGATAGCCCGCACGCTGGAAAGCACGTATCAAGTTAAGCGCTTCGGCGCCTAAGGAAGGCAGATATGAAATTTTATCCCGCGGGGCTTCCGCTTCCACTTCAGACAGGGTACGCGGTAAGGCATCGCCCGAACATGGTGCGCACCCAGATGGCCGACGGCTATGCACGTCAGCGCCTGGTGAATCAGGGGGCTCCTGATCAGGTCAGTGTCACGCTTCTCCTGACCGCTTCGCAGTATCGTGAGGCACTCAGGTGGTATAAGGCTGACATCCAGAGCGGTGCGTCGTGGTTCGTGATGCCGCTCCTCAGCACTGACGAGGACCAGGAGATACAATACCGGTACGTGCGCATCCAGAGCGGTGGGCTTGATGCGAAGCTCATCAGCACCAGCGCGACGCTCGGAAGCTTGTACCAGGTCAGCATGACACTTGACGCCAGCAACACCGTCGTGGATGACGGGTCGTGGGAGGATCATTATCCGCCGACCGGTGCGGGAGACGACGAGGTGGTCGACTTCGCAGAATTCACAGACGAGAACGTTGTCGACGACGCGGACGATCTGGGCGACGCCACCGACACATTAACCATCATAGAGGAGTAGCGGGATGAGCTTTAAGAAAAC
>Ga0326514_10002853_pt1 | contig 10995 bp, 22 predicted proteins | sample 3_2548_0518_D_FD_203653 | JGI IMG/M metagenome (GOLD analysis project Ga0326514, IMG submission 203653) | Bovine rumen microbial communities from UC Davis, California, United States - 3_2548_0518 | ecosystem: Host-associated > Mammals > Digestive system > Stomach > Rumen | place: USA... | reverse complement strand
ACGCAAAGCGTCTGACATTAGCTTACGAAGCGCATGGAGAAGGGCGGGTTGAATATTCCGACATCATTATCAGATTATCTGACGCCTTAGATGTACTGCGTGGTTTGCCATCCGCACAGCCAGAAATCATACGGTGTAAGGATTGTAAATGAAAACAGGGGGCTGAATGTGTACGTTTTGCGGATGTAAGACCGTTTGCAGACGATTTTTGCAGTAGGGCAGAAAGGCGGGAAGAATGAGCGACTTAATCAGCAGACAGGCGGCGATTGAGGTACTGAGAAACAGATGGCTAAAGACCAGAAACTATGAAGGCATTGGTGAAGACATCGCGGAAGAGTGTGAAATCTACTTAAAGACACTGCCATCCGCACAGCCAGAACGGAAGACGGGGCGGTGGATAGATGGAAGTATTCCAACGTATGCAGCATGTAGTGAATGTGGTTATCAGGAAAGGTACGCAGATGAGAACAACTACTGCCCGCACTGCGGAGCAGATATGAGAGGTGAACAGGATGAGTGAATTGAAACCATGTCCGTATAGAGTACACGGTGAGCGCGTGAGATCGCTGACGGTCGAGGGAGAATACTATTACAACGAGGTGTTTATGCCGTGCATGGAAGAGAAGTGTCCTTGTTTTCATCGTGATGGTGATGATGCATACTGCGACAGAAACGGAGCATACATGAGACTAACAGAGAGGTGAACAGGATGACAAATGCAGACAAGTTTAAAAACATATTTGGGTTATACGCTACAGAACTATGGTCAATGCCAGAGAAAGACTTTCTGAAGTGGCTAAATAGTGAAGCCATGAACTGTTCGGAATTTCCGAACAACTCAGACACTATAAGCAGACAGGCGGCGGTTGATGTTCTTGCAAGGTTTCTTTCTAACAGAGAAGGTGGAAATGCGGTGTGGTGGAAACCTGTTGCGGAATCAGTAATTAATGTTTTGCCATCCGCAGAGCCAGAACAGCGGTGGATTCCATTCGGTAGACCAATGAACAGTGGAATGTATCTTGTGACATTACGGCAAAAGTTTGAAGGCAAAGAGACATACAGAGTGCGTATCATACGACTTAACAATGGGCATTGGGTGCTTCCGAAACATTTTCCTGAATGGATAAATGAGGAAATGGAGCAGGAAGTCCTTGCATGGATGCCACTGCCAGAACCATACACAGAAAGGAGAGAAGAATGACCAATATACAGGCAATAAAGTTGCTGAAGGGATTAGAGCAAGGTCTGGATGATTATTGTGAACTGAATGACGAAGGGAAAACCGCTTTCCGAATGGCTATAACAGCACTTGAGGTGTTCGATATTTCCGAACAGTTGCCGTCCGCACAGCCAGACATCATACGGTGCCTGGAGTGTAAGTTTGCAAGCGGCGACAGTAGGATTTGTATGAAGTTTGGTCATAGTCCGATTGGCGAACTTGATTTTTGTGCATGGGCAGAAAGGAGAACCGATGAGGAATGATTATATAACAAGACTTGTGCAAATTTGTTTGGATATTGCCAATGTTGCAGATGAGCGTGGCGAAGTAGACAAGCCTTATTTTGAAGAACTTGGACTTGGATATAGGGCATTAAGCGGAATCCTTCGCCGTGGATGTAAAGAAATCATTGATTTACAGAACAACTATCACGGAGCAATCGAAGCAAAAAACCTTGCAAAGATAGGCGAGAAAGAAGCACACGATGTTTTGGAAGAGATGTTTGGAGACAGAGAAGTATACACGATTAACGACAATGACAAGGAACGGATAAAGGCATTTGTTAGGTCGATTCAAGATGAATGGGAAAGGAGAACCGATGGATGATTTAATCAGCAGACAGGCGGCGATAGCAAAGTTTGAACCGTGGCTGAAGGTCGAAGGATACAGTGAAGGCGAACTGAATATGCTGAAGGCGGTGCTGTATGAAATAACGGTTATGCCACCCGCACAGCATGAACTGATTGAAAAAGCAGCATATATCAGAGGATTTGAGCAGGGCAGAACGCAGGGGATGATTGATGCACAAGAGAGGAAGAAATGAATAGGCAAAGGAAAGTTGTGATTACTATCACATATAACGAGATGGGGATAATTATTGATACAAAGGCGGAGGAAGTTGCACAGCCAAACTTGCAATCAACTTGCAACGAACTTGTAACTGATTGCATATCTCGTCAGGCGGCTCTTGATGCGCTGGGCGAAGAGCCTTATGTGTGGACAGAGGATGACGATTACGAACGAGGGATGAGATTTCAGTGGAAAAGCGATCATGATGCAATCGAGGCGTTGCCATCCGCACAGCCAAAACGTGAGAAGGGGAAGTGGATAGATGAAACATTTAAGCCGTGGGGACTTGTCTATCATCCGTATAAATGCGACCAGTGCGGTGAGCATAGTGAAGCGGATTCAAATTTCTGTCCCAACTGCGGTGCGGATATGAGAGGTGAACAGGATGAATGATTTAATCAGCAGACAGGCGGCGATTGATGCGCTCAGAACGTGTCAGACATATCTTTTTGATACGCATGATAAAGATAAAAAGATTAGCCTTGAGGACGCAGAATATGGAATTGAGCAGTTGCCACCCGTAGAGCCAAAGGTCATTGCATGCGGGAGTGGTGAACTGGATGTAGAAGAAAGCGATCTAGCCCTTGATGGTCATGCACTAATGAAAGCGTTTTACGATACGCCCGAAGGACTGCAAACCTGGTCTTACGCTTGGTATTTATTTAATCACGCCAAACTTGCGAAGCCAAAGCCGAAGCGGGGCAGATGGATAAGGCAGAGCGATCCAGATTCAAAGCTTTTCGGATGGTTTATTTGCTCCGAGTGCGGAGCGTTTATAGGCGAAGAACCGCCATTCTGTTCGAATTGCGGCAGTGACATGAGGAGGTGAATAATATGAGACTTATTGATGCTGACAAATTGAAGACAGAATTTTGTATCGGTGATGACCTTGAGACCATGACTTTCGCCGGTATCAAAGAAACGATTGACGAACAGCCGACCGTTGAAGTAGAAGGATACAAAATAATGAGAATGAATTTGGATGAAATGCAGTACCGCAATGACCGACTTCAGGCACAGAACGAGAACTTGTACGGCCAGGTAAAGGCTCTTGCTTTTGCCGTTCGTGTCAACGGAATATCCGGAAGCGAGGTGCAATATGAGTAGTCTTTTCTGGATGCTTGCCGGTTTTGTAATCGGCGCTCTGTTCGGTGTCTTTTCAGTCTGCGTCTTATTGATCGTGAGGGACGAACACGATGATTACAGTTTATGATTCCACCGGCAAACCTATCACCCCACGCGACGCCGCGATCCGCGAGGGCATCAAGCCGTCAACCGCAGCATTTGCCATCGACCTTGATACCCATGCGCTCATCGTCTACGGCATCGACCTGTGGCACGACACCTACTACGAAAACCTCGCAATGCGTAACTACGACCTCGATGACTTCACCGAACAGGCGTTGAATTCCATTGACGAGCACTACCGCAACATCTAGCGAGAATCTTGACAAATGCGCAAAGAATTGTATATAATGACTTATGATGAGGCAATGCAGGCCGTCCAGCAGGTTCTTAGCGAGGGAAAAGACGCCGAGATACGGCATGCCGAGGACGGCAAGGTGATTGTAATTGCGCTCACCAAATCAAGAATAAAACGAGCGGATGTCTTAACATCTGCGGAAGATTGACGTTGCGAGAGTCAGTTGCCATTCGTGAGGGTGGCGCTGGCTCTCTTTTTCTTTGCTTCGTTGGATTCCTCCTTTCCTTCTTAGGTCAGGGCTGCCCCATTTTTATACCTCCCATGGTCATTTCCTATGGGGTGGCTCTGACCGAACCGGGGGTATCAATCAAGACCGGGGGAGTACAGACAACCGGGAGCATCAGCGGTCAGGGGCGTGATCAATGGCAACTAATCCACGATTCAAGAATGGAAACCTTCGGCGGAAACATCGTGCCAGATTCAAGGCCATGGCTGCCCCGTGCGGTATCTGCAAAGGCAGGCTCGGCGCGATCCATTACGACGAACCTTCCGACGCCCAGCATCCTTTGTCATTCGTTATCGATGAAATCCGCCCCGTCAGCCGATGGAAACAATATGGTTATGATTCGCCGCAAGCAGCTGCAAACGATTGGAATAATCTTCAGGCAGCACACTACTGCTGCAACCAGGCAAAGGGAAATAAAACCGAATTCACGAAGATAGCAAGACGGAATCTTATTAGCGGTGATTGGTAGAAAGGGGTGGGCAGGAGTCCCGCTCTCCGGCCTCGGCGCTAATCCCGGTGCGCCAGCACCTATGTACACACAGAGCGTGGTGACCAAGAGAAAAAGGTAATATTTGGCTCGGATAGTGATTGCAACACGAAAGATTGACCATATAATACCGCTCGCCAAAGGCGGCGCACATACGTGGGATAACGTGCAATGCGCGTGCGCAATATGTAATTCAAACAAGCGTGACTTATTGGAGCTTGCGTAATGGTAAATACAGTTAACAAACCAAGAGTGGAACAGCTTAAAGATTTGCTCCTTGTTTTGGCGGAACAGATAGATAGCAAGCCAGGGGCGCGCGATATGGCATCTTTGGCGCGCCAATATCGCGAAACACTGAAAGAGATCGAGGAGATAGAGGGGGGTGCGTCAGAGGATGACGAAATCGGCAACTTGCTCGAGTCCCGTCAGGCTGATGGGAAAGCAGGAGCCGTCCGTAAGAATCGCGCCTGATTACACAGTGAGTGACGGGCTAGATGCCGCAAAGATACTAAGAGTCGGCGGAATGGTGTTTGATCCATGGCAAGTAGATATTATCACGGACTGGATGGCGATGCGTGGCGGGCTTTGGGTCTGCCGGACGTGCGCTGGATCAGTGCCAAGGCAGAACGGTAAGACAGGCTTACTGGAAGGCCGTTCGGCTGCCGGAATGATTTTGTACAACGAACAAGTCATTTATACGGCTCACTTGCAAAAGACCTCTACGGAAACGTTCGAGGAATTGGCTAACCTCTTTGATTCTCCGAAACTGCGAAAGTATGTAAAGGATATCAAAACGGCACTTGGCCGCGAGCAGATAATCCTACGGAAAGGGGCACGTATAAAGTTCTTGGCACGTACCAGGAACGGCGGCCGTGGTCAGCATGGGGACTTGTTGATTTTCGACGAAGCACAGGAACTCGACACAGATTCTCAGGCGTCTTTTATTCCGGCGATATCCGCAAGTCTTAATCCGCAGGTGATTTATACCGGAACACCTCCGGATGGCGAATCAGCGGGGGAAGTATTCCGTGGCATACGTGACAAGGCGCTTGCTGGCGGGACAAAAACAACGGCATGGTTTGAGTTCTCCGTGAAGGAAATCGGAGACGTGAACGACCGTCAGAGATGGGCTGACACTAATCCGGCATTAGGTCGGCGAATACTTGAAACGACAATCGAGGGCGAAGTAGAACAAATGCCGCCTGACACCTTCGCACGTGAGCGCTTGGGCTGGTGGACGCCGGTTGTTGTGCATGAATTGAACTATGCGATAGATGCAAAGGCTTGGACGGCCTGCGCATCCATGGCGCCGAAGCCGGCAGGGAAGACCGCTTACGGCGTGAAGTTCTCAGCGGATGGTTCCGAGGTGTGTCTGTGCGGTGCTGTGGTGCCAGAGGACGGCGCTGCGCGTATCGAGTTGATAGATAGGCGTCCAACAGGACTAGGCGTCCAGTGGCTTGCAGAATGGCTCTGTGCAAGGGTTAAGAATGCGTGCTGCGTGGTGATTGACGGGAAGAACGGTGTGGATGTTCTTGTGGATAAAATCGCGCCGACGTGGAAATACAAAGATAGTGTGGTTAGGCCGTCGGCGAAATCTGTGATAGCTGCCGTCAGTATGCTAACTGATGCTCTGAACGAACATTCAGTGACATGGTATCAACCACAGGAAATGTTAGACGAATCCGCAAGGACGTCCGTAAAGCGTCCGATATCCGGTGGTTGGGGCTTCGGCGGTGAGAATTCTAGCCCGATCGAAGCGTGTGCCCTAGCATATTGGGGCGCGAGGACGTCAAAGCGGAACCCTCACAAGGCGATGCGTATTGGATAGGAGAAGAAAACATGATAAGCGTTATGCCTGCGAACGTGGTCGGCCTTGATGATGTGGCACGCCGTCAGTTTGCGAAGCTGGTTAATATTTACAATTCCCATGCCAGCAAGAATTTCGAAAAGAATAGATACTATGAAGGCAAAGTGCCGCTTTCGGAAGTGAATCTCGGCATTGCGCTGCCTAAGTCCTTTCGGGGGCTTGAAATTGGGTGTTCCTGGGGCGGTAAATGCGTAGATGTTCTTGCGGCACGATCCATGTTTGATGGTTTTGTCGGAGAGAACGGCGCTGACGTTCCGGAACTGACGCGACTGATGGATGATAACCGACTGATTGCGGAATATAACAAGGCTTGCCGTGATGAACTGATGCTTGGGTGTACATTCGCAACGCTTTCGGCTGACCGCGTAATTGGTTGCCGCATCCGGTTCCATTCTCCGCAGACAGCAGCGGCGGTGTGGGATGGTGAACTTGGCCGGATTGCTTATGGATTTGCCATTATCGGAGCTGAGACGGACAAGGTAAACGCTGATTTGGTCGTTCCCTCGTTGATTTATCTGTACAACGATACGTCGGTGTGGGTGATCCGTCGGAATGGCGACGCTTGGAGCGCTACAGAGTACCGTCATAAGATGGGGCGTCCTCTGATGGAAGCGCTTATTTGGAATCCTACGAGTGAAAAGCCGTTTGGACGTTCCAGAATCAAAGAACCTATACGCAGGCTGATACAAGGGTACGTGCGGACGATTGCGAACGCCACAATTGGCCTTGAATTCTCGACAGCGCCGCAGAAATATCTGATGGGCGTGACAGACGATCAATATGACATTCTCATCAATCAGAAATTCAAGCAGTACATTGGCAATATCATTGCATCGACCACGAATCCGGAGACCGGCGAGAAGCCGACGTTTGGCCAGCTTCAGCAGGGGACTATATCACCACATGTGGAAATGATGCGAGTGCTTGCAACGCAGTTTTCTGCGGCAACAGGGCTGTCTGTCACGGATACAGGCGTTGTAAATGACGCCAATCCTACCAGTTCGGACGCAATCCTAGCACAGACACAGACGCTGGTTGCTCTTGCGGAACAGCTGAACACTTCCAATGGTGATAGCCTGCGGACGATTGCACAGATGGCGCTCGCAGTTGCTCAGAATACTACCGTTGATGAATTGCCGGAAGAACAGCGCAATATCATGGCACATTTCAAGAATCCGGCCATGCCATCCGTGAGCGTGACGGCTGATGCTGCTATCAAGATTGCATCCGCCCGTGAGGGCTTTGCGAACACAGACACATTTTTGGAGATGATCGGATTCGACCAAGCTGACATCCGGCGTATTCGGGCACAGGAGTCAAGAGCGCGTGGAATATCCCTTGTCGCTGAGTTGGAAGGTGATGCCGAATGACGATAAGCGCGAGGGCGTGGGACAATTATATCAAGCGGTTGCGACGGATTAATAACACCGCTGTTGCGAACATGGTGAAGCGCTTGGAATACGTCGATATTACCGCAATTCCCGATCGTGAGCGAGCCGAAATTATTCGGTATGCTTATGAACTTACGCAGAAATATGGTGAAGCTGCTGCGGCTCTTTCCTGTGAGATGTACGATGCGCTAGCCGAATTGATGGGCGAAACCATTCCTCCGGCGATGCCAGCAGCAACAGCGACCTATCAGGAAGTTGCGAAAGCTGTTAACGGAACCATTAAGACCGGCAACAAAGATATTATCAGTCAGGCAGTCGGCCGGATGGTAAAGATGGCAGGCGTTGACACGACCATGAAAAACGCGCTCCGTGACGGCGCAGAATGGGCGTGGGTGCCGCGTGGTGAGACTTGTGCGTTCTGCATTACATTAGCGTCTAGGGGCTGGCAGAGGGCATCTAGGAGCGCCATGAAGAATGGTCATGCGGAACACATCCATGCGAATTGTGATTGCACTTACGCTATTCGGTTCGATGACTCAAACGTTGCCGGATACAACCCAGATGCGTATGCGAAAATGTATTACGGCGCAGAAGGATCAACGCCGAAGCAGAAGATAAACGCAATGCGACGGATGTTCTACGCCGAGGATAAGAGTGAAGAAACGGATATTACATAATCCGTATCTTATAGAAATCAATTTTAGAGTGGCGACTCGTAATATACGCAAGGCCACGAGATGCGACCTCGTAAAAAGCGTAGACCCGAAAGGAACTTACATGAAACGAACCGACATCACGGATATCTTCCCGGAAGCTACACAAGAACAGGTCGACAAACTTATGGGGCTGAACGGTGCAGATATCAACAAGGCGAAAGAAGGACTTGCAGAGCTTCAGAAACAGCTTGATTCCAACAAGGCAAGCAGCATTTCTGCTGACGACCTAAAGGCGGAAAGAGAAAAATCGGCCAAACTACAGAAAGAACTTGATGGCATGAAGGCGGCGGAAGCGCTGCGAACCATGCGCGAGAAAGTTGCAAAAGAGAAGGGCATTCCGGCCGCACTGCTGACAGGCGGTACGGAGGAGGACTGCGTAAGTCAGGCAGATGCCATTCTCGAATTCAAAAAGAGCGACACTTACCCGACCTTGCGTGATGGCGGAGAAGTTCACGTTGATTCTCAGCAGTCCACCCGCGATTCGTTCGCGGACTGGTTTAACAAAATTCAGTAAAGGAGAAAAATACAATGGCTATTACCGGCACTGGTGTACCAACCAATAGAACGAATATTGAATTACCGAACGACGTCTCCCAGGAGATCATTCAGAAGACCCAGGAAGGCTCTGCTGTGATGCAGCTCGCCCGCCAGATCGCACTGCCCGGACGTGGTGCTCAGATTCCGATCATCGCATCTGACCCCGAGGCGGCATGGGTCAGCGAGACCGGCGTGAAGCCCGTCAGCAATCCGACTCTCGACAAAAAGATCATGCAGGCGCACAAGCTGGCCGTGATCGTGCCCTTCTCCGATGAGTTCAGACGTGATGCGGCGGCTCTGTATGATGCACTGATTTCCCGCCTGCCCGGAGTGCTGGCGAAGAAGTTCGACGAGACCGTGTTCTTCGGGCCGGCTTCCGGAACCTTGGCAAACTTTGACAACTTCTCTGCTGTGACCGGCTATGCTCTGGACACAGCAAACGCTACCGCTTATGACGGTCTGGTTGCGATCGATACCGCAATCTCCACGCAGGGCGGCACCATCAACGGCTACGTGTTCAGCCCGCAGGGTCGTGGCGTACTGCTCGGCGCTCAGGATACAACCAAGCGCCCTCTGTTTGTAAACACTGCCGCAGAAGGCGCAGTAAATCGCCTGCTTGGCTCTCCGGTTTACTTCAGCTCCGCAGCTTATAAAGCGGGGACTTCCGGCTCTGGCGCCACTCCGGATGTCGTCGGTATCGCTGGCGATTGGACTCATGCCATGTACGGCGTAGTAGAAGGTGTAAAGATCGACTACTCCGCAGACGCTACCCTGACCAGCGGCAACACCACCATCAACCTGTTCCAGCAGAACATGTTCGCGGTTCGTGCTGAAATCGAGATCGGTTTCGTGGCTGAGACCGGATACTTCGGCAAGCTGACCAAAGCACACGCATGATTAAGATGATCGACCGCTTTACCGGCGTTGAAATGTGGGTAGCGGACGAGAGGGTTGAAGAGTACAAAGCGGCGGGTCACAAGCTCGCCGCAGACCCTGAGAAGCCCGCAGAGAAGCCGAAGCGGACACGGAAAAAGACCACGAAAGAATGAGGTGATGGCGATGGCATACGCGACAGTCGATGACGTACAAGCGCGGCTGACGTACACGATGACAGCGGATCAGCGAACGGTCTGTGCGGCGCTTCTTGATGATGCGGCCGTCCTGATTGATGCGTATACAGACGATGTTCCCGTTGATACTGCAAAAGTCGTTTCCTGCCGCATGGTGGCGCGTGCCATCGGCGATGGTTCGACCTCCGGTATTCCAGCGGGCGCGAGTCAGGGAAGCATTTCCGCTCTTGGATATTCTCAGTCGTGGACAATGACCGGCGGTGCTACTGGCGAAGTGTATCTTACCAAGACGGAGCGCAAGATGCTCGGCGTCGGGGATCACGTCGGGAGTTGGTCGCCGGTTCAGGAGTTCGCTTCCGAGTATGACAAGAAGCCGACCGTTGGGCGCAAGGTGAACGTGGTCGGCTATGTGGTCGACTCCGAGGATACAAACGTCGTCGGAAAGGTTGATGGGTGATCATATGCGCGGCATCACGATTACACTCTATAACCGCACGCAGACCGGCGTCGATGCGTTCAACCGGCCTATCTACACGGAGGCCGCCGAACAGGTTGAAAATATCCTGGTTGGGGAACCGTCCACAGATGACATCACTACGGAACTGAATTTATCTGGAAAGCGGATCGCGTACACGCTCGGCATTCCGAAGGGAGATGCTCACACATGGACGAACCGCACCGTTGAGTTCTGGGGAGAACGCTTCGAGACTGTCGGAGCGCCAACACAGGGAATTGATGCACTTGTGCCGACGCCCTGGAACAAGAAAGTGAAGGTGGCACGGTATGAGTAAGGCGGTCGAATTCGAGTTAAATCTGCCGGGGCTGAACGAACTCATGAAGTCGGCAGAAATGCAGGCTGTTACGGAAGCGGCCGGGCGAAGTATCGCAATGGCTGCGGGTGCTGGGTATGCCACCAAAACGCACGTTGCTTCTTTTGTTGCTGTCACGAGTGTCTATCCGGAGACGGAAGAGGCGAACAGGGACAACCTGAAGAACAACACGCTTTTGAAGGCTACACAGTCCACCGGCCTGCGAATGGGGTGATTGAATGATTGAAGCAAGGATTATTGAATACTTAGCGGAAACGCTCGACATTCCAGTATATGCAGAAGTTCCGGAGGGCAACACCGGCGGCGAATTCCTTGTGGTT
>Ga0326514_10002851_pt1 | contig 11001 bp, 6 predicted proteins | sample 3_2548_0518_D_FD_203653 | JGI IMG/M metagenome (GOLD analysis project Ga0326514, IMG submission 203653) | Bovine rumen microbial communities from UC Davis, California, United States - 3_2548_0518 | ecosystem: Host-associated > Mammals > Digestive system > Stomach > Rumen | place: USA: California... | reverse complement strand
CCAGCAGTCAGTCGTCTTCCGGATGCACGAGCAGGTAATCGGAGATCTCCATCTGGGTACCTCCGGTGATGAGGTTCTGAACACCCGGATCGCTTCCGTACTTGCTGATGATGCCGTGGACGGTCCCGACGCCGAGACCGGTGTGGGCGGCGATCTCACGGACAGTGAAGTTCTTCCGGCGGAGTTTCAGGACGATCAGGATGATGCGCTCATCGAGCTTACGGGGGGATACACTATCGTCTTTGTCGGGAGATGCCTGACGATTTCTTTTTCTCTGCTTGAGAATGGCTTTCTCGATCATGGAGACGGTCTCATTGATCTCCTTCATGTGAGGTTCGTCCGGGATCGCAAAGCGCTCCAGCCTGACCGCCCTCTGGGCATCCTTTCTGAGATCGTCCATCTGGGCACGCATCATAGCCATCTCGAGCGAGGCAGACTTGACCTGTCTCTTAAGGTCAGAAATCTGCCGGTTCAGGTTCCGGATCACTTCCTGGCTGTCCGTATCCTGACTGTTTCTGACGGGCTTCCCTGCTTCACGAACAGCCTTTCCCGGAGCAGCCTTCTCCCGGGCATCTTTCATATTCTCTTTTACATCCTCTGGCATCTTACGACTCCTGTGTCATTACTGGTCTGAACGACACATAAAGTATATCATAAAAACAAGCGATGTCTTTCTTTCAGTTTCCTTACAATACCTTTGCATAATGATCGGAAGATTGTAATATTGGTTCAGGTGTCAAAACAAAAGAGAACAAGGGGGAACTCATGCAGCGGCAAAGTACAGGCACATTTCAGAGAATCTATGATGTGGTAAAGCAGATCCCGAGGGGCAAGGTTGCGTCGTACGGACAGGTAGCCAGGCTGGCAGGCAATGCCCGCTGGGCAAGAGTTGTGGGCTATGCCCTTCATGCCAACAGCGACCCGGAACATATCCCATGCTACCGGGTCGTGACCCGGGATGGCTGTGTATCGAAGGCTTTCGCATTCGGGGGCGGCAATGAGCAGGTCAGGCTCCTGAAAGAAGACGGAATCGAGTTCAAAGACGGACATGTTGTGATGGAGAAGTATCAGTGGGAGACACCTTGGATTTGAAGAAAGGCCCTGCACCGGACGAAGCCGGCAAAAGCAGTGAGAACAAGGGCACGGAATCTGGCAGCCCTGAGCCTGTCAACATCCGTATCTCCGTCCGCAATCTTGTCGAGTTCATCCTGAGGTCGGGCGATATCGACAGGAGGGGTGGGCGGATCGACAGCGATGCCATGGCTTTAGGGAGAAATGTGCATCGCAAAGTCCAAAGCCGCGGAGGAGCCGGCTATGTGGCCGAAGTGGCCCTTCGCGATACGGAACATTTCCCGGAAGACGGGTTTTCTCTGACCGTCGAAGGCCGTGCCGACGGGATCATCGAAAAGAAGTCCGGCTACACCATCGACGAGATCAAGGGGATGTTCGCGGATGTGACGGAGTTTACAGAGCCAATTCCGGTTCATCTGGCCCAGGCGAAGTGCTATGCCTATATGCTTCTCAGAAAGCTAAGGGAGGATATGGCAGCGGAAAACACAGACAACCCTCAGCTCGATACCATCACTGTTCAGCTTACCTATGTGAATTTTGATACAGAACAGGTTCGCCGCCTGAAGCAGGACTTTTCCTGGGAAGACCTGAAGACCTGGTATCAGGACCTCGTCACCCGATACCGCAAGTGGGCCAGATACACGGTCAGCCACAGGCAGAAGCGCCAGGATTCGATCAGAAAGATGGCTTTTCCATACCCCTACCGGGAGGGCCAGAAGAAGCTGGTCGCCTCAGTCTACCGTACCATCGAGCAGGGGAAAAAACTCTTCATCCAGGCGCCGACCGGATCCGGCAAGACTCTGGCAACCGTGTTCCCGGCCCTCAAAGCCGTAGGGGAGGACCTGGGCGGCCGCATCTTCTACCTGACCGCCCGCACGATCACGAGAACGGTGGCGGAGGACTGCTTCCGCCTGCTGAAAGAGCGCGGCCTTCACTTCTCCGTCGTCACGATCACTTCCAGAGAGAAGATCTGCCCCATGCTCCCGCCTCTGAAAGAGAAAGATGAGGATGCAAAACCACCCTGCAGTCCGGAGACCTGCCCATATGCAAAGGGACATTTTGACCGGGTGAACGATACGATCTTCCGCCTTCTTGAGCAGGGAGAGAAAGGCGGAACGTTCCACCGCGAAGATATCCTGAAGGCAGCGGAGGAGGACAAAGTCTGTCCTTTCGAACTGACCCTGGACCTGACTGACTGGACAGACGGCATCATCTGCGACTATAACTATGTCTTCGACCCGTCCGCGAAACTCCAGCGTTTCTTTTCAGGCGGCATGAAGACCGACTCGATCTTCCTCATCGATGAAGCCCACAATCTGGTCGACCGGGGCCGTGATATGTACTCCGCCGACCTTTCTATGGAAGAGTTTTCGGCACTCGCCCGGCTTCTGAAAAGAAACCATACCGGGACCGATCTTGCGAAAGGACTTGAGAACTGCCGGAAGTGGCTGGAGAAAGAGAAGGAAGCCTTTCAGGGGGAAAATGTCTCTCAGCCGTCTTCCTTCAGACCCGGATATGGTTCCCGGTACCGCAGCATCAGCACCGCAGGGACATTTCCGGTCAGCCTCATGAACCTGAGCGGAAGGATCGAGAAATTCCTGGAAACTGTGCACAGTCAGGAGATCTCCGACCAGGTCCTTGGCTTTTACTTCCGCATCCAGGAATTTTCAGGAGCCATGGACCGCTTTTCAGAGAAATATCTCCTGACAGAGCGCATTGCAGAAGACGGAAGATTCCAGCTTCGGGCTGCCTGCGTGGACCCCTCCACGGATCTTCAGGCATGCATGGACAGAGGGAAAGCCACGATCCTCTTCTCAGCCACACTCCTGCCGATCATGTACTACCGGAATCTCATTTCCGCCAGGACGGATGACTATGCAATCTACGCATCGTCGGTTTTCGATCCGTCGAAGCGAAAGGTCCTGATCGGCGGCGACGTCTCCACCCGCTATCAGGACAGGGGACCGCTCACCTACCGGAAGATCGCAGAATATATCGACAAGGTGACTTCCGCGAAAGATGGAAACTATATGGTCTTTTTCTCCTCCTACCGGATGATGGAGGATACAGCCGATACATATAGGGAGATCCGGCAGGAAGGAACGGAGCTGGTCCTGCAGAAAAGCAGAATGAGCGAGAAGGAAAGGGAAGAGTTCCTGGAGAAGTTCGGGAAGCCTGCGGAGAACCATACCCTGGTCGGCTTCTGTGTCATGGGAAGCTTCTTCGGGGAAGGAATCGACCTGAAGGGCGAAAGCCTGATCGGCGCCATCGTCGTCGGCGCCGGGATCCCGCAGGTAGGCGCGGAGAGAGAACTTCTGAAAGACTACTTTGACCGGAAAGGAGAGGACGGTTTCTTCTATTCCTATACCTGCCCTGGCCTGGCCAAAGTGCTGCAGGCAGCCGGGCGGGTGATCCGGACGGAAGAGGATAGGGGCGTCATCCTCCTGATCGATGAACGCTTCACCAGAAGAAACTACCGGGAGATGTTTCCGAGAGAATGGGCGGACGCCGTGTACGTAAAACTTGACAATATTGCACCTGTACTTGAACAGTTCTGGAAAACATTATAAACTAAATTGATTAACAGCACCTTTCGGGAGGTACCAATATGAAAGGAAGATACACGGCAGTTCTGCTCGCAGCCCTGCTGGCAGTGATGCCGGCAGCGGCAGGAGCGGAAGAGCCGGAAACCATATACGGAGAATCAGAGACAGAGTCCGAGGCTGCAGAGACAAAGGCAGCATCCCGGTCAGCCGGTGTGGCAGAGGCTGAGACGGAAGCGGAAGATGGCACAAAGCCCCGGAATCCGGAAGTGGAAGGAATTCTGGCAGAGGATGCCGTCATGGGGGCAAGGACCCTCTACTCAAAGATGAAGCACTATGCGGAGACGACCGATAACGAGCGCTTCTCCGGCTGCTTTGAGGACGGAGTGGACGCTGCGACCATCCAGAACGAACTTATGGCAGTCGAGGCTGCTGATGAAGCCACAAAGGACCTGACATTGCATCAGGATCTCTGCTACTTTGACCCGACAGAGGACAAGACCCAGTCTCCCTATTATTTCGGGGTGGGGCTGACCGACTATAAAGTGAACGACGACGGAACCGTCGACTGGTATTCCACCCTGCTTCGCGTGGCAAAATACGGGGACAGCTGGAAAGCAGCCGCCATGCCGGACGACCACCTTCTGACCGGCAAGTACCCGGAAGGCTTTGCAGAGGCGGAAAACGGCGGAAGGAATGCCGTGGACCTCTATCCCTACTTCGCCCTCCGCTTCTCCGACAACGCCGTCTTCGAGGGAACTTTTTACAGTCTCGTGAACATGGCATGGCAGAACGAGGACGGGAGCATCTCCCTTGCCCTCTGGATCGCGAACGGCAAAGAGAATGACCGCTGGTGCGACAGCATCGATCTGGTCCTCTCTGACGGTGACAAGAACATCACTTCCGTAAATGCACCTGTCCAGCAGGCAGTGAAAGCCGGAAGCAGTGTCCTCTGTACCGTGAACATTCCTGCGGAGAATGTGAAGACAGGTACAGACAAGTGGGCGGATCTCACCGTATCCTCCAACCTTCTTTATCAGTGATAGCAAGGACTGCTTTTCTTCCATGCAGACCGTCTGCCGCCGGCAGCATTGGTGCATGCTGACAGAAAGCAGTCTTGTCATAGGACCGCAGGGCTGATATGGGCAAAGCGGTCCGCATCATAGCAGCATGTCAGGCATCGATAACACCGGAGGCGGCTTATGAAAGTCTGCAAAAGGTGCGGCGCCCCGCTGAGGGAGAACGACCGCTATTGCAGCCAGTGCGGCGCAAGAGTTCCGGAAAGCCGGGATGAAAAAAGAAAAAGACAAAAGCGGGAGAAAGAAAAGCGCGAGATCCATTTCCAGGCGGAGCCTGGAAGAAGGAAGGCTGTTGACAGCTTCGAAGAGTATGAAAACAGGGGAAGCGCGCTCAAGATGACCGTGAAAGTTCTGATCGTGATCATCATCCTGACCGCAGCCACCGTGTTCGTGTATGCATGGCACAGCAAAATCGGGATGTTCCGGCAGTCGCCGGGGAAAGAGCAGGCGATCGTCGTATTGCAGAGCGAAGAAGCAGAGGCAGACAGGCTGGAGAGCGAGCTTTCGGTCCGGCTTGAGCCCGGCAGTCAGGGAACAGAGACAGCATCCGGCAAGTGACCGGCAGTCAGCAGATGGCTGGCATCCGGCGGAGAGGAGACAGAACAGATGAGTGTCAGAAGAGTTTATGTGGAAAAGAGGGATTCTTACAGAGGAGCAGCTAAGAATCTCGCGCACGAAGTCAGGAATTACCTGGGAATCAGGGGCCTTCGTGAGATCCGGATCCTGATCCGCTACGATGTCGAGAACATCTCGGACGATGTCCTGAAAGAAGCGGAGAAGTGCGTATTTTCCGAACCGCCGGTCGACAGGCTCTTTGAGGAGGAGTTCCCGAAGGAGGCAGGCGACAAGGTCTTTGCAGTAGAGTATCTGCCGGGTCAGTTTGACCAGAGGGCAGATTCCGCGCAGGCGTGCGTAAAGTTCCTGGGAGAGACCGGAGATGTCGTGATCCGGACGGCTACCGTCTACGTCTGCTGCGGCAGCGTCACCGACGAAGATGTGGAGAAGATCAAGGGATATGTCATCAATCCGGTCGATTCCAGGATCGCTGACCTGAAGAAGGCGGATACGCTCGCGAGAAAATTCGAGAGACCGGCTGATATCAAAGTATTTGAAGGATTTGAGGATCTTCCGGAAGATGAGCTGAAGAAGCTCTATGATTCCCTGAACCTGGCGATGACGTTCCGCGATTTCCTGTTTATCCAGAACTACTATAAGAATGAGGCCCGCCGTGATCCCACGGTTACCGAGATCCGTGTTCTCGATACTTACTGGTCCGATCACTGCAGACATACCACCTTCGCTACCGAGCTTCAGAATGTAAAGTTCGACGAAGGCCGGTATAAGAAACCGATCGAGGACACCTTTCAGAAGTACCTCGCCGACAGAAAGACGGTCTACGGGGACCGCAGGGACAAGTATGTCTGCCTGATGGACCTGGCGACGATGGGAGCCCGCATCCTCAAGAAGGAAGGAAAGCTGACCGATCAGGAGGAGACGGATGAGATCAACGCCTGCTCCATCGTGGTCCCGGTCACCGTCGACGGCAAGACGGAGGAATGGCTGATCAACTTCAAGAACGAGACGCACAACCATCCGACTGAGATCGAGCCTTTCGGCGGCGCGGCAACCTGCCTCGGCGGCGCGATCAGAGACCCGCTTTCCGGCAGGACCTACGTCTATCAGGCGATGCGCATCACCGGCGCTGCTGACCCGACTGTCCCGATCGATCAGACCCTGAAGGGCAAACTTCCTCAGAAGAAGCTGGTCAGAGAAGCTGCGCATGGCTACTCTTCCTATGGAAACCAGATCGGACTTGCGACCGGCTATGTCAAGGAATTCTACCATCCGAACTATGTGGCAAAAAGAATGGAGCTTGGCGCTGTCATCGCAGCCGCTCCGCGCAGGAATGTCATTCGTGAAACTTCCCGCCCGGGCGATGTGATCATCCTTCTTGGCGGAAGGACCGGACGTGACGGAATCGGCGGCGCGACCGGATCCTCCAAGGCTCATACCGAGCAGTCTCTGGAAGTCTGCGGAGCAGAGGTCCAGAAAGGAAATGCTCCTACCGAGAGAAAACTTCAGCGCATGTTCAAAAGACCGGAGGTCTCCAGGCTGATCCGCAAGTGCAACGACTTCGGTGCAGGCGGTGTCTCCGTCGCAATCGGCGAGCTGGCAGACGGTCTGGTCATCGACCTCGACAAGGTCCCGAAGAAGTATGCAGGCCTTGACGGAACCGAGATCGCGATCTCTGAGTCCCAGGAGAGGATGGCCGTTGTCATCGACCCGGCGGACGAGCCGGAATTTATGAAGTACGCATCTGAGGAGAACCTGGAAGCGACGGAGGTCGCAAAGGTCACTGAGGACCCGAGACTGGTCATGACCTGGAGGGGAAAGACCATCGTCGATATCGAGAGAGCTTTCCTTGATACGAACGGCGCTCATCAGGAGAATGACGCAGAGGTCGATGCACCGGATGAGAAAGCAAGATTCTTTGATAAGAAACCTCTCGATGAGGGACAGGTCAGAGACAAGTGGCTGAAGAGCCTCTCCGACCTGAATGGCTGCTCCCAGAAGGGGCTGGTCGAGATGTTCGACTCCTCCATCGGGGCGGGCACCGTTCTCATGCCTTACGGTGGAAAGTACCAGATGACCGAGACACAGGTCATGGTAGGCAGGCTCCCGCTTGCACATGAAAAGTGCGATACCGTGACGATGATGGCTGCAGGCTTCGATCCGTACCTGTCGTCCTGGAGCCCGTATCACGGAGCCCAGTACGCTGTCCTCGAGTCCGTAGCGAGGATCGCAGCGGGCGGCGGAGACTGGAGCGGGATCCATTTCACCTTCCAGGAGTTCTTCCGCAGGATGAACGAGGATCCGGAGAGATGGAGCCAGCCGCTGGCGGCCCTTCTCGGAGCATACGCCGCGCAGAGAGGGCTGGGACTAGCATCGATCGGAGGAAAGGATTCCATGTCCGGAACCTTCGATGATATCGACGTTCCACCGACACTCGTATCGTTTGCTGTCGATGTGAATGATATCCATAACATCCTTTCCCCGGAGCTGAAGAAGGTGGGCTCAAAACTTGTCCTGATCCAGGTCCCGAGGGATGAGTACGACCTTCCGGACTATGAGGCGGCAAAGAGCCAGTACGGAACGTTCTTCGAGGATGTAAAGGCAGGCAGAGTCCTGTCCGCATACGCAGTGGACCGTATGGGCTTCGCCGCTGCACTGTCAAAGATGGCCTTCGGCAACAAGCTGGGCTTTAAGATTGAGCACAATGTAGCTCCGGAAGACCTCTTCTTCCCGGACCTTGGCGCGATCGTCGCGGAGATCCCGGACGGAAAGGTGGGAGAGCTTCAGACCACTTACACGCTAATCGGAGAAGTGACCGGGGACGGAAACTTCACATATCGCAATACATCGATCTCAGTTGAGGAAGCTCTTTCGGCATGGACCGGTACTTTGGAAGCGGTCTTCCATTCTCATCCGACAGAGATCCCGGAGAGTGCAAAGGCTCCGGAGGATGTGAAGCCTTACGAGGGCGGATGCGCTGCAGTCGCTTCGCAGAGCTTTGCAAAGCCGAGAGTCTTCATTCCGGTATTCCCGGGGACTAACTGCGAGTATGATTCCGCAAGAGCGTTCGGGAGAGCCGGTGCAGTCACGGATGTCCATGTATTCCGCAACCGGAACATGCAGGATATATCGGAATCCATCGATGAGTTTGCAAAAGCGATCGATCAGGCGCAGATCATCATGTTCCCGGGCGGTTTCTCGGCAGGTGATGAGCCGGATGGTTCCGCAAAGTTCTTTGCGACAGCTTTCCGCAATGAGAAGCTGAAGGATGCGGTCTCAAGACTCCTGAATGAGCGCGACGGACTAGCCCTCGGAATCTGCAATGGTTTCCAGGCCCTGATCAAGCTGGGGCTGGTACCTTACGGCGAGATCGCCGGACAGACGGAGGACTCTCCGACGCTGACGTTCAATACCATCCACAGGCACATTTCCAGAATGGTCTATACTAAGGTCATGACCAACAAGAGCCCGTGGCTTTCCGGCGCAGAGCCAGGCGGAGTTTATGTGAACCCGGCATCCCACGGCGAAGGAAGGTTCGTCGCGTCCGGAGAATGGGTAAAGAAGCTGCTCGACAATGGGCAGGTGGCCACCATGTACTGCACACCGGAGGGACAGATCTCTGCGGACAGCGAGTGGAATGTGAATGGCTCTGTCGCCTGCATCGAAGGAATCACCAGCCCGGACGGCAGGATCCTTGGAAAGATGGCCCATATCGAGCGCCGCGGCGACGGAGTAGCGATCAACATCAGCGGCGAGCAGGACATGAAGGTGTTCGAGAGTGGCGTAGCGTACTTTCGCGTATAAAAACCTGCCGGTACCGGGTGCCCGGAATGTCTGAGGCACCGGGCGATGGCAGGTCAGAGGAACGGATAACCAGCACAGGTGGAAACCATGGATAACGAAGAGATCAGGGAGCTTCTGAAGGAGCTCAAGGAAACTTCAGATGAAAGCAGTTCGGTGAAGTCCAAAGTCGTGAAGATCCATTTCGATACGAGAAAGGAAGCCGAAGCGCGGGAGAAGGCACGTCAGAAAGCCAAAGAGGAAGAAGAGCGCCAGCGTCTTCTGAAGGAAGAAGAAGAGAAGAAGAGGCAGGAAGAGCTCGCCAGGGAAGCTGAGGAGAAGGCACAGGAGATCGTGGAGAAAGCCAAAGCCCAGGCTTCTTCGGTATTCTCACCGGATCTTGGCAGCGATATGGATAAGCTGGAAGAAGACGCGCCGGCAGACGAAGAGCCTTCGGAGGATGATGACCTTGATCTCAACTGGAATCCGGCATCTATGGCCGGCGCCGGCATCTATTCTGCCGGTTCAGGCGACGGACATCAGGACCGGGAAAGCGAGGAAAAAGAGAGCGGGGAAGATCCGGAAGAACCCGATGAGGACGAGCAGCCGGAGAGCCTGAAAGATCGCCTTCTGGGGAAGGTAAAATCCGGAGTCTCCGGATTTATGCTGAAGCTTGCCCGCCAGGATGAAGAGAGAGAGGCAGAGGAGTCGGGAAGGGATGAGGAGGCCCCGGAAGATACCGATGAGTCTTTGTCCGATGCAGACCTTCCGGACGATGACCTCCTGGATGTGGAGGTTCCGGGTGATACATTTTCCGGACCATCTGCTTCTGCACATGCCTCTGGCGGTTTTTCTTCTGATGCCGGGCCGAAGATGCGGGAGATCAAGGTCCCCCAGCCTGAGGAAGAGGAAGCGGGGAAGGAAACCGGAAGGGATGAGCTAAAGGACTGGAAGAAGCAGCCGGAGGACTGGAAGAAGCGGATGGAAGAGCCGCCCCGCTTCAATCTGCGCCATGTGAAGATTCCGGAGAAGCCGGTCATCAAGTGGAACAGAAAGAAAGCAGAGGCAGATGCGCCGGCTGAAACGGATACAGTGACAAAGACGGAAGGTCCGGCAGAAGAGGCTGCGGCGGAACTGGCAGCCGCGTCGGCTGAAAAGAAGGCTGAGGAGACCGCAGCAGCCTCCGCAAGTGCTCAGCAAACCGCGGAGATTACGGCGGCTGCGACATCAGGGGCTGCGGCGGCTGCAGAGACCGGGAAACCGGATCTTTCAAAAGACGACTTTGAGTCGGATGCGGCAGACTTCCGTACCCCGGGCAGCGAAAAGGATTTCCCGTCCGCTGCCGGAAAACAGGAAGGAAAGAAAACAGAAAAGCCGGAGCGGAAACTCTCCGATTTTCTGAACCTGGCGAAGAGGCCAAGGAAGCATCTGACACCGGAAGATCGGCGGGCTCAGCAGGAAGAAGAACAGGAGAGCCTGCAGAAAGAACTTGCGCAGATGCGGCAGGATTTCGGGAAGCAGGAAAGGAAAGAGGCAGAATCTGCTTCCGAAGAAGCAAAGGTATCTTCGGCACCTCAGAGCATAGAGGTTGTCAACCTCAATGAGAATGCGAACCATAAGCAGGTTGAGGTGATCAGGCTCGACAAGGAAAAGACCGGACCGCTCCCGGACCTTGCAGGAAAGACCGGGGGACGGAAGAGGGCAGGGTCTGCCGGGGACAGCCTGAAGACACTGAAAGGAGCCGGATCGGCTCTGGGCGGATTTCTGAAAAAACTGGTTTCATCGGCAAAATCAGGTCCGGAAGAGAGCCAGCCGAGCGTCTCTGAAATCCTGCAGCAGGAAGATACGGAAGCCGGCAGACAGGAAAGGGAGAGTGGCCCTGCAGCAGGAAAGAAAAAGAAGCTGATCACATACGGACTGATCCTGGCAGGCATCGTCCTGATCGTCCTTCTTAT
>Ga0326514_10002849_pt1 | contig 11003 bp, 10 predicted proteins | sample 3_2548_0518_D_FD_203653 | JGI IMG/M metagenome (GOLD analysis project Ga0326514, IMG submission 203653) | Bovine rumen microbial communities from UC Davis, California, United States - 3_2548_0518 | ecosystem: Host-associated > Mammals > Digestive system > Stomach > Rumen | place: USA... | reverse complement strand
CAAGGAACAGACGGCTGAAGGCGAGTTTTGTGTACGCATCTGCAAGGACGATGGTACAGAGTGTTGCCGAAGCAAGGTTAAATTCTTATAATCTTGACAGATTATTTGGCCGTTTGGTGACAATTTGCTAACTTTGCATCCAATTTTAAGAGTTAACCTCTCGTCGCACCTTCGGGCAGGGTGGGAGTGTGCTAATAAAAAAGCCGGTGGTGAGCACCGACCGGCCGGTCCTCGGGTAGGGCTGGCATAGCGCAAGGGGCATGTATAACATTTAATCAATTTAGCTATTATGGCAGAAATGAATTTTGGTGGCGTTATCGAGACAGTAGTCACCAGCAAGGAGTTCTCTTTGGAGAAAGCACGTGAAGTATTGAAAGACGAAGTGATTGCCGTCATCGGCTACGGTGTGCAGGGTCCCGGACAGGCCTGCAACCTGCGCGACAACGGTTTCAACGTCATCGTCGGACAGCGTCAGGGCAAGACCTACGACAAGGCCGTGGCCGATGGCTGGGTGCCGGGTAAGACGCTCTTCTCTATTGAGGAGGCCGCCGAGAAGGGTACCATCCTCTGCATGCTTCTGAGCGATGCTGGTCAGATTCAGCAGTGGCCCACCATCAAGCAATATCTGAAGCCCGGCAAGACGCTGTACTACAGCCACGGCTTTGCCATCAACTGGAGCGACCGTACGGGCGTGGTTCCCCCGAAGGACGTCGACGTTATCATGGTGGCTCCTAAGGGCAGCGGCACCTCTCTGCGCACCATGTTCTGCGAGGGCCGTGGCCTGAACTGCTCATACGCCATTTATCAGGATGCTACGGGCAAGGCTACGGAGAAGACGCTGGCCTTCGGTATCGGTATCGGTGCCGGCTATATGTTTGAGACAACGTTCCAGCGCGAGGCTACCTCTGACCTCACTGGCGAGCGTGGTTCGCTGATGGGTGCCATCCAGGGACTGCTGCTGGCACAGTACGAGGTGCTGCGTGAGAACGGTCATTCACCCTCGGAGGCTTTCAACGAGACCGTTGAGGAGCTGACCCAGAGCCTTGGCCCGCTCTTCGGTGCCAAGGGTATGGACTGGATGTACGCTAACTGCTCGACCACCGCACAGCGTGGTGCCCTGGACTGGGCTCCCCGTTTCCACGATGCCATCAAGCCCGTCATGGAGTGGCTGTACTACTCGGTGAAGACAGGTAACGAGGCTCAGATTACCATCGACGCCAACTCGAAGCCCGACTACCGTGCAGGTCTGGAGAAGGAGCTTGAGGCTATGCGCAATCAGGAGATGTGGCGTGCCGGTGAGACCGTGCGCAAGCTGCGTCCCGAGAATCAGGATATCTAAGACACAACACCCTCATTAGATAAAAAGAATTAAGAAAATCGCTCAAAAGGGCGGTTTTCTTAATTTTTTTTGTATCTTTGCCACCACTAACTGAACAAATCATCTTTATGCTTAGAAAAATAAGAACATTGCTGGCTGCGGTCGCGTTCACGTGTATCACGTTGCTGTTCCTTGATTTTACAGGCACGTTGCACCGGTGGCTCTCCTGGCTGGCTGACATCCAGTTCTTGCCTGCCGTCATGGCGCTCAATGTTGTGGTCATCGTGGCCTTGGTGATGCTGACACTCGTCTTCGGACGTATCTACTGTAGCGTCATCTGTCCGCTGGGCGTGCTACAGGACTTGCTGGCCAGACTGCGCCGTAAGAAGAACAAGTACTCCTATTCCCCTGAGGTGCGCTGGCTGCGCTATCCTGTCCTGGTGGTATTCATCGTGGCAGCAGTGGTGGGGGTAGGCTCGCTGTTCCAGCTGCTGGCTCCATATAGCAGCTTCGGGCGTATAGCCACCATGCTGCTGCAGCCGCTGTGGATGCTGGGCAACAACGTGCTGGCTTTCCTGGCTGAGCGTGCCGACAGTTATGCCTTCTATACCGTCGATGTGTGGGTGAAGTCGCTGCCGGTCATGGTGGTGGCTGCCGTCACACTGGTGGTGCTGGTGGTGCTGGCCTGGCGAGGGGGGCGCACCTACTGCAACACCATCTGTCCGGTAGGCACGGTGCTGTCGCTGCTGGCCCGTTTCTCGTTGCTGAAGATTCGTTTCAACAAAGACAAGTGTCGCAACTGTTCGCTCTGTACGAAGAACTGCAAGGCTGCCTGTATTGACTATAAGACCCATACCGTTGACTATTCGCGCTGTGTGGTCTGCGGCAACTGTCTGAGCCGTTGTAAGTTCGGGGCGTTGAAGTATGGACTGAAGGCCTCCCCAAGCCCCTCCGAAGGAGGGGATGTCGGAATACATCATTCCGCCTCATCATGTCATCAGACACCCCCTCCTTCGGAGGGGTTTGGGGAGGCTTCCCGTCGCTCGTTCCTCGTGGGGGCTGCTCTTGTTGCTACGGCAGCCATGGCACAGAAGAAGGACAAGGTGATGGACGGCGGACTGGCAGAACTGGAGGACAAGGTGGCACCCACGCGTCAGACGCCGCTGGTGCCGCCGGGGGCACGCTCACTGGCGAACATGCAGCAGCGTTGCACGGGCTGTCAGCTCTGTGTGTCGGAGTGCCCTAACAACGTGCTGCGTCCGTCAACCGATTTGCTGCACCTGATGCAGCCCACGATGTCGTATGAGCGTGGCTATTGCCGGCCTGAGTGTACGCGTTGCTCACAGGTCTGTCCCGCCGGTGCCATTCAAGATATTGACCGCGACGAGAAATCGTCTGTCCAGATAGGTCATGCCGTCTTCATTAAGAAGAACTGCGTGGCGGTGACCGACGGTGTGGAGTGTGGTAACTGTGCCCGCCACTGTCCGGCAGGAGCCATTGAGATGGTACCCCTGGATGCCGACGATGAGGAAGGACCCTACGTGCCTGCCGTCAACGAAGAGGCCTGCATAGGCTGTGGTGCCTGCGAGTATGTCTGCCCGGCACGTCCCTTCTCGGCCATCATGGTGGAGGGGCATGAGGTGCACCGTACCATTTGATTATTTACTATTTACGATTTATGAAGGGGAAAGATATATCAAGGAGAAGCTTCCTGAAAATGTTCGGGGGTGGGGCAGTGGCTACGGCAGCTGTGCTGACAGGCTGTGAGAATAAGAAGATGCAGGAGGTTAGCGACGAGTATAAGAACCAGGTAGAGCCGGCGGTGGGCAAGATGACCTACCGCGTGAACCCCACCACAGGCGATAAGGTGTCCATTCTTGGCTACGGCATGATGCGCCTGCCCTCGAAGGTGGACAATGGCGATGATTTCGATCAGGACATGATCAACCGTCAGGTAGACTATGCCATAGAGCACGGTCTGAACTATTTCGACACCAGCCCCGTCTACTGTCAGGGCAAGTCGGAACGCTGCACGGGCATAGCCCTGAGCCGCCACAAGCGCGACGAGTATTTCGTGGCTACGAAGTTGTCTAACTTCAACCGCGACCTGTGGAGCCGTGAGAAGAGCATCGAGATGTACCGCAACTCGCTGAAGGAGCTGCAGGTAGACTATATCGACTATTACCTGCTGCACGCCGTCGGCGGCGGCATGGATGAGTTCAATGGACGCTACGTTGACAATGGTATGATGGACTTCCTGCTGGCTGAGCGCCAGGCGGGCAGAATCCGTAACCTGGGCTTCTCGTTTCACGGCTATAAGAATGTGTTTGATGAGGTCTTGGCCATGCACGACAAATACCATTGGGACTTCGTACAGATAGAGCTGAACTATCTGGACTGGGACTATGCCGACGAGATTAACAGCCGCAATGTAGATGCCAGCTATCTCTACCAGGAACTGCAGAAACTGTCCATTCCGGCCGTTATCATGGAACCCCTGCTGGGCGGACGGCTGGTGAAACTGCCACAATACCTGATGACTGAGCTGAAGCAGAAGAACCCGGAGCGCAGCGTGGCCTCATGGGCCTTCCGCTATGCCGGAACGCCTGAGGGGGTGCTCACCGTGCTGAGTGGCATGACCTATATGGAGCATCTCAAGGACAACCTGCTGTCGTACTGTCCGTTGGAACCTCTGACGGAAGAACAGATGCGCTACCTTGACAACGTAATTGCACAGAAGATTGTGGGACTGGAGAATATCCCCTGCAACGACTGCAAGTACTGCATGCCCTGTCCCTACGGCATCGACATACCTGCCATCTTCGTCCATTATAACAAATGCAAGAACGAAGGGTCGCTGCCCATGGGCGTCGGCGACAGCGAGTACCGCAAGCATCGCCGGCAGTACCTCATCTCGCTCGACCGTGTTGTGCCCCGAGACCGCCAGCCCGACCATTGCATCCAGTGTGGCCAGTGCGAGCCTCATTGCCCGCAGAACATCAAGATTCCGCGCGAACTGGCCAAGATTGACCAGATGATTGAGGAGCTTAGGCAAAATAATTCATAAATCTTTGCAGGCAATTAAGAATAATTTCGTACCTTTGCACCCAATTATGGGAAGAAAGATTGTTTTGACGATAATGATAGTCATGCAGACGCTGGCTCTCGGTGCACAGGAATGGCAGCGGGCGGCAACGATAACAGCAGACATGACGGCCAACGAGCGACAGGCGCGTCGCATCTTTAACCAGGCTTTTCAGCAGGTGTTCGGCGAGCAGGGAGCCTCGCTCCACTATGACGTTAACATCGTGGGCATCTATAAGACGCGCGGCGACATCAGCTTCAAAGGTAAGAAGCAGAAGTTCGTCGACGAGCGCGTGAACACCTGGAACGACGGCACCACGGCCTATATGGCCTTCCGCAAGAAGAAGGAGGTTCATATACATGCCGCCAACTCTGATAAGAAAGATAAGTATAGCGGTAAGTTCAAGTTCGTACTCGATGACTTCAACTACAGCATCTCTGAGGATGACGGACACTTCCTGCTGACGCTGAAACAGAAGAAGAAGGCCAAGGGCACCATCAAGACGGTGAAAGCCTGGGTAACCAAGAAAGGCTACGAGCCCGTACGTCTGCGCATCAAGGTGGCTTTTGTCTGGACAACGGTGAAAATCAGCAATTTCCGTGCAGGCGGCATCGACGACAGCATTTTTATCTTCCCGCAACAGCAGTTCAAAGACTGGAAATTCATTGATAAACGTAACGATTGAAACAAGCTCAATATGGCAAAACTCATTATTAACAGCTACGACGAATTTGCAGCCCATCTGGGTGAGGAGTTAGGCACCTCAGACTGGCTGCAGATAGACCAAGACCGCATCAATCTCTTTGCCGACGCCACGCTCGACCACCAGTGGATTCATGTCGACGTGCAGCGCGCCAAGGAGGAGAGCCAGTACCACTCAACCATTGCCCACGGCTATCTGACATTGTCGATACTGCCTTACCTGTGGGCTCAGATTATCCAGGTGAACAATATCAAGATGCTTGTCAACTACGGTATGGACAAGATGCGCTTCGGACAGCCCGTCGTTACCGGCTCACGCGTCAGGATGGTCACCAAGCTGCACAACATCCAGAACCTGCGCGGTATCTGCAAGACGGAGATAGATTTCAAGATTGAGATTGAGGGACAGCGTAAGCCAGCACTCGAAGGCATCGCATCGTTCCTCTATTATTTTATATAAGCATAAGCTATGGGAGGTTTCTTCGGCTGTATTGCCAACAAACAGTGTGTCAACGATTTGTTTTATGGCACCGACTACAACTCACATCTTGGCACCAAGCGTGCCGGTCTTGTCACGTTCGACCCGGAAAAGGGATTCAACCGCAGCATCCACTCGCTGGAGCGCGACTACTTCCGCTCACGCTTTGAAGATGAGCTCGACTCGTTCATCGGCTGTCAGGGCCTGGGTGTTATCAGCGATACCGACCCTCAGCCTATCATCGTCAACTCCCACCTCGGGCGCTATGCCGTAGTCACCGTTGCCAAAATCAACAACCAGCGTGAGATAGCCGACGAACTGCTGGCGCAGCGCATGCACTTCAGCGAGATGTCGGCTAACAACATCAACCAGACGGAACTGGTGGCCCTGCTTATTAACATGGGCAATACGTTCGTCGAAGGCATCAACAACGTTTACCGCAAGATTGAAGGCTCCTGCTCCATGCTCATCCTGACGGAGGACGGCATCATTGCTGCCCGCGACTTCCTGGGCCGCACACCCATCGTCATCGGCAGGAAAGAGGGAGCATACGCCGTCAGCTCTGAAACCAGCAGCTTCCCCAATCTGGACTATAAGGTGGTGCGCGACCTGGGACCGGGCGAGATCGTGCGTCTTCACGCTGACAATTTCGAGGTGCTGCAGCCGGCTTTCAGTCATGAGCAGATATGCTCGTTCCTTTGGGTGTATTACGGCTTCCCGGCCAGCAGTTACGAGGGTATCAATGTGGAGGCCGTCCGCGAGAAGAACGGCCGCATGATGGGACAGAGCGACGACACCGAGGTGGATTGCGTCTGTGGCGTGCCTGATTCGGGAGTGGGCATGGCGTTAGGATATGCCGAGGGCAAGGGAGTGCCCTATGAGCGCGCCGTGCTGAAGTACACGCCTACGTGGCCCCGCTCGTTTACACCGGGCAACCAGAGCCGCCGTAGTCTGGTGGCCAAGATGAAGCTCATTCCCAACGGGGCCCTGCTCAAAGACCGCCGTGTCGTCTTCTGCGACGACTCCATCGTGCGCGGTACTCAGTTGCGCGATAATGTGCGCACGTTCTTTGAGTACGGTGCCAAAGAGGTTCATTGCCGCATCTCCTGCCCGCCACTGGTCTACGGCTGTCCCTTCATAGGGTTCACATCATCGAAGACCGACATGGAGCTTATCACGCGTCAGATTATACGCGACTTTGAGGGTGAAGACAAGGTCAACCTGGAGAAATACGCCAAGACCGACTCGCCCGAATATCAGCGCATGGTGACGGAGATTGCCCGCCGTCTGGGACTTTCGTCGCTGAAGTTCGCCAAGCTCGAAGACCTCATAGAGTCGATAGGCATGCCTAAGTGCAAGGTGTGTACACACTGTTTCGACGGTACGAGTTACAGTCACAGTCCTGAGAGCGAAAAGTTCTTTTAATAAAATAATGAGCCGAAAGTTTTGTACTTTCGGCTTTTTTGTGTACTTTTGCATCATTGAAACAAAAATATAACCTAAAATCAAAACGATAGTAATGAAACAGACTATTCTTGTTACGGGCGGCACGGGCTTCATTGGCTCGCATACCACCGTGGAACTGCAGCAGGCAGGCTATGAAGTAGTGATTATCGACAATCTGTCGAATTCTAATGCCAATGTCGTGGACGGCATAGAGAAGATTACCGGTGTGCGTCCCGCTTTCGAAAAGGTCGACTGCTGTGACTACGAAGCCCTGGAGGCCGTGTTCCAGAAGTACCCGAAGATAGAGGGCATCATCCACTTTGCCGCATCAAAGGCTGTGGGCGAGTCTGTAGAAAAACCGTTGCTCTACTATCGCAATAACCTCACGTCGCTCATCAACCTGCTCGAGCTGATGCCTAAGTATGATGTCAAGGGTATTATCTTCTCATCGTCATGCACCGTCTACGGACAGCCCTCTCAGGAGAATCTCCCCGTTACTGAGAACGCCCCCATCCAGAAGGCCATGTCGCCCTATGGCAACACGAAGCAGATTAACGAGGAAATCATACAAGACTATATCCACTCCGGCGCCCCTATCAAGTCGGTCATCCTGCGCTATTTCAATCCCATCGGCGCCCATCCTACTGCCCTTATCGGCGAGCTGCCCAACGGTGTGCCCATGAATCTCATCCCCTTTGTCACGCAGACGGCTATGGGCATCCGCGGACAGCTGAAGATTTTCGGCAACGACTACAACACCCCCGACCACACCTGCATACGCGACTATATCTACGTCGTCGATCTGGCCAAGGCTCATGTCAAGGCCATGGAGCGCGTGCTCGATAAGCCTGAGACCGATGCCGTCGAGGTGTTTAATATAGGTACTGGCCGCGGCCTCTCCACACTCGAGGTGGTTGAGGGCTTCGAGAAGGCTACCGGCGTGAAGGTCAACTGGACCTATGCACCACGCCGTGAGGGCGACATCGAACAGGTTTGGGGCGATGTCACCAAGGCCAACGAGGTGCTGGGCTGGAGGGCAGAGACTCCTACTGAAGAGGTGCTGAAATCGGCCTGGAAGTGGCAGCAGAAGCTGCGCGAGGACGGCATTCAGTAGAAAATGTTATGACCCATACGGTCAGCATCGTGGCTGACTGTTATTTGTGTTTGTGTTGTTACGGGCTTCCGATGTGAATCGGGAGTCCGTTTCGTGATTTAGACAGCGTATAAATTTAGAAACAAATCAGGGCAAACGCTTGCAGGAATGGTTTTTTATCCGTATCTTTGCGAAACAATTTTTCCTAAACACTAACAAATACCTAATTATGAAGAAAAAGTTTATTTGCGCCGTTTGTGGATATATCTATGAAGGCGATGAAGCTCCCGAGAAGTGCCCCATCTGTAAGGCTCCCGCCTCAAAGTTCTCTGAACTCGACGACAATGCCGACGTGACCTATGCCACCGTCCATAAGATTGGCGACGGCAAGCCCGAGGGTGTCTCTGAGGAGATGATCAACGACCTGCGTGCCCACTTCAACGGTGAGTGCGGCGAGGTGGGCATGTATCTCGCCATGGCCCGTCAGGCCGACCGCGAGGGCTATCCCGAGATTGCCGAGGCCTTCAAGCGCTATGCCTTCGAAGAGGCCGACCACGCCAGCCGCTTTGCCGAGCTGCTGGGCGAGTGCGTCTGGGACACCAAGACCAACCTTGAGAAGCGTGCCGCTGCTGAGGCCGGTGCCTGCGAGGATAAGTTCCGTATTGCCAAGAATGCCAAGGCTGCCGGCTTCGATGCCATCCACGACACCGTTCATGAGATGGCCAAGGACGAGGCTCGCCATGGTGCTGGCTTCGCCGGACTGCTGAAGCGTTATTTCGGTAAGTAATCGCGCAATAAAACAACCAAAAATCCGTTTTATCACTATGATGAGACGGATTTTTTTATACCTTATTATAATATGTGCCTGCGTGCTGGCCGCCTGCTCTGACAACGACTCGTTCACCACGAGCCAGAACCACCGCCTTACCTTCTCGGAAGATACGGTCAAGATGGACACCGTCTTTTCCAACGTCGCCTCCAGCACCTACACCTTCTGGGTCTACAACCGCTCCGGCGACGGACTGCGGCTGTCGTCCGTGCGGCTGAAGAATGGCAACCAGACCGGGTTCCGCGTCAACGTCGATGGCTCCTATCTCGACAACACGTTAGGCTCCGTCGTCACCGACCTTGAGGTACGCCGCGATGACAGTATCCGCGTCTTTGTCGAACTCACGGCCGTCGAGACCAGGCAGCCCACGCCTCAGGCCATAGAAGACGACCTGCTGTTTACCCTCGAGAGTGGTGTCCAGCAGCAAGTCCACCTGCTGAGCCATGCCTGGGATGCCCTCAAAGTCACCAATCTCGTCGTCAGCCGCGATACCGTCATCGAGAGCAGCCAGCCCGTCGTCGTCTACGGCGAGGGCCTGCGCGTGGATAGCGGTGTCGTGCTCACCCTGCGCAATACCACCCTCTATTTCCACGACAAGGCGGGCATCACCGTGGGCGGAACGCTCAAGGCCGAGAACGTGGTGATGCGCGGCGACCGCCTCGACCACATGTTCGACTACCTGCCCTACGACCGCGTCAGCGGCCAGTGGCAGGGCCTGTGCTTCCTGCAGTCGTCGGTTGCCAACACCATGGAAGATACCGAAATCCGGAATGCCTCAACAGCCGTCCGTCTCGACTCTGCTGCCATCAGCCACGATACGCCCCGTCTGACGATGACGCGTTGCGTAGTCCACAATGCCAAAGGCGATGGCATCGTGGCCTTCAACAGCCACGTCGCGTTAAACTATTGCCAGCTTACCAACACGCTGGGCAACTGTCTGGCCCTCTATGGCGGCCTGGCATCCATCGACCATTGCACGCTCGCCCAGTTCTATCCTTTCAACGCGGGTAGGGGAGCGGCCCTGTTCTTTGTTGACAGCACAGACCTGCAACTGTCGTGCAGTCATACCATCGTCACCGGCTACGATGCCGATGTGGTGATGGCTGAGCATAACGACACCGCGCGAACCTTCGAGTACCGTTTCACCGACTGCCTGCTGCGCACGCCGGCAGTCGACGACGATACCATCAGTTTCAAACGTATTCTCTGGGAAACGGCCAAGGACAGTATCCAGGGAAAGAAGCACTTCGTAACCATAGACGAGGAGAATCTCGTCTACGACTTCCACCTCGACTCCATTTCAACGGCCAAGGGAATGGGGTGCTATCCCGTTAAAACTCAGTAAACGAAAGCGGCATCAGCTGTTGGATGCCGTTGACGGCATATATTTTGTTGGTGCCATGAAGCAGAATCCGTACGGCCTGCTTAAACCGCGTCTCAGTCTCAATAATCACCTGCCGGCAGGTGCCGCAGGGGGCCACAGGCTCGGCCTGCAGTTCGCCGTCGGGTTTCCGCGCTGCAATGGCCAGCGTCTTCACCGGCACGTCAGGATATTGCGCACCGGCGGCAAAGATGGCCGACCGTTCGGCACATATACCTGCCGGGAAGGCGGCGTTCTCCTGATTACAGCCCATGAACTCCGCACCATTATTCAGCAGGATGGCGGCTCCAACATGAAAATTCGAATAGGGAGCATACGACCGCTTAGTAGCCTCTATAGCCAGTTCTACCAGATGCCGGTCCGTCGGGCTTAGTTCGTTCAGTTGATACTCCTCAATAGTGGTTTTCAGTTCGACATTTTTCATAATAGATTGTTTTGTACCGCAAAGATACTCATTTTTCTTGAAACACAAACTTTTTTTCGCAATATTTTTGGCGAATCCAAAAAAATGTATTAACTTTGCAGCCGCAAAAACAGAAAGGGAAGGTTGGCAGAGTGATCGATCGCGCTGGACTCGAAATCCGGTATACCCCTTTCGGGTATCGGGGGTTTGAATCCCTCACCTTCCGCCAAAGAGAGTTCTACGAGTAACATCGTGGGACTCTTTTTTT
>Ga0326514_10002844_pt1 | contig 11010 bp, 21 predicted proteins | sample 3_2548_0518_D_FD_203653 | JGI IMG/M metagenome (GOLD analysis project Ga0326514, IMG submission 203653) | Bovine rumen microbial communities from UC Davis, California, United States - 3_2548_0518 | ecosystem: Host-associated > Mammals > Digestive system > Stomach > Rumen | place: USA... | reverse complement strand
GGAATGGAATAAACTTTAAAAACTTTGATTGAAAGGCAAAACGAAAAAACTTTGGGAAGCGGAGTTGTGGAGAGAGAACCTCTCTTTTATTTTTAAAAAAATTTTTTCCTGAAATACTACCCCCCCTTACCTCCAAAAAAGTTTTAATAAACACTGCGTAGTTGGATCATTTCAAAAAGAAGCAAAAAGAAAAAAGGTGCGGGCTTAAAAATTTTTTTAAATCAATCAAAAGATTTAATATTTTTCTTCGGCGCGCGAGCCATAGGCAAGCGCCGAGTTAGGCATAACTAACTATAATTAGCTTTTTCTAATTCAAATTAGTTGTTTCTAACTCAAGTTAGTCGTTCCTAATATTAGTTAGTCTTAGCTAACTCAAGTAAGTTACGACTAACTTGAGTTAGTTTTATTTAATTTCAGCTTGATAAAACTAACAGCAATTAGAAGTAACTAACTCAAATTGAATAAAAAAATAAAAAATCAAAATTAAAAGTAAGGCTAACCTAACTTTAGTTAGTTTAATTTAACTGTGGTTAGGTTAGCCTTACTTTAGTTAGTTATGCCTAATCTTAATTAGTAGGATCTAATTTTAATTAGTTAATTCTAGTTGAAGTTAGTTTAAACTAACTACAATTAATCCAGGCTAATCTTTATTAGATGCGGTTAACTTGAATTAGATTGAACTAACTAATATTAATTTAAACTAACTAAAATTAGAATTAACTAATTAAGTTAAATTGAATTGAATACAATCAATCAATAGACAACTTAAACAAGCACAACACAATCAATCACATTTAATTTAAATCACACACAATACAATAACATTCAATTAATTAAAATAAAAAATAAAAATAAAATAAAAAAGTTATTGACAAATCAAGTGTATTATGATATTATATCAAAGGAAACAAACAAGAGCAATAAAGGAGGAAAAAATAATGATTAAGGGATTTATAACAGGTTTAGCTTTTATTACAATGTTTGGATGTGCTTGTAAATATGAAACAACTTACAAAAGAGAAGCAAAAGTTATTGACATTGATAAAAAAGTAGTTACAGTTATTGACAAAACAGGAAATCTTTGGGAGTTCAAAGGTGATGGCTTTAAGTTGAATGATGAAATCGTTTTAGTGATGGATATTAATAATACAGACATGGATATTACAGATGATATTATCAAAGATGTACAGTAATGAAAAGGAGTGAATAATAATGAAAAAAATTAAAAAAATGATATTAATAGTGACAATAGCTTTTACATTAATTAACATGATTGTAATAAATACCAATGCAATCAATGTAGTTAAGATGTATTCAAAGTTAGTAAATAAAGCAACAAATAATTATGTTAAAATATTACAAACTGATGAAATTACTAATAAGATTTTAACACATAGAAAAGATAATTATATCTTAATAGAAGTAATAATAGGAAAGGTTGTGAATAATAAAAAGGATGGAAAGGTTTTAAATACATCTGATAAATATTATAACTATATTTCTTACAGAGGAATAAAAGGAGTAAAGAAAGGAGATAAAGTTATTACAATAACAGTATTTGCTAATAATAATTATGAGGATGATATTGCTATTAGGTTTGATAAAAAGATAAAAAAATAGAATTGCGGAAAGTCACTTTTTAAAAGGTGACTTTCCATGTTTTTCAGAGAGCGACCGCCAGAGGGCGTTTCAGCACAATGCACAACAACTGTCATTTTTGATCCTAGTTTTTTGTGCAAAATAACAATAAAATTTTTTCCTAAAATACGTTGACAGACCGGATAAAATCTGTTATAATCAAGGTACAAACAAGAAAGGAGAACAAAAATGAGAGTATACGACGCAAGGTACGGTTGGGGAACTGTTATTAAAGAAAATGACTATCATGTAGTAGTTCAGTTTGATCATGAGCCTGAGTATTCAAGAGAATACGTAAAAGTTAATGACGAAGATAGAAATCTTCGTTATTAACTTAAAAAAGGGGGTTGACAAAAAGTCAACCCTATGATATAATAAAGATACAAAAGGAAAGGAGAAATAAAAATGAATAAAATTGATAAATGGTTCGATGATTTTAGAAGAAAAAATAAAAGAAATCCTACCGTTGCGGAAATGGTAGAAGCCGAAAAAAAATTAAAAAAAGACCTTGGCAAATAAGTCAAGATCTAGTATAATAAAGATAGTTAGAAAACAAGCAAAAAAAGGAGGAAACAAAGATGAGAAAATGGCTGATGGAAGAGGTTAGAGACTGGTTAGAAACAGAATATAAGGAAATTGACATTGACAATTTTCTCAACGAGGGTTGGGAAGATGAAAATGGAAATCTTATTTATTTTTCTTTAAAAGAAAAGGTAGAAATTGAAAACTTTTATTATGAACTAATAGAAGCTGATGAAAGCCAATTAAGAGCTTTTAATTGGTGGGCATAAATAAAAGAGCCATGTGGCTCTTTTATTTTATTTAAAAATCGTAAAGGATCGGCTGGAGGCCGAAAAATTATACCATACCTTCATTAGTATTGTCAAGAGAAAAAATTGAAAAAATGCACAAAATAAATCTTCCCATTTTGTGCATTTTTTTTATTAAAAGGTGTTGACAAATAAGCCGGAATAACGTATAATGAAACTACAAGATAACAAAAGGGAGGAAATAAAAAATGAAAAAAGAAATAACATTATTAACAGGAAAATATGTGGATATGTTGTTAGAAGATCCTTCTAATAATGAAGGATGGGAAGGTCTTTCCTTCATTTTAGAAGAATTAGAAGAAATAGAAGAAATTTACAATCAGTTAGAAGCCATAGGAGAGAATCTTTAAAAGAGCCTATATGGCTTTTTTCTTTTTTGGCACAAACCTTCGGGCGTACCAAGTTAGCCACAATTAACCTTAGTCAACTTTTTCTAATTAAAATTTGACTAACCCAATTAAAATTAATCGCTTCTAGTATTAGTTAAATGTAACTAATTTAAATTAATATTCCTAATAATTATTAGTAATTCCTAACTAAAGTTTTTTTAGCTAACTTTAAAAATAAGTATTGACAAATAATTCAATTAGCGTTATAATAAAGGTACAAATAAACAAGGAAAGAGAGGAAAATAAAATGACTACAAACGAAATGATTAAATACGATCAGGTGGTAGAATATGGAATTGCAACACCTGATGAACTGAATTTAGCTAGAAATATGGCGGATGGCACTTGGAATGAGATTTTAAACAGGGTCTGCTATATCCGCACTGGATATAAAACTTTTGAACAATATATACAGGCGGAAATGGATGATGAGGAGCTATAGGGCTCCTCTTTTTTTTGTTGGCGCGCCGCAGGCGTTCGGGCAAAGCCCGCAGTTTGACATAATTAACTTGAGTTAGTTTTTTCTAGCCGAAATTAGGCTAAACTAACTCAAGTTAATTATCCTAAAATGTAATTAGCTCTAGCTAACGAAAAATATACATGGCTACTCTCCTGTTCATTATAGTTAACTTCAATTAAGATCCTCTAACTAGAATTAGGCTCCCTTATCTAAAATTAGAAAGGGCTAACTCAAGTTACATGATCTAACCATAAGCAAAAATTTACCCTTCCACATGACAAAAATTTACCCTCGAAAGTTCTTGATTTTTCCAGACTCATGCTTTATAATATAGGTACAAGGTTAAGGAAAGGAAAGAACACTTGCCAGATTAGCATAAATCTGGCAAGTATAACCAAAAGAAAGGTGGTATATATATGACAAAAAAACAGAGATTTATTGCTCTTATGAAAAAACGCAACTATATAGTTCAGGATATGGGAAAAATGGTTTTTATTTCCTGTACCGACTCGTCTTATCGTGCAATCTATTTTTTCAATGCTGATGGTTCTAGAGACGAAACAAAAGAGGTTTTCTGGACTATGTAGTTCAGAAAACCCTAGAAAGGTGATATATATATTAAAAATGATATTTGTAACTTATATAGGATTTGCTTTTTTATTAGCAGTTTTAGGCATTTTTAAGACAGATAAGACAGATAAAAATGGATATTATAAAACAAATTGGTTATTTATTATAGGATTACTATTAATAGTAATAGCTCCCATATTTGCCAAATTATGTGGGTTAGTTTAAACTAACCTTTTGCGGCCCGGGGCCGACGGGCAAAGCCCGAAATTCCATTATACTACACCTCGGCACTTTTTGTCAAGGAAAAATCTGCACAAAATTTATATAATTTTTTTCCTAAATCTTGTGCAGATTTTTGACCAAAATCAGTTGACAACCGGACAGCCTTGCGCTATAATATAGGTACAAGGTAAGGAAAGAGAGGTACACGAAATGAAGAATACAGCCCTGTTTAAGATGATGATTGACCGCTATAATGAACTCGCATATACCCATAACTATATATATGGATTCTGTTTCCAGAATCTTGTCTATATGGTTGAGGCAACAGCCGAAGATATGCCCTATATATGTAAGCTTGATAAAGCAAGTCGTGGGGCTGGTTATGCTTTAAGATTTAGCCCAAATAAAACTCAAAAAGCTTTACTTCTTGCAAAAGGAGCAAAGGCTATATGCTCAAAGGAATTCTTTGAAGAGACTGTTAAAAACAGTAAATATAATAAGGGTGAAATCTTTGAGAAGATGATAACTGAATACTTTAATCAGGAATGGAAAAAGGATAATGTACCTTTTACAGAGGATGGAGATTTGACAATAAATGGAAAAGCCTTCCAGATTAAATTTGAAAAAGCAACTTTTACAAATGAAAAAACATTAGCAAGGATGTAAAGATCCTTGCTAATGAAAGAATAACAGTTGATAAAATAAATAAAATTTGATATAATAAAGGTACAAGATAAGAAAGGAGCTGTTTATATATGGCACTTAATAAGGGAATCTCACATGGAAAAGAGCATAGACGTTCCTATATGGGCAGTAAAGCTATTAGTAAAACCTGTAGAAATCATGGCAGTTGCCCATGGTGTAAAGAAAACAGAACATATAAATATATGAAAAAAAATCAAGCAATACTTGACAAAATGAAAGAATTCGGTTATAATTAAGATACACAAAAGGAAAGGGGAAATAAAAATGAACAAAACTTTAGTTTTTGATATGGATGGTACGATTGCTGATTTATATGGCGTTAATAATTGGTTAGAGATGCTTTTAAATGAAGATGCTACCCCATATAAGATAGCAAAACCATTATACAATATGATTACTTTAAATAAGATAGTTACCGCATTAAAAGAAAAGGGATGGCGTATCGTAATTACAACATGGCTTGCAAAAGGAAGTACCAGGGCATATGATAAACTGGTTAGAAAAGCAAAATTAGAATGGTTAGAAGAAATGAAATTCCCATATGATGAAATTCATCTTGTTAAGTATGGCACAACAAAAGCAAATTGTACAAGACATCATGGCGGTTTTCAGATTCTTGTTGATGATAACGAAAAAGTGCGAAAAGGGTGGAATTTAGGAAATGTAATTGACGCAAACCATAATATTTTAAAAGAGCTGGTTGCCTTATTATAGGCAACCAGTATATGGGCCGGGCAACTGAAAAAATTGCAAATATCCCTTGACAAAATTCTTATCCTATGCTATAATTAAAACATCAAAAGGAGGAATAAAAAATGTTAAAAATGACATTTGTAATTTACATAGGTTTTACTTTTTTACTTACAATTTTAGGAGTATTCAAAAGTGACGAAATTGATGAAAACGGATTTTTCAAGATTCCATGGCTTTTTATCACTGGTTTAATATTATTAATTGTTTCTCCAATCATTGGCAAGATATGCGGATTAGTTTAAAAAATCCTTGACAAATAAAAAAGAATCTGTTATAATAAATATATCAAAAGAAAGTGAGGAATTAAAAATGAGAAAAGTTAATTACACAGTAAAAAGAAAAGATGGTACACAGTTTAATACAACAAGTTATAGGATAGCAACTGAGGGCGGAAACCGCATCCACAGAACCTTTTTAACAGCTTTCGATGAAAGGGAGTTAAAATCCCCTAATGAATTAAAGAAGCTCGAAAAAGACCTTGAAAATTGTAAACGTATTACCGCATTAAGAAAAGCAAAAATTAGAAAGAGGGCATAGGCTCTCTTTTTTTTTGTATGCCTGTGCAATCCTGTGGGACGCCAGCGGTCACCTGGCGCTGAAAAATCCATTATACCATACCCCAAACAAAAAGTCAATAGGCAAAATGCACAAACTTCCAACTCTGCGGATCCTGATATTTGTCTATTCTGCCTAGGTCAATCTGCATAAACCAGCTCCCGCATTTTTGTTCATTTTGTCTATTGATTTTTTTAAAATATCTGATATAATAGTATTAGAAAGTGAGGAATAGAAAATGACTAAAGATTATTTTAAAAGATTAACTGCGGTTGACTATACTTCATGGGATTTGAATTGTCGTTCTATTGTGTCCCATACAAAAGCACGCAATAAAATGGAGCGTACAATCAAACGTGCTGCCCGCCGCAAAGATAAACTTTTTTTGAAAAAAGTACTTGACAGATACCCGATTTTTTGATATAATCATTACAGAAAATTTGATAAGGGGGAAATAAAAAATGGATAAAAGAATCAACTATTTAATCGGACTTGACACGGAAACTTGTAATGGAATCATGGTTGATGAAAAACTTGATTTGACACAATCTTTAGTTTATGACCTTGGTTGGGCGGTGACTGATAAAAGAGGGAAAATCTATAAGACTCGTTCTTTTATAGTCGCTGAAATCTTTTGCGGTATGAAAGACGTTATGAAATCCGCATACTACGCTGAAAAAATTCCTAAATACTGGGAAGATATTAAATCTGGACAGAGAATTTTAACAACGTTCTGGAAAGTTAGAAAAGCCTTTTTAGATGACGTAAAAGAATATGGTGTAAAAAATGTATTTGCTCACAATGCAAGTTTTGATGTAAGGGCTTTAAATAACACTATCCGCTATATTACAAAATCAAAATTTAGATGGTTTTTCCCATGGAAGATTGAAATCTGGGACACTTTAAAAATGGCAAGACAGACAGTCGGAAAACAAAAAAGTTATATCGCCTTTTGTGCAAGAAATAACTACATGACAAAACATAAAAAACCACGAGTTAGATTAACAGCTGAAATTCTTTATAGATACATTTCTAATGATAATGATTTTGTTGAAAGTCATACAGGTCTGGAAGATGTTTTGATTGAAACTAAAATTATGGCTCATTGTTTTAAACAGCATAAAAAAATGGAAAAAAGATTGTATGCTAGATAAATAGCATACAATCTTTCCCCGGTCACCCGTCAAAATAGTCAGACAATTTAAATAAAATTCAGACTTGACATTTTATCTACTATCTGATATAATAAAGATACAAAACAAAGGGGGAATGAAAATGGACAAAGAAAAACTTATCACTAGAATCATGAAAGAATGTGAACAGGATGGCGAGCCTGTTACAAGAGAAGAAGCTGAAGAAATGGCGGAAATGGAAATAAAAGCCAATGGCAATAGGCGTTATGAAAAGTCTGATAAGCCACGCAAGAAAACCACAAGAGAAAGAAAAGTAGACCCAACTAAAAAGAAACTTTTAACAAGTTGTAAGGTCTTGTTAGAGGGGTTGGGTGCGGATGTCACTAACATAAAAACTGAAACTGAAGTCACTTTCCTGTTTGATAATGAGGAATACAGCTTAAAATTAATTAAGCACAGAAAGAAAAAATAAAAATAGGGGTTGACAAATCAACCCCTATCTGGTATAATTGATTTATCAAAGAAAGGAGATAAAAAATGGATTTTAAAAAATTAAGTATTAAGGAAATATATTTTAATCTGTATGAAGTCATTGACTGGTACGGTAACTATTTTAATTACGATCCTATTTTACCTGAAGATATTAACGATAAACTTTATGATGTAATGTGCACTCTTGGTGAAATGATAGGAGATTGGACTACTGAAGATTTAAAAGAATGGGAGAAAAAATATGAATAGTAGAGAAGAAAAATTAATGAAACTCTATTGGAAGTTATGGATATCCGCAGATTTTGAAAGTGATTTTCAGGCGGATTGGAAAAATGTTTACAAAGATTTACAGTGCGGGAACCATTACAAATTACCAGATTTTGTAATTGACATGGTTTTTAAATATTTACAGGATTGGGAAAAAGAGGGGTAATACCCTCTTTCTTCCAGTTTTGCCCGGGCGCCCCCCAATTTTTTCCATTTTTTCCAGATCCCTAACAACAAAAACAACGGATCCCCGCAACAAAAAATTACACTCTAAAACAAAAATTTCCTACTTGTCATTTTTAAAAATTTTTGTTATAATAAAGATACAAAAAAGGAAAGCAACAAAATCAAGGTAGGGCAATTTGATACGATTTATCTCTGTTGGGTTGTCCGAGAAGACAGATAGCTTTTCAAAAAAATAAAAAACTTGTTGACAAATTAAAAATCTTATGTTATAATAAGTACATAAGATAAAGAAAGGAAATGATAGTTATGAGAGACCCTCCGCTTTAAGCAAAAAAATTAAAAAAACTATTGACAAAAACAAAAAAACATGATATAATAAATACATAATAAAGAAAGAAATGAGGTATGAATTATGACAAAAATGACTTATGTACAGGCTATCGACTTCGCAGTAGCAAATATTGACAATGTAGAAGTTATCGAAAAACTGGAAGCTCTCAAGACTCAGCTTGCAAAGAGAGCTAACGGAAAACGTGGTATGACAACCACACAGAAAGCCAATGTGGCTCTGATGGATACAATTTTTGAGGGTTTAATGGAACTGGGAAATCCTGTCACTGTAACTGAACTGATTGGCGGTTATGCTCCTTTGGCAGAATACACCAATCAGAAAATTTCCGCACTGCTTCGTAAGTTAGTAGAAGCTGGAAAAGTTGTAAAGACAATGGAAAAGAAAAAGGCTTACTTCGCAGTAGCCTAATCTAAAGGGTTGGCGGTCATCCCTTAAAACCGCCAAAATCTGGGAGTGTAGCTTAATGGTAAAGCTTTGGCACAATAGAACAAGGGGCTTGCCTCCCACTTGTGATATGGGTTCAAATCCCATCATTCCCATTTAATTACTAACAATTTGATTTCCTCCTTTCTTATCGAGTGCTGATAACAGTTATCAGCACTCATTTTTTATTTACTTGTTTGTAAAAATTTCCCAACGGTCCGGTCAATAGGAATACTTATAGTTATTTCCAATATTTGACTTTGTGGCGCGCGAACCTCCGGGGCGCGCCAAAGTTCCATTATACCACATCTCGCAGCTATTTGTCAAGCACTTTTTAGGAAAAATTTTTGTTTTCTTAAATCCTGTAATACAACTAAATATTACTGATCCACCGCAACTAATTACTGTATGTTTTTATTGATTTTTTAAAAATTTTTTGATATAATTATTATACAAGGTAAGGAAAGTCAAAGAAGTCAAAACAAAAAAATATTTTGATAAGGTAGGACAAGTCCTAGGTCGTCCGATTGATAAGTTCAAAAAAATTAAAAAAGTTCTTGACAAAACAAAAACCTTGTGATATAATAGTAAATGTCAAGAGGAGAAAGAAAACAACCTCTCCCAGACGCATAATCTGGTGTAAGTAAAATCAAATCTCTTCACAAAAAACAACTAGAAAACCTCTTGACAAACTTTTAAAAAGATGTTATAATAAAATCACAAAAGATGGTTGCCTAACAGTCGAACTTGGATAGGTTGTAATTGGCGGTCGGACGAGCCATCCATCTTAACAAATCAAAAGAAAGAAAGAAATGAGGTATGTACTATGACAAAAATGACTTACGCAAAGGCAATCGAAGTAGCTGTTAATTTTTTAAAAGAGAATATCCAGTATGGAGATGATTTTTCCGAGGTTGTCGAAAGACTAGAAACTCTTAAAGGTCAACTTGCAAAACGGTCTGGTAAAAAGGGCATGACCAAAACCCAGAAAGAAAATGAGGGTCTGATGGAAACTATTGTTAATGCCCTTGCGGAACTTGAAAACCCTGTAACTGTAACCGAGTTAATCGCTAACAGCGAAGTTCTGACAGGTTTTACCAATCAGAAAATTTCTGCTCTGTTGAGAAAACTGGTAGAAGCTGGTAAGGTTGTAAAGACAATGGAAAAGAAAAAGGCTTACTTTACAGTAGCCTAATTCTTCCAAAGGTTTGCGGTAATCCTTTAAAACCGCATTACACGCCCATAGCTCAGATGGCAGAGCAGAGGACTTTTAATCCTTGTGTCGTGGGTTCAATTCCCACTGGGCGTATTAGCAAGTTAATACTTGTTTTTCCTCCTTTCTTTGGGGTGTAGATTTTGAATCTACACCCCATTTTATTTTTAAAAGCATTGGGGCGCGAGCCATAGTCTCGCGTCGAAATTAACATTATACCACATGCAGCACCTTTTTGTCAAGTGTTTTTTAAGAAAAATTTTTGTCCTAACTCTCCCGAAAAATATCTAATTATTACCCTTTCGCAACAACTAATTACTGTATGTTTCTATTGATTTTTTAAAAATTTTTTGATATAATGTATTTACAAGGTAAGGGAAAGGAGATGAATAAAAAAACTTTTAAAAAGTTTAAAAAAAGCCTTGACAAGCCTTTAAAAATATGATATAATAAAGGCACAAACAAAGAAAACAAATATCAAAAGAAAGAAATGAGGTATGTATTATGACAAAAATGACTTATGTACAGGCTATCGATTTCGCTATTGAACTTATTGGTGAGTTCTCTATGAATGACGAAAACGGCGATGTTGTTCGTGAATATCCTGAAGTAGTTGAAAAACTGGAAGCTCTCAAGACTCAGCTTGCTAAACGTGGTACTGGCAAGAAGGGTATGACGACTACTCAGAAGGCTAATGTGGGCATCAAAGAAACTATCCTTGATGTCCTTGCGGAACAGGAAAATCCTATCACTGTAACTGAACTCCTCAAAGATGAAAGACTGGAAGGTTTTACTAACCAGAAGATTTCCGCACTCCTTAGA
>Ga0326514_10002843_pt1 | contig 11010 bp, 7 predicted proteins | sample 3_2548_0518_D_FD_203653 | JGI IMG/M metagenome (GOLD analysis project Ga0326514, IMG submission 203653) | Bovine rumen microbial communities from UC Davis, California, United States - 3_2548_0518 | ecosystem: Host-associated > Mammals > Digestive system > Stomach > Rumen | place: USA: California... | reverse complement strand
AAACCTCTGATTTATGCCTCATTGTCTCTTCCCGGCGGATTGCACAGCAATGAGGCTTCCTGCTGACAAAAAATCACACGGGCGGCAGCCGTCAATCTTGTATAATTATCCGGTTCAGCAGATGTTTTTTCCGATTAATCATTCTTCCACTGACAATTTACCATTATTTTCTGACAAAAGGCATCTTTAACCGAGTGAAAATTAATATTATTCAAAAAAAATGGTAAAATAGGGAAAACTGTATTTTAAGGATCGTATCGTGAAAATTAAAACTATTTTACTTGCATTATTAACAACATGTTCGCTGACTTCATGTTCAATTTTTAATTTCTGGAGTAATGATAACGAAGAAAAAGTCGTTGACGATAAAACATTATGCAGCAGTAAAAAGGACATAATTACCAATCATACGTACATACCGTCACTGAATGCCTGTCAGAGACTTTCCGATCAGGGAGATCTGAATGCTACCTACGTGCTTGGTCTGTTATACACCGATACCAGCATTCTGACATCATTCCTGGATCCTGATACCCGTGTTGAACAGGGCGTGGCTCTGGTAAAAAAAGCGGCAGACGGCGGAATTGTAAAAGCACAGAGATCGCTTGGAGAATATTATGCAGATCAGAAAGGCGATAATGAAAATGCTGTGATTTATCTGCAGAAAGCGGTTGATAACGGTGATACCGATTCGTTAATTGATTTAGGAACTGTATACGAAAATCTCGGTCAGTGCCAGAAGGCCGCGGACGCGTACCGCAAGGAAATCAAGCAGAACGGCAAGAACGCTGACGGATATTTTTATTTATCGCTTCTGCATGTAACCGGATGCAAGGATTTAAACAAGGATATCGGCAAAGCCTGCGGATACTTCGCCCTTGCACAGGATTCCCAGATAAAGAACACTATTCTCAAGGTTCTGGAATATGAGGCACAAACCGGAGAGGCGGCAAAAAAGAACAGTGTTACTTCTGAATTAAGAATAATTCATGACTATGAAACAAAAAACGCGGCAAAATGCGAATCTTCAAAGAAAAAACTACAATTAACTTTGTTTGATTAAAAATAATAATTCTTGTTTTATTGATGCTGTTCTCTTTGTAATCATGTGCTGCAGAGAACAGCGGATTATCACTGTAACCACAAGGAAGAGCAAATCATGAGTAATCATGAAATTTTTTCTCATCAGACCAATAAAAGTGATTCGACAGCAGATAACAAAAAAAACAATAAGGAAACTGTCAAAACACTGCAGAACGGAAGTTATACTTCTTCAAATGAAAAAAACACCAGTCGCAATGTCGTGATATGGAGTCTTGCCGGAGTAGTCGTAGCCGGTCTGCTAGGTGCATGGTATCTGTACCAGCAGAATTTTATCAATAAAAATATAGAACAGTGTCATTCCTACCTGGAGAAGAAAATCATCGACAGCACGACTCTTACCACATGTACGGTAGGATACAAGGATGGAGATCTGAGAGCAACCGCCGGTCTTGCATCAATCTATTATAAAAACGGTGATTACGCCAAGGCGCTGCCTATTCTGCACACATGTGCCGAACAGGAACAGATAAACTGTCAGCTGCTTCTCTCCGTGCTGTATAAAAACGGTATCAAGGATTATCTTGAAAAAGATCGTTTTCAGGCGCTTGAATGGCTGGAAAGAGCTCACTTAAACGATTCGGCTGTGGCGACATTCATGCTTCATCTTGCCTATATAAAAGGCGATGATGAGTACGGAATAAAAAAAGATTTGTTAAAAGCCAAGCAGTATTTAAAAAAGGCGGCTACTCTGGATTATCCCGAAGCACTCTATCGCCAGGGATACTTTTACGAGACTGGGGAATTCGATTATGCAAAAGATCCGGCAAAGGCACGTGCCAACTACGAACAAGCAGTTAAATTCAATTCGAACAATGCACTTGTTCCATATGCAAAAATACTGTTATCAGAAGATCAGATAGATCAGGCAATAAAATATCTTGAAAGAGCAGATCGTCTGAATATTCACGAAGCATCATATGTGCTGGCAAAAGCATATATCATGAAGAATGATCCCAAGCTTAAGGAAAAGGCTGTTAAAATTCTTAACAGACTGCTCAAAGAAGCTGACAGGGAAGGAACCGGCATTTCCGATGAGCTGAAAAAGGATACATTACTGCTTCTTGCCGACCTCTATTACGACAGCAACGATCGCGAGCAGTTCGTAAAAACGATTAATGAAGCAATTGAAGAAAAAGTTCCTACTGCAGCATATAAAAAGGCAATGGCCTATCTGAGCGAATTTCTGATTGCCGAACCATATCAGGTACCTCAGATGGAAACAAAGCCGGTTATGCCTGACAATATAAAAATGGCTGTCAAATATCTTACCATAGAAGCGGAATATAACCACAAGGATTCACTGCAGCAGCTGTTTGATTTGCTTCGTAACTACAGATCAAAGGAAACCGACGAACTGCTGTTTAAAATTTCAGGACAGTTAAATGAACTGGATCATTTCCTTGGAAGTTATGCGCTTGGTTTCTGCTACGGAAACGGAATAGGAACAGATGTAAACATAGCTGAAGCTCAGCGTTTGTATACGGAAATAATTCAGAACGATCCCAATAAGGAAAACCGGCTCTCGCTGGCATCGTCACTTGCATACCACTACTATACCGGACTCGGAAATATAATCAGTGACGGAAAGGATCTCAAACTCGGAGATCTGTTTGCAGAACTTCTGCTGAAAAGTGAAGATTCTCAGGGAGAGATATTCTATAACCGTTTATGGCATAAATTCATCAATCTTTACCTGATTAAAGATCGCAAGGATATACTCCCGGTAATTGACAATATGTCTTTTATTGCTGAAAAATACCCTGCGGCACTGGCAAGAAACAACGATCTGCAGCACAGCTACATTGTAACAAAACTGGTTACAGATCCTAAAAACAATAAAAATATCGAAGCCCGCAGGGAACAGCTGGATCAGCTGGCAACTGAAAAAAGGCACCTGCCGAGCATTATCTTCCTGGCAAAGCAGGCTATCAGCGGAAAACTTCCGTACAAAAAGCCTAATATGGAAGATGAAGAAAAATATTTACAGCTTGCCATTGAAGAGGGTGACGGATGGGCGTCATGGAGACATGCGACAAATCTGTTTGCCAATAACAAACCGAAAGATCGCCCTTATGAAAATATTTTCAAAGAGCTGGCTACATCGGTTGAACACGGATTTACCGAAGCGACCCTGACAATCATTAAAATCATGCAGGATCCCAAGATTGAAAAAAATGTTAAGGAAATGATCAGTAAAGAGGATTATTATTACTATCTGATTCTGGCTTATCGCGATAAGCTGCTTAAGGACAAGGATCTTAACTACATTGAAGGAATTCGAGAACAGTTAAGTCAGAAGGAACAGCTGAATGCGGAGAACAAATTAAAGAATACTCCGTATTAGTCAATAATGCCGACTTGTTTGGATAATTTTTAAATCAACCTGATCTTGAAGAATATCACTGATAAATTTGATAATTTATTCTGATAATTCTGCGATTGTGTAAAGTTGAATAATTAAAATACCAGGGTAAAAAAATGTTGTGTAAAGAGAATTTCGTCTCAAGATTAGGTTTCATTATGACTGTTGCCGGATGTGCAATCGGTCTCGGCAACGTCTGGAGATTTCCGTTCATCGCAGGAATGTCCGGCGGGGCAATTTTTGTTTTATTTTATCTTTTCTTTCTGCTGCTCCTCGGTATACCAGTTCTTATGATTGAACTCAGCATCGGCAGAGCGGCTGAATGCTCTCCGGTAAAGGCATTCACCAAACTGGTTCCGAACCGAAGAAGCTGGAAATATATGGGTTATTTATCCTTGCTCGGATCCCTTCTTCTTATGTCTTTCTACAGTGTAATCACCGGATGGCTTCTCTATTATTTCGGACATCTGATACAGGGCGAATTTGTAAATTTATCAACAGAACAGATTCAGACAAAATTCGCTAAACTGCTGAGTAATCCTTATGATCAGCTGTGGTGCGCACTTGCAACAATTTTTGTTTCCTGTCTGGTATGCTACCGCGGTATACAGAAGGGTGTGGAAAAATTTACCAAGCCTGGAATGATCGGTCTGTTCATTATTCTGATTGTTCTGGTAATTAAGGCCTTATCACTGGAACATGCCGACATCGGTCTTAAATTCTACCTGATGCCCAATCTGGACAATTTAAACAAAATCGGCATACCTCTGACAGTATACAATGCCATGAATCAGGCATTCTTTACCCTGAGCATCGGTATCGGTGCGGTACTTGCCATCGCCGCATATGCGAAAAAAGGACACAGCCTGCTCAAGGAGGCTGCAATCATCTGTTCTCTTGATACTTTGGTGGCTTTATGCGCCGGACTGATAATTTTTCCTGCCTGCTTTAACTATAATCTGACTCCCGATCAGGGACCTACTTTAATATTCATCACTCTGCTTAATATGTTTAATCAGATGGATAACGGTCTGCTATGGGGAGCATTGTTCTTCTTCTTTCTGTTCATTGCAGCTCTGCTTACCATGATTGCAGTGATTGAAGCCATTATTGCAAACTGCTGCGATTTATTTAACTGGACCAGAACCAAATCCTCATGGATCAACTGCGTGGTGCTGACCCTGCTGGCAACACCGATAATTCTGGGATTCAATGTATGGAAGGATATTAAACCGTATGGCGAAGGATCTGATATTCTGTCTCTGGCGGATTTTATACTATCCAATAACCTGCTGCCTATCGGTTCAATAATTATGCTTATTTTCTGCACCACGCGCTACGGCTGGGGATGGGATAAATGCATTGCCGAAATCAATCAGGGCGACGGTATTAAATTAAAAGGCGGCCGATACATGCACATCTACTTCAAATATGTTCTGCCTGTTATGATTCTAGGCATATTTTTAATGGGATATTATCAGCTGTTTTTCAAATAATACCTTTTGAAAACAGTTAAAACATGTTCATTTGTTCTGCAGCACTGTTTTTCAGATGCTGCTTTTCATTAATTGAATAAATCCTGAACGTTAATGCAGAAACATGCACCGAAATCATCTTCACGGCTGATTAACAACGATTTGTTTTGCCTGCTTGTCAATTAAAATTCGTCATGTATCAATGATAAGAATTCAGCACTGCTGAAAATTTGGACCGCAGGTACGGCGGATCCATAAAGTTTTACCATAAGGAGACAGATCACTGAGTTAGAATTTTCCCGTCAGGATGAAACCGTTTACTCCTGACATAATCCATCAGCTGATTTGCGCAAGTGCAGTATTAAGGCTGTCACTGAAGGAAGGCAAAAAAAAGGGACTGCAGCAAAATACAGTCCCCCACCTATCAACATCAGCTTTGTATTTCTTCTACCTGATTAGAAGTTGTATATCAAACCCAAAGACAGTGCATTTTCTGCTTCCTGGTGTACAACAGAAGAATTATGTCTTTCAGCTTCGCCGTAAATCTGGAAGTTTGAAGTTACGTTATAAATAACTTCACCGGTCCATGCAGACTGGAATACTCTGTCGTCGCTTCCCAATGCATTCCTGGTTAAACCGCGATCGACATTGTGCAGGTAACCATAGGCAGCACCGAAGGTCCAATCGCCGCCTGGAGTTGTGTAGCCAAGCACTGCCTCCACACCGTTAACTTTGTAGGTTGACTGCAGTTTATCCCAGTTGTAAATTGCAGCGGCATAAAAGCCAGGAGTACCGTATTCACCATAGTAAATGGAAATAGCGGTTTCATTCTTGTTTGCACCATTCAGTATATTTCCTTCCATATGAGGGTCATAACCTTCAATATGGTTGTAGCCGCCCATAAAACCGATTGCCTTGTCGCCTACTTCAAATTCATAACCGAGAGTTGCGCCTGTACCGTAATTAACGTGCTTTGATGTGTCTCTGAACTGATATGAAGCGGTAAAAATCAGACCGTTATAATTAACTTCGTAGAGAGCAACTCCATCCTTACGGCCGCCGGTATCATTGTCGGACACTCCGTTATAGGTATTTCCCATGGTACCCCAGTCAACAAATACATCCCCTACACTTACAACCTTGTAGTATGCATCTTCAAAGTGACCGAACTGCAGTTTACCGAAATCATTGAAATCAAATCCTACATAACCGTAGTACACGTCAATGCGGCTGTCATCCTTGTTGGTAGGTTCCTGAGCCTGGATCTCATATAAAATCTGTCCGTAAACGGAAAGATAATCATTAACTTTGGTCTTGCCGTCCAAACCTAAACGTGCAATACCTTCAAGACGGCGATCCGCATTCGCATCATTATTGTTTAAATTGATTTTCATACGGCCGATTACATCAAGATTTGCTGTATCATTTGAAAAAACAGTTGCAGCATTTGATGAAGCAGAACTTAAAGCCAAAACTGCAGCAATGGCAGCTGATAATATTTTCTTGTTCATTTCATTTCCTTCCTTATAATTTAATAATATTCAACTCTATGTGATCAGTTTATCATCATAAAAAATAGTTAACAAGATCTAACTCGTTTAAAATTCTAAAAATCAGTACACATTGAACAATATTTATACCGATTTTTAGAATTTTTTTGACATACCTCACTCCAATTACGCATCATTGATCAAACTTTTTAAGTTTAAGCTGTTCCGAATGCATGTACCTTTATTTAAAATAGTTAGCATTACCTAACGGTGTTTATTTAATTAATTTGTATTTTTACAGGCGATTAATTAAATTAATGGCAAAAGGCATTCAGAATATGCATGCCCCGCTTAACAGCATAAAAATCATACAATCTTATTCACAAATACTGATTTCATTAAAATTCTTCAGCACAAATTTCGGACAGGTTTACTGAATGACGGATCTGTTTCCTATTCTGATAATCACAGGAAAAGGACATCAAACATTAAATAAAAGACTCTGCTGCAGAAAAGCGCAGATAGCATTAAAAACTCCGTTATCAATTGGAGTGATCAATAATGAAGTTTATACTGTACTGCCTGATTGGAGGAATCAAACAGTGATTTATCCAAAAATATTATCTGTTTTTTCTCACAAATGCATAGTGCAGAATTTGACTAATAGAAATCCGGTATGGATAATGAAAAAATCAAGGGTAAGAACAGATATGTCACGAAAAAACAACAAATACACAAAGGAAAAGGATGTCTATGATATCATCGCCGGCACATTATTGTACGGACTGATACTGCTTGCTTTTACAGGAGGAGCTGTTGTGCTCTGGTGGGGAGAGGATCAGACATCCAGATATTACAGACTTCTGAACCTTGCCCGAAATAAATATACGACTGTATCCAGCATTTCAAACGTTTCTCAATCGAATGACGGAAAACTTGTTTATCTGTCAGGGAATGCACGTACAAACTCCATGCTTGAAGATCCTGTTTTTAACATCAAAATTGAAGGATTCAAGCTGACTCGAAAAGTTCGTTACTATCAACTGGTGGAACATAAAACCAAGAAAAAGGATAAAGATTCATCCGGCAATACATATGCATCTCACTATGAATACTCGTATCGGGAAAAATGGACCAGTTCACCGGTCGCATCATACGAATTTCACAATCACTACTATCGGCAGAAAGCTAAAGCACCTTTTATTACACTGAAAGAACTTAATTTAATATCAAAGGATGTAACAGTCGGAGCTTACTCAATACCCGAATGGATGGCAGATTCCTTACACAACAGCCAGCCGATCAGGGTTAATCTATCCACAGATCAAAAGACAGCACTATGCAATAAACTTAATATTTCCTGCAATCTGCTTAAACAAACCGACTCCGGTTTTTACATAGGCAATAATCCGGATGATCCGGAAATTGGGGATGTATCGATAACAATTTCCTATACTCCGCTATCTGAAGTAAGTATTCTGGCGCAGCAAAAAGGCAACAGCTTTGAACGATACAGAAGCAATACAGCCCTTAACTCCGATGATCCGAACAATATCAATCTGGGTGAAATCATGATCGGTAATGTTGAACCGGAAAAAATCATCAGTGAAGTATCATCCAATGTAACAGGAGGTTCATTCATCACCAGGGTGATCGGTATCATTCTGATTATCATATCCGCATATCTGATGCCGTGGGACTGGTTTTTGAAAAAACCGTTCGCCAGCATAGTAATAAACGGTTCAAAAACTAAAAAAGACTGGAACATGTCAGCTCCGTTAAGGATTGGTACAGCTGTCATTCTGTTTATTGCCGGCATTGGATGGTATTTTGCATATCAAGAGATAGGCATAGCGTTACTGCTCTTGTCACTGCTTTTCCTGTTTTATCCATACTTAAAAACGATAATAGCAAACAACGGCAGTAGAACTAAAAATAAAGATGCCGACGAATTTATGCATCTTGACGAGAGTGATAAAAAGTAAACAGCCTCATGATAAATTTCCATGAGGCGCGTAGTTGTTCCACCATCAAAGCAATACCAATCAAAGCCCAGGAGATGCCAGTAACTGAAACTTTGGTGAACCGACGCCTAATAATTAAGTGCCAGAACAACTATAAAAAGCGCCAGATGCATCCCGTTTTTTACAATATGGAAACAGAAAATCTTTCAACAATTTTGTTTTCACACGGCAGTGCATACAAAATCAACACTTTCTACAACAGAGCCAAATAAAAAGGCCGTGATCAACACAGCCGCCGATAAAGTTTTTAAAAATTAAAATCAGATGGTGCAGGTTATCTCCGCCTTGTATGAACCAATTTCATTAAGTTCCTGCGCATTGAGCGCTCCCTGCTCCTTTAAAAAGGTTTTATTCCATTCCCGCTTAAAATCGGTTATATACTCAGGTGTAAGTTCCTTGAACAGCACCTGATCGATTTTTCGATGATGAAGCAGATAAAAATAACAGTTGGAATAATTTTTCATTTTAATATTGAATGTTAATCTAAGATCTTTTGGTTTGATTTTCATTTCCGGATCCGAAACATCCTCATGCGTATACTTCTCAAGACTGGATTCAAGACCTGCCTTTATCGCTTTAATTATTCCGTCTCTCTTTTCGCTGTCATCCAGGGCCTGTCCCTGCAGATGCAGTTTAAAAATCATATTTTTGTAATAATAATCATAAGATACCAGACCCGGATATTCCTTCAATCCGGCTATCGCTATTATTATTACAACCAACAGACCTAACCAAGAGTATCTCAAGGTTTTCATCTTTTTGATCTCCTTTGATTTTCTAAAATATCCGGTCATGATAACAAAAATATAAATTCAAAAGTATGTACTGACTAGCAATACTGACAATTTGTCTGAACATAAAACAGTCATTCAAACCAATCGTAAATATTTTCAGCAGGCAATCTTTAAATCATTATCATATACAAAAAAAAGTGCCCCAAATCAAAGTTGGAGCACCTGAATTCAAATCACTTCACATCAGTTAAACCGCAATGCTGTGACCGATGGCTACATTGTTGAATCTCTGTACAATCTGCTCAGGGGCGGCTGCACGAGCCTGATCATCGTTTGCAACAACCACATCCTGTACTGTCGGTTCAATGTAAGGAACAATTTCTTCCTGAGGCTTTTTCTTGGAAACCATGAAATCGCTTAACTGGAAAGTCTTGAGCTGAATAGTCTTCGAACGTCTGTTTTCCTCCAGTTTCTTGCGGGTCTCTTCAGCCTTGCGTTCAATGGCACGAAGTTCCTCCTGGATACGGAGCTCCTCCTGACGTGCCCGTTCCTGCTCTTTTGCAATATTCTCAGGTGAACGGATTACCTGGAAATTATTGCTGCTCACTGTTGACAGCTGAACGGTGGCAGGAGTGTGAGGAGCATGCTTCTCCATTTCCGCCTGTTTTTTAGCTTCCTCTTCCTGCATCTTTCTGCGTTGTTCTTCTTCCTTGCGGATATTCTTTTCACAGCGTATGGCGGTAAAATTCTTTGAAATTGTAGCGCTTAAGGTAAACTGGGCATGCTGTCCCGGATCTCTTTCCACATGTTCTTCAGGAAGAACCTTGTTCTGGAAATCGGCAACGGCATCAGCAATCGCTTTAGCTCTGATTTTTTCTTCATCAGACATTTCAGGTTCAACTTTCTTATCCTCTGCCTTCTTCTCCAGTTTCAGAAAACTCAACGGATTAGCGTGTTCTTTAACAACAACCTCGCTTACGGATACAACAGAATCCAGTCGGATACACTGAGAATTTTCCTCTAAATAGATAAAGTTCTGATCTTCATCAACAATATGAGCATTAACCTCATTGGCAGCGTTACCAACCATGTATTGCACTCTTACGAGTTTATTAAGAAATCTTTCAGAAAACATAGAACAAACACACTCTAAAATTGAATTGAAAAGTATTGAATAATTTACCGGTCTCTAAGATCGACAAATATGATACAACTACCGTGTAAAAAGCATGCATACTTTGATAAAAATTAAACAATTTTTGTGAACATATTAACACTTTTATTTGCGTATTTTTTATGCATGGAAATAAGATTACAGACAGTGATTGACTTTAATATGCCGAAGAACCCGTTGCTGAAGAAAAAAAATAAAACCGCCAGGAGAACATATCTGAAACGTTGTACACTGCCACACGTAAATCACAATGCGCATCATCAATATTTCCGCAGGAAATACAGCAGCAGATTAACATTGACGACAGCAAAAATATAGTAAAAAACACGCCCAAATATATAAAAAGCGCATAAAAATTAATTTTCGCCCACTTTTTGGCTTCAGAATTATATTTGAGCATATCACCATAGATATGCTCTTTTCCGCACGAATTGCACAGATAAATCTTCTGACCATAACTATCTACCCACCCAAAATGACTGCCTTTTCTAGCACCACAATGAGGGCATGGCAGCGGTAGGGATTGGTCAGATCTGAAATTTGATTTAGAGCTGGTTACACGATTAACCTGAGAATTAACAAGCTGAATCTCAGTGGCAAAACTGTTTTTATCCTTTTTTCTGTTTGATTTAGGAACGAATGTAACT
>Ga0326514_10002842_pt1 | contig 11010 bp, 16 predicted proteins | sample 3_2548_0518_D_FD_203653 | JGI IMG/M metagenome (GOLD analysis project Ga0326514, IMG submission 203653) | Bovine rumen microbial communities from UC Davis, California, United States - 3_2548_0518 | ecosystem: Host-associated > Mammals > Digestive system > Stomach > Rumen | place: USA... | reverse complement strand
GGCGCGGCGACCCCTCACCCGGGAACCACCGATTTTGACGCCGCAACCGCATATGAGTCATTATTTAGATAGAGATGAAGCTGGACATGAAAAACCTAATTATCCCGATAAAGGATGGCGTAGACCAGGTCCACCTTGTGTAAAAAATAAAAAGTGTCCGATTGATGGACACTATTGTGAACAGCCACATTGTGAGAATTGTCAGTATGAGAAGACTGGACAGTAGATACGTGTTATGGTATTTCGTCTTTTGATTTCAAAGAAACTTTTGGAGAGATAAATGCTCAGGACATATAAAAAAATTTTTTTTCGATTATTTTTTTCCTGAAAATATACCCCCCTACAAAAAAGTTTCAGGGCAGGTCGGTAGATTGGTCGAAAAATTTTTTACTAAACGCTGTGTAGACCTCTGGGCAAAAACAGTAAAAGCAAACAAGAGGTATGGGTAGCAAAAGAAGTAAATAAAGTTGAGATAAGTAAGCAAAAGACATTAGATAACAACAAGCATAACATTGTTGTTTTAATATAGATATATAAATAAGATAAGTTTCACAAGCACTAAGATATAATATACTTTCTTTGTTTATGTGATTTAGTTTTTGGTTTGGTTAAATTGTTATTAGTGCTTGTCAGCGTCGTGAGGTCAGTCATGACCTCACGATTTTCTGCTTTTAGGGGTTGGCAGAAAAAATTTTTTGCAAAAACGCGTGACAAAAAGCTCCATTTTTTCCCAAAATGCAAAATCGCTAATTTTTTGAAAAATCGCAAAAATTGCGTTAGTTGAATAAAACTTCAGTTAGGCAAGACTAACTCAAGCAATGGAACAAATGGTCGAGTGAAAAAATTTTTTAAAAAATTTTTTAAAAAAGTATTGACAAAGGTAAAGTTAGATGCTATACTTAAGGTACAAAAAGAAAAGAAACAAACATAACAAGATAAACAAAACAAAACAAGAAAAGGAGAAAACATTATGACAGATAAAACTTATAAAAGACTTACAGAAACAATGAAACAGATGAGAACAAATCAGACAGATATTGAAGGTAGAAAGATTTATAGAAAACACTTCAATCGCAAAGGTTCACAAATCAATTACTTCAACAAAGTAAGAGCAAACGCAAAAATTGCTTGGTGTTCAATGAGCAACGATATGTTCGACGGATTAACAGTAACATATACTTATCTTAAATAACTCTTTAAGATAAAGAAAATAAACAATAGCCTAAACAAACAGGACACTCTCTAAAAAAGGAGAGTGTTCTTTTTTGTTAGAAAGAGGGTGCGGGCGGCAGGTCGTGACCACATTTGACTGGACAAATGTTCTTTAGACCGACGACCGCACACAACCTACACAGTAAATATTAGAGGGCTTCTTTTTTCTTTTACCTATCGTGTAAAAATGCTTAATTACATTAATTTGTAGAAGTTAGTCACAAGAAACAAACAAGTATTCTTTTCTTTCTCTTTTGCTTAGCTACAGCTAAAAAGAGAAGCAAATTATAAATGCAAAGACAAAGAGAAAGAAGGAAAAAGAGACTTATTAAGAACAGTACAAAGTTAGTACAATCATCTTTGCTATTGATAACAACACAACATTACAACGATTAAGCAAATGTTGAATTGTCAGAAAAGGTGTTAAAAAAATCCAACTTTTTTAAAAAATTTTTTTTCTGCCAAAAATTTGTTCGATAGGACTCAGCGCAGCGTTCACTGACCAAACGCTGCGTTTTTTCTATATTTAGACAGTTTGCACAAAAATGGACTAAGATTATTATGTAAACTGCGCAAAGGGAGTTCCCAAAATGCGGACAAAACGCTAAAATCAAGGAAGAAAAGTATCACAATTCAAACAATTAAACGATTGCTTAATCGTTTGAATGTCAGAAAAAGTTTTAAAAAAATCCAACTTTTTCAAAAAAATTCTGTTTCTGCCAAATGCTACTTGATCTGGGATTGGCGTGGCGTCTGCCGAAAAGATGCCGGATTAACTCTACCCTTGCGCCATTTACGCAACCCTTCTAAAAAATTTTTTAACTTTTTTGCAAAAACCTATTGACATTCTTTACTGTCGATGCTATAATGTAGTTACAAACAAACAAAATAAAGGAGACAACAAAATGTTAGTTAAGGTTAATTATTTAGTAAATGGTACAGTGGTTTATTCAGTTAAGGCAAGACTTGATGAAAAGGCAATCAGAGAGCTTGAGAGTGAAGAAAATGTGGTGGTTAGGGCAATCTAACCACCACATATTTTTTTAAAAAAGGGTTGATAAACATCACGAACTGTGGTATAGTATAATTAGAAGAACGGATAAATTGTCTATGCGGCGACCGCAGATTTATTTGTCTTAAGCGGCTGGTCTGGGGGGAGACCAGCCGTTTTTTCCTTATTGTGCAAGTTGCACAAATTTATATATGAAATTTTGTGCAATTTGCCTATTGACATTAGCCTGGAATTATGGTATAATTGAGGGTTGATTAAATGCGGGAGACGGAAGCGGATCCGCTTAACCTTCAATTGTACCACATTTTCCACTACTTGTCAATAGGCAAAATGCACAAAAATTAGCGAGGAATTTTGTACAATTTACCTATTGCTTTTTTCAGATAACAATGCTATAATTTGGTTACAAAGTAAGGGATAAGACACTTGGGTGGTCAGTACGAGCTTAGCGCCGCAGTGGTTACCCAACAACCCCTAAAAAAATTTTTATAAAAAGTACAAAAAATCTATTGACATTCTTTAGTGTCGATGTTATAATGTAGTTACAAACAAACAAAACAAACACAACTTATAATTCAGAAGATATTAAAAATGTGGTGGCGGAATAGGTAGACGCAATCTAAACACTAGTGTGAAGTCTGTGATTAGAAACTTCCGGCAAGAATAATCATGTGAGGTGCAAATCCTTACCCACATTATTAAGATAAAATTAAAAGTTAGTGGCTACAAATAGTAGCCACTAAAAAGTACAAAAAGGGGGTTGACAAACCCCCTTCTTCTATGTTACAATGAAGATACAAAAAAACAGGAGGAAACACTATGAAAGAGTTTTTTGGAATTAAGCAAACTTACAAATTTGAGGTTAACGACCTTTGTGCATTTCTTGCTATTGCAAATGTATTGTTTATTGTTTTAGGCTTTTGGTGGGCGCCACTGTTTGGACTTGCAAATTGTTGTTTGGGCATTGTCTTAAATATTAAGGCAAGGGCGCACATCAATTTGTATCTTACACAGTTAGCCTTTGTATACTTAAATGTATTCTTTTTAGTGGGTTGAAAAACCCACTATTTTTTAAAAGTAAATGCAGAGGGCGGCGGATCCGCCCGAAAAATTATAACATAGGTCTCTAGCATTTGTCAAGAGGAAAAATGCACAAAATTTAAAAAATTTTAATGCCTAAATTTGTGCATTTTTTTTACTAAAAACTATTGCTTTTTGTTTGCGGTTAGTGTATAATAAAGACAGTTAAAGAGAACACAAACGGAGGACAACAAAATGATTAACATTAGAACACTTAAAAAGTTACAGAACAACGACGGATTAACACTCAAGAACGGCAAGCCGATTGTATATAAAAGTGGTTGGCAAGTTGCTACAGAAGGCGAAGAGACAGCCGACATCAAAGAAGCAATGACTTTAATCAAAAAATATGAAGGCAATTGCGGAGTGTGGTTTTCAGATGGTACTTATTATATTGATAAAAGCCACAGAGTAGACACAAAGCACGAAGCCCTCAAAATCGGTAGAATGTGCAATCAAATCTCAATTTTGAGATGGTCAAATATGGGTTTAGTATACTGCTAAACCCATAAAAAATAAAAATAGGGGTTGACAAAATCCCTTTTAGGGTTTATAATAAAGTTACAAAAGGAAAAGAAAAGAGGTAAACAAAATGGCAACTTACTCAATCACAATTGTATTCGAAGATGACACTACCAAGGAATTTGTTATCAATGGCACTGAAGCCGCATATGAGGTTTTTGAAAAGGCTTGCTACCTTGCCGCAGTTACCAATAGCAAAAAGGTTGAGATGTGGGCTGCTGAAGATGCAGATGGTAGCAAGTGGGAACAACTTGAGGAAGAATACTTCTAAAAGTTGCCACAGGGGGTTGACAAATCAGCCCCCATGTGTTATAATGGACGGCGCGCATACGTTCAATGTGCGCCGAATTTTTATTATACCACAGTTTGCATGATCTGTCAAGCAAAATTTTGAAAAAAAGTTACACAAATTTTATCCCAAAATTTTGTACATTTTTACTTATTGACTTTTGATATATGTTCTGATATACTATAATTACAGAAAGGGAAAGAGTAGTGAATACCTTTCGAAGAGATAGTTGGCAATGGTTTAGCGAATAGGGTGTTGGACTTGACTTGACAAAGCCAAAAACAATATTTGAAAGCACTCTCACCCAACAGAAACTACTCAAAAAAATTAAAAACCCCTTGACAAAGTGGAAAACTACTGCTATAATAATAGTATAAGAACAGGAGGCAAGGAATTATGACAGACAAAGAAAGACAGATTGCATTAGAGAAGTGGTATGACGAATATTGCTACAAGAACGGAGTTGCACCTACTTGGGGCGAGTTAGTGGCAAAGAACAGAGAATTACTTGGTAAAAAGTGATTCTCCTACCGCCAACCCTAAGATTAATAAATACATATGGCGAAGTTAAAAGAGCCGAAGGAGAAAAATATGGAAGAGTCTATTTACAGAGTAATTATTGCACTTTTGCGGGCGACCGCAGTTGTAAGTTTTCTTTGCGCAGTTGTTTTTGTTGGTGCTATTGATAGTGAATATACAAAAGAATGTGCGGTTGGACTTGCGGTTTGTGCTATGTCTTGGACGGCATCGGTAAAAATTTTAGAATATTGCTATAAATATGAAAATGAGGGTTGACAAATAGCCAGCCCTCTGTTATAATTTAATTATTGTCTTTGTTTGATAGCGCGTGCACAACCCACGCGCGCCATTTTTTCTGTCAATAGGAAATTTGCATAAATTTTCAAATAAAAAGTTCCCAAATTTTGTGCAATTTTTTATACTTTCCTTATTGACATTCTTATTAAGATATATTATAATAAAGTTACAAAAAGAAAAGAGGTAAACAAAAATGTATAAAACAACTTGGATTATCAATGATGAAATAAATACAATAGAATTTAGTTACTATCATTTCGGTAAAGAGCCTAAATTCCCCACTTGGTATATGGAAGAAGGCATCTCCTATGAAATTGAAATGCTTTGGAACACACCACTTATAAACACTTTGCCAATATTCTTTAAGTGCTTATTCCATAAATGGATGGTTCGTGAAAGAAAACCAAGAAAAATTTAAAAAAGAGGGTTGACAAACTCTTTTTCAAATGCTATAATTAAATTACAAAAGCGGTGATGCAATAAGCGAACCTTAGCAGAGTAGGAATGCAACCCACCTGAATGACACCTTTAGATGTGTGTAGAGGGCGCGGAACCCACAAGTAGGGTATATAAGACTGTAAATTGGAAGGTCGGAACAGAGCAACCGACCAAAGACCTACCAACCGCTATATAAATAGTACGCAAGACGCATACGGGTTTGAAATGCGAACGGACTAAGGCTACCCGAGACAATAGGCAAATCTAACAAAGGTTTGCCTATTTTTTTGTATTTTTACCACTTGACAAATTCTGCGGACGGCGGTATAATTGGATGGCGCGCGTACAATCCATGCGCGCCATTTTTTCTGTCAATAGGCACTTTGCACAAAAATTTCATCATATTTTTGTGCAATTTGTATATTGTTTTTTCCTAAAATTTTTGATATACTTTATACATAAGATAAAGGAAAAGAAAATAGAACGAGCAGACAGGTGTCCACCTTGTTCAAGCCGAAATCGTATGTTTGGTTCAACAAAATAAAAAATAAAAAAAGTTGTTGACTTTTCCATTATTTTATGTTATAATAAACTTACAAAATAAAGAAAGGTTAAAAAAGGTAACTAAAATGACAAAAGTTGAAATGTTTAACGCACTTAAGGAAGTTGAAGAAGTAAAGGCAAATGCTGAAATGGTTGAATTTATTGACCACGAAATTGCCCTCTTGACAAAGAAGAGAACTTCCAAGACTCCAACAAAGACACAGAAGGAAAATGTTGCAATTCTCGAGAATATCAAAGCAATTCTTGAGGCAAATTCAGGCTTAACAGTAACTGAAATTGCAACTGTTCTTGCAACAGATGCACAGACTTACTCAAATCAGAAGGTTTCCGCCCTCTTAAAGAAGTTAGTCGATAATGGTGAGGTCGTTAAGGAATACGACAAGAGAGTTGCAAAATTCTCCCTCGCAAAGTAGTAAAAAAGTTGCGGTTGGGGGTTGACAAAACCCCCAATCAATGCTATAATTAAGTTACAAAAGAAAGAGATAATCCCTTATAGCTCAGTTGGTAGAGCACTGAACTGTTAATTCAGATGCCGATGGTTCGAGTCCATCTGAGGGAGTTTAGAATTCTACAACAATAGTTTTTGTCCTCCTTAAAGTTTTGTTTGCAGGAAAGTCCACTCTCGCAGTGGGCTTTTCTGTCGTTTTGACGGCGCGCTCTTGGCAAAGTGCGCCGAAATTTTATTATACCATAGGTTACACCTTTTGTCAATAGGCAAAATGTGCAAAAATTTTAAGAGCTAAATCCCAAAATTTGTGCATTTTTTTCTTAAAAAGGTGTTGACAACAGACTTCTATTATGTTATATTATAATTACAAAAGATAAGGAAAGAGGTAACAATTATGGCAAGAGCCTCACCAATTTAAGAAACAACCGACTAGGAAAATATGCGCCAATGAGGTCGTCGCATAGGGGCGCGAATAGCAACAGTACCGACCATAGGAGTATCTGGAGCGACAGGATACTCCACCACATTTAGGATAGTTAGCCAAGCGGTCAAAAGCAACAAGCCTATTACTTGTGAAATCGTGGGTTCGAATCCCACACTATCCACGAGGGAGAAGCACGGTCAAGGGGCGCGACCCCCGAAACTAGGCAGGCTCCCAGCTCGGTCGCGCGAGCACTTTTATACCCCACCCTTTGTTTTAAGGGTGGGGTTTTCTTTTGAGTGGCGCGACTTCTTGCGAGTCGCGCCATTTTTTGTCAATAGTAATGTTGCACAAATTTTATCTTCAAACTTTGTGCAATTTGTATATTGCATTTTTCCTAAAATTTGATATAATTAACTTACGAACAAAGCAAAGAAAGGTAATAAAGATTATGAATAAAGTATTAGTATTCGATATGGACGGAACTATCGCAGACCTTTACAAAGAGAAAAATTGGTTAGAAGATATTAAGGCTGAGAAGCCAAACCCTTATCAGAATGCAAAGCCACTTTATGAAATGGATATCCTTAAAGATGTGCTTGAAGTCCTTAAAGGTCAGGGTTGGAAAATTGTAGTCACAAGTTGGTTGGCAAAAGGTAGCACTAAAGCCTATGACGAAAAGGTGAGAAAAGCCAAAACAGATTGGTTAAGAAAATACGATTTTCCGTATGATGAACTTCATTTAGTAAAATATGGTACAACAAAAGCAAATTGCACAAGGAAATATGGTGGGTATCAGATTTTAGTAGATGATAATAAAAAAGTAAGAAAAGGTTGGACTTTAGGAAAGACCATAGACGCAAATAAAGACATTTTGTTTCCTCTTGTAGATTTAGCCTTAGATAAAAACTAAGGCTAAATTTCTTATTGACAAAATTTTTTTATTATGATATAATTATTATAGAATAAAGGGAAAGGAATAAAATAAAAATGACACAGGACGCAAAAGACATTATGATGGAAACCGCAGACGCTCTTTTAAGAGTAATAGGCGATGATTACTTTACAGTAGAAGAAGATACTTGTTTTTGCACTTATCCAACTCTCAAGCAGATTTTTGTAGGGTTCGATTGTGTGGAACTTGAAGAAGGTTCTGAATTCATTGTTGATTTCCGCAATCGCCTTGGGAAAGAAGAATTTGGCAATATTAGTCCTTTTATGTTAGCCCTTTTGCATGAATGTGGACATTGTGAAACTTGGTGGAAAATGACTTGGCGCAATTTAAGAAGATGTAGACACATTAAGAGAGAAATTGAGCGCGGTCGCCGCCCAACCGCACAATATTACACTTTAGCCGATGAAAGAATGGCTACAAATTGGGCAATCTACTTTATCAGAGAGCATACAGAGTTAGTAGAATATTTTGATAAAACTTTTAAAAAGCACTTGACAACTCTTACTCTTGATGATATAATTAAGTTACAAAAAGGAAAGGAGAACACCTAATGGAATACAGAAATTATTGGTTTGAAGTTTGTGGAGAAGATAGCGAAATTTGCGGAGAGCAGTTCTTCGTAGCAGTAAAAGACCCACAGAGAAAAGTTGCAATGACCGCGGAAGAGCGCAAAGCCTACAACAAAACATTAAAGGAAGAAGTTAAGGCTATTGTAGAACGCAACTTCCCCGACGAAGAAGTTAAGTGTATGGGTTGGGTAACCGACGCAGAAGCTGACCTTTGGGGGCTTGACACCTACTAAAAAAAATGCGCCATCAGGCTTGGTGGCGCGTTCTTGACTGGAACGCGCCATTTTTTGTCAAGGGGAATATTTACCAAATTTTCCATTTGATTTTTGTGCAATTTGACTATTGTATTATTTCCTAAAATTTGATATTATAATAGTGTCAAGAGAAAGTGGCACTTAATTAAAAATGTTATCGGCTTAGTGTCCCGATTAAAAATAACTCTCTCTTGATATTAAATAAAGACTATGATATAATGATAATAGGAAGAAGGCAAACATATGATTAAAGTAGAAACCCTTGCTATGTGCTTAATGGTCGTTCCGAATGATTTATACCTTGAGGACATTGGTTTTGATACTCTTGTTTTTAAAAATGAAGAGGGCAAAAAGATTGTACTTAAGCAAAAAGAATTAGTGAAAGAATACATAAATTTACGTAATTAGTGCTTGACAAATAAGGAATAATGCGTTATAATGATTATAGAAAATAAGAAAGGAGACAAAAGGTATGGTAAAGAATTACAAAGTTAACGGAAAGATTTTTGAGGTTGACCTTGATGACCTTAAAGAAATTAAGAAAGACGCACTTTGCAAAATGACCGACGAAGAAGCGGTTAGGTGCTACTTTGAAGAAATGGAAATTATTACCAATCCAAACGAGCCAATCGTAGAAGTGCAAGTCCCAAAACAGGGAAGAACCTACGCAAAGAGTGATAAGCCACGAAAGCCTACCACAAGAGAGCGCAAGGTCAACGAAAATAAAAAGGTTTGGATTGATAAAGTCAATGCCTTTATCGTTGCGCAAGGTATAGAAACAAAAGTGAAAACCGAAACTGAAATTGATTTTGAAATTGACGGTAGAAGTTACACCTTTAAACTCATTGAGCATAGACAGAAAAAGGGTTAGCCTACACTAACCCTTCCAACCTGCGGGCGGGCGCTCGCAGGAATTGTCTGGGGGGGGGACTGGACTGCGCACGAAGGCACAGCCCGCTATTTTTGTCAATATGCAATTTACACAAATTTTTCATTGGATTTTTGTTACTTTTGCACTATTGACTTTTCCTGTAATTTTGCTATAATAAAAATACATAAAGAAACAAATTATCAAAGTTTTTTCGTAAGAACGAAGACTTATCCATTTTTTCATTTTTATTAGAAAATATCAAGCAATCCTGCTCTGTAGTAAATGCAAAAGTCGGAGAATCCGCTCAAAATTTCTTCTCAAAAGAAATTTAAAAAAACTATTGACAACTGACCGCACAAGTGATATAATAAAGGTACAAAAAGGAAAAGAAAAGAAAGGACAAACGACTATGAATGAAACTACTCTTATGAAAATTACAATCCTTAAAGGAATGGATGACTATATTAGAAACAATGCTGATGATGACTTCTTTTACAACGATTGGCTTGCAAATGGAGTGCCAGACGCTTGTGATGATGAAATGTATGAGTTTATCGCAACTGATGAAGAATGTTGGCAGAGAACGATAGACTGTTTCGCAAGATTTTACAAGACTATATCTTAAAATTCTTTTCTTTTTGGTTAGGGCGGTCAACCGCCGCCCTAATTTTTTAAAAACCTATTGACAAAAGAAAAGAAATACTGTATAATAAAGTTACAAAAGGAAAAGAAAGGTAACAAATATGAAAAAATTTTTCAAAATTGAAGAAAATTATAAATTTGAATGGAATGACCTTCGATGTTTCGTAACCGTCATAAATGTAATGCTGATTATCATTTATGGTTTATCGATTTCTTGGTTTGGTCTATTCGTTGCGGCGGTCGGGGTTGTGAAAGATTTGACCACCGACCGCAAGGTAAATGGTCTCTTAATGCACCTTGCTAATATTGTTTTGAATATGTATTTCCTCCTAATGTTTTACAAGATTATTTGAGAGAGAAGCCCCAAACAAGGGGCTTTTCTTTTTTAATGGAGCGACTTCCTCCGGGTCGCTCCACTTTTGATGTCAATATGCATTTTGCACAAAAAATCAAGTCAAAATTTATGCACTTTTACCTGTTGACTTTTCCTGAAAATCTGATATAATAAAGTTACAAAAACAAAAGAAAAAGAAAGGAAGTAACAAAATGAAATATTTAGTAGTAAAGTGTACAGAGTTAAGTGACCAGTATGAGTGTGACGCGGACAGAGAACCTATTTGTCTGACCGATAACTATGAAAAGTTTGATAAATACGGATATGAGATTTATGAAATCACCCCTGGAAATTACTTCGAATTGGTTAAAGACTATGAAACTTCTTCAGAAGAAGGGGTGGCTATCTATAAATGGCATAATGCTGATGAAATAGAAGAAAGTGAACCTGACGAAATCATAGCAGTATTCAAGGGTCATACTCGTAACGATTATACAAAATCAAGAATTAAACAGATAAAGTCTGATTACCATTTTGAAGATAGCGTTGACGACATCTATTATGATATAAGATGTTTAGGAGC
>Ga0326514_10002841_pt1 | contig 11011 bp, 8 predicted proteins | sample 3_2548_0518_D_FD_203653 | JGI IMG/M metagenome (GOLD analysis project Ga0326514, IMG submission 203653) | Bovine rumen microbial communities from UC Davis, California, United States - 3_2548_0518 | ecosystem: Host-associated > Mammals > Digestive system > Stomach > Rumen | place: USA: California... | reverse complement strand
AGCCTCCCGTATTTCCCGATCGGCTCTTCCGATCCTTCCGCTATCTTCCCGATCACCAGATTCGGGAACAGGTAATCGCCGTTCCTGTGATATGTCAGTTCCATTTACACGCCCTCCTTCTTCCCTGGTTTCTACTTCAGTTGCTTCCCGTGACGGTGTGTTTAACGAAGTATACTCTTGTACTGCCTGATTCTCAACCTCTTTTTTTGTGCTTTCCAGGATCTTTTTTTCCCTGTCTTCCAGAATGAATCTGCGGACTGTCCGGCCGATATCCATAAGGACCGGCTCAGCCATCTGATGGGTACCTTCACCAAGTACGTTCAGGACCTGCAGCCTGTTGTAATCCGTGATCCCCGCAAAGTCTGCCTCGTCGAGGATAAGTGTCGCATCCAGGCCGCACCGGGTCGCCAGAGTATAGAGCGTGCTGCTATAGAGGATGTATTCCAACTCGGCCTTCACCGTTTCCGGAGGGAGGCCTTCCAGATAGCTGCCTGCAGACTGATCCAGGGCTTCCCGCCACAGATCATCTATTCCTTCCTGCGCTGACCTCGATGCAATCTCCTGCAGGGTTTCCAGAAGATCAATGGGCATCCGGTCCTCCAGGCCGTAAGTCTCCACCAGATGGTCGACCATACGATCCCTGTATTCTTCCTCCAGGTTCCATAAAAACGGTGTCCTTCCTCCCCGGACCATGTGCGTGTCGCGGATATCAAAGACATACCGGAGCCTGGGCTGGTCTCCACGCTCATCAATAAGAGCTATTCCTTTAGCTCCCCGGTTGACCCAGCGGCTCATGCTCCGGTTCCAGACATCCAGCTCGGCACAGGCAAAAGCATCAGGCCGCTGGGCATGGATCAGGAGTGCGTCCCGGAAGGGATAGCGATATAGCCGCGCTGCCGTGTCCAGGTAATTCATCCAGTCTTTGGGCGAGGCGCTTGCCCGCCGGGCAGTCTCCTCCATGAGGGTCATTATTTCGTTGATTTTTGCCATCCTTCTTTAATTTCCTCCAATAAAAAAAGCCCCGCGGGCACAGGGGAAACTGTGCCGACAGGGCCAACATTACTTTTGTATTCTATTTGAAGTTGTCTATGCTTCTGCTTAAATTGGTTTTTCAGTGGCTTATAAATGAGCTTCCTGTCAAAGTAAATCCTTACCGCAATTGCTCATTCTCTGTAAAAAGGACATCTACCGTGGATACACTGCCGGTTCCGATCTGAGAATTCACAGGGATGGTATTTGTAATCCAGTTTGACGTCATAATGACTGTTAATGTACTCGACACTGTGGCGGAAAGCGAGCATCGCGTCCCGCTTACAGCATCTGGGGCCATTGACCGCTCCGAGCGCGCTGATTGCTTCTGAAGTGAACCGCATATGTTCTCCCCATGTCCCGTCCTCTGAGAGTGGCCCGGTTCCATCTATGATGGCAAGTGCTGCCCCGATTGATGAAATCGCTCCACAGACTCCCCAGAGTCCGCACATGGCACCCGGCATCCGCAGGCCCTGCACCAGGATCTGACTCAGCGCCTGTTCCAGATCAATTTTTCCACCGGCATTCCTGTAAGCGGTCAGGATACAGGCTCCATCCAGAACATGGTGCTCCGGTCCGTGCATGTTCATATATTCCTTCTGTGCCATGCGCCGGAAAATCCGTGCCGGATCATTGCCCTCTTCCTTTACTATATCCTGAATGATCAGCATTGCTCTGTCTTTTATCGTCATTTCCATACTCATCCACAAAACCTCTTATCAGATATTATCTTTCTTGGAAGCAATGATTTTCCCATTCAACAATCCGTTTATTCGCTCTACAGGAAACACATCTTTAATACTCTCAATTCTATACCTGCTCTTCGGCAACTCCTTCATTCCGGTTATTGACAGGTACAGAGCAACAGCCTTTTTATCAATTGTGATGATGCCTCCGCCGGCCCAGTGCCTGTCTTCCCCGTTTTTCTTAACTCCTGAAATCCAGTATTCTTCCTGCGTCTCCACATCAATATAATTGCTGTATTCCCCGTTTTGTCTCTGAAAAGCATGATCATTAAAGTAGACCATTTTTCCGGAGCGAGATTCTGTGACAAATCCGATCCAAGCCGGACCGTTGTCGTTCCAACCCGTCTTCAATTCTATGTATCTAAGTTCCATAATCACTCTCGATTCATTTCCCTTATTTCAGTTTTTTGTTTTACACTACCCGGAATCCTTTCCTCTGTCAAAGGGAACAAGCCTTATTTCAATCGTTGCTAAGCGAGAATTCTGTTTTAAGTTTATGGTGCCTGGCACCAACGTGGAGCGATTCCTATAATAGAATTTGCTCAGTCTTTAAGACAGCCGACAGGGATCACGTGAACCCCATTTTCTGTTGTATATGCTATTGGCGCATTTGCACAGACGATAATCAACAGAGACGGTTCCCTATACACTGGTTTTGGATGATTGATATTTGCTTTGGCCTTGCGGTTGTGTTCTTGAATGAGGCTATAGAACTTCAACAGACCCTGCTCTGCTGCCGGAATTGCATTCGCGCCCGTTTTTATCTCGATCAATGCATAACGTCCATCGGCCATTTGATATACAGCATCCGCCTCCAGACCGCTGTCATCGCTATAATGCATGACCTTCGCATTGTGAGCCTGCGCATACACCAGAAGATCTCTTAACACCATGTTTTCAAAAACATGGCCAAAAAGATCCAAATCGTTGTTGAAATAGGCAGGGCTCAATCCAAGTGCTGCTATCCCGATGGACGGATCAACAAAAATGTGCTTCTTTGCAGAACGAATCGCTGTTTTTGCACGAATCTGCGGTGTCCAGGCGTCAATATCGCGAAGGACAAACAGTTTTTCCAAAACAGAAATATATGATGAGAGCGTTACATCCGTCACATTCTGCGTGGCCTTTACATCAGCATAGATGCTTGTTTTTTTTGCCAAAGTGGCCATATTTCGCGCATATGACCACAACAGTGTGCGCACCCATTCCGGATTTCTTTTTACTCCGTCAATGGCACTGGCATCCTTCTGGTATATCTGCCTATAGTAATCCTTTGCGATCTCAAGCTTTGCTTCCCGGTCGGATATAGCCAGACATCTCGGCCACCCGCCGCGACAAGCAGCAAAGAACAGGTCTTCAAGTATTGTCTGAGAAAATGCACCTGTCAGAGGAATCTCCGGATGATCAAAAAGCTTCGACAGAGAGACTGCACCATTGGATTCTCCTGTCTCCCATAACGTCATCGGATACATGATGAGCTCACTGATCCTTCCTGTTCCAGTATGAGGTGTATCTGTTTTCCGGCTGGTCGAACCTGTCAAATAATACTCGCCTACAGCTTCGGGATGATCATCACAGTCTTTTCTGATCGCCCCCCAGATTTTAGGGGCATCCTGCCATTCATCAAAAAGAATTGGCTTATCATTGGAGAAAAACAGTCGAGGTGCCGTTTCAGCAACAGCCAGGTAACCATCGCGGCGCTCTTCATCCTGGAATTCAATGATTGTCTTGCATCTCTCCTGAGCGGTCCTGGTCTTGCCGCTCCCCTTGGGGCCTATAATATTGATTGCATTGAAAGCCTTTATTCTTTTATCGATCTCCTGATCCACAATCCTCCTGATATATTCCATATGGCATTCTCCTACTCCCTGCAGCAAGTTTTACTGCAGATGCTCGACTTGCTGACGTCCTCCGGGACGCCGTATTATGTCTCGTATGATAAGTACGCAGCCCTTTGAATGCCATCATATCTTGATTTTATCATTTTCGCAAGGTTCATTTTACGGTTTTCGTAGTTTTTGTTTTGTGTTTTTCGTCTCTTTTATTTTATATTTTTCGCAGTATTTGTTTTATGTTTTTCGTCTCTTCTGGTTTTATGTTTGAGGAGTTTATTCCCACTTGCTCTTCATCTTCTTTTTCCCCTTTTTATCCCGCTTCGGGAATTCCAGGGAGTATTCGGGCTTGTCGTCAATGATCTCCATGACCAGCTTTGCGGAGAAGTACTTGTCCTTCTTGGCGGAATAGAGGTTATCGACCTTCACTTCGCCGTTAGTAAGGAGCTGCGAGGCCATATCGTCATCGACCTGCTTTTTCATGGAGCGGAGGAAGGCCAGGTCTTTCCAGATGACAAAGCGGCAGTCCTGGTTGGAGCAGAAATAGCTTTTGCTGCCGATCAGGACCGGGGTTCCGCAAATCGGGCATGTGCCGACTTCCTCAAAGTGTTTCAGACAAAGGCGGTCCGCGTCTGACACGTTCCTGCAGTCCATCAGGATCTGACTGACAAGCGCCCTGATCTCCGTCATGAAGGTTTCTGCATCGATATTTCCTTTTTCCACCTGGAGGAGTTTATTTTCCCAGTCTGCAGTAAGAACGGGGCTTTTGATATAGTCCGGCATGACTGAGATCAGATCCATCCCGTCCTGTGTCGCAAGCAGCTTCCGTCCTTTTCGCTCAACGTAACCGCAGCTTATAAGGTGCTCAATGACTGACGCACGGGTAGCAGGTGTCCCAAGGCCCTTGCGCTCTGTTGCTTCATCAAAATCCGCTTTTCCCGCGTTTTCCATCGCCGAAAGCAGGGTATCCTCTGTGTAGGGACGCGGCGGCTCTGTAAACCTTTTTTCATAGTGACTCTGCATGTCGCCTATGGACACGCCCTCCCTCAGACCGTCGGCAAGGAGGCCTGAGAAGCCCTTTGCATTCCCGTCCTCCGGATTATCCTCATCCAGATAGTCTGCAATGGTTGTCTGCCTGTATTTCATAGAGTCGGGAATTTTTCCGCTGAAAGCTTTAAAGCCTTCCTGTCTGGTCCTTCTTCCGGCTGCATGAAAGAGGGTCTCTCCGCATAACAGCGCCACCTTTATATCGTCGTATATAAAGGAATCTGCAATGGATTCCATCAGCCTCATACAGAGAAGGAGCAGAATGTTGGAAGGGCCTTCCGGGATCGATGCAGTCTCTTCACGGTCTTCGATGGCAGATGTCGGAAGGATGGCATGGTGATCAGATACTTTTTCATCGTTTACAAGCCTGTTGAATCCCTTTCCAAGAGGGAGCCCGCTGATGCCCGAGATAGTATTGTGGACAACTGATGCCAGCTCCTTTACGGAATCTGCCATTTCGGCAGGAATAAACCGGCTGTCTGTCCGGGGGTAGGTGATATATTTTGCTTCATACAGCTTCTGGGCATAATCCAGGGTTGCCTTCGCAGTATAACCAAATACCCGGTTCGCATCTCTCTGGAGCGAAGTCAGGTCATAGAGTCTGGGAGGCTGCTTTGTTCGCGTCTGGCGGTTCACCTCTACTACTACAGCATCACTTCCGGAGCACTTTTCGGCAAGTGATCTGGCTTCTTCCTCATCCGCAATGTTATCAGATACAGCCCGGATCCCGTCCGCCTCAAGGATGACTTTGTAGTAGGGTTCTTTTTGAAATCTGTTAATAGCTTCCTGCCGTTCTACGATCATCGCCAGGGTGGGCGTCATGACGCGACCTATGATTAATTTCTTGAAATAAGTCCCCGTGAAAGCCCTGGTCCCGTTCATGCCGATCAGCCAGTCCGCCTGGGCCCTGCACTCCGCCGCGTCGAGGAGTTTTCTGTATTCTTCATCGTCCTTCATATTCTCCAGCCCATCACGGATGGCCTTGTCCTCGAGGGAATTGATCCAGAGCCTTTTGACCGGGATCCTGGATTTGGAGAGGGCATATACTCTGTGGAAAATCATTTGGCCCTCCCTACCACAGTCACATGCATTCAAAACCAACTCCACATCCCGCCGGTTGAGGAGGCCCTCGAGAACCCGGAACTGTTTTATACGTTCCTTTATGACTTCCACCCTCCATTCCTGAGGGATGATCGGCAGATCTTCCAGCTTCCAGTTCCTGTACCTGGGATCATAGGCTTCAGGAACTGCATACTCTGCCAGATGTCCCAGGCACCAGCTGCAGATAAACCCCTTGCCCTGGACATATCCGTTCATCTTTTCATATTTTCCCAGTACGTGCGCAATGGCCAGTGATACGCTGGGCTTTTCCGCAATCACCAGAAACATTTTGTCTGTATTCATTCTTTTCCCCTTTTCATCAAAAAAAATGCAGCTGCCTGTTTCCGGCAGCTGCTCCTTATCTGTAACTCTTTCTTCAATTCCTGCGCCAAGCGGCTTTTCCTTATTTTCCATGTCTGCTTCTTCCCATGTCTTCAACTTTGGACCATCGTGGTCTAAAGTTCCTGATTCCCTATCTGCTATCAACTTTGGACCACCGTGGTCTGGAGTTTCTGATTTTCCATCTGCTTCCATCTTCGGACCATTGTGGTCTGAAGTTTCTGCTTCTCTATCTGCTTCCATCTTCGGACCATCGTGGTCCAAAGTTCCTGATTCTCCATCTGCTATCAACTTTGGACCATCATGGTCCAAAGTTTCTGCTTTATGATTCCTCGACATCGTCCTCATTCTCTGTAGGGAACCGGGTGTCAGAATACTCCATGTTTTCGCTTTCAACATCATCTTCCTCAATGCTGGGCCTGTAGAATCGAAAATAGTAATATCCGCCTATGGCGCCTGCAGCCGCCAGTACGAGGAAGAGCAGCCAGCCCAGGCCTCCACCCTTTTTCTGCGGTTCGGGTTCCGCAGGTTCTTCCGGTTCTGCCACGGGCTCTTCAACGATCACTGGTTCCGGCTCCGGTTCTTTTTTCTCCTTCAGAAATTCTTCCAGGTCGTTTTCATCGATCGTGGACAGCATATATACGTTATCAGAAGATGACGCATGGTCTACGACCAGGTAAAAGGTGTTGTGGTTCTGCGTCTGAATTGCGTAAAAATCCTTGTCAGAAGAAGACCGGATCTCGTCAAGCACTTCACCGTTTCCCGGTTCGGAAAAAGGCTTTTCCGGTTCAGAAGGATCCCGATTGGAAGTACCTTCATCCGGCTGTGTGCCCTGGGCTGTGCTCGCTTCCTCCGGTTTGATCCATACAGTCACTGAGCTTTCCGGGCTGTCTACAGTATCGTTTTCTCCTGTCTCCTCCATATATACCCGAGCCGTGCTGCCCGCATCCATATATGCACATACCGGGAGCGACATTGCCCCCAGCAAAGCAGCTGTAATAAACGCTTTCAATACTGCTTTCTTCAATGCACTTATTCTTATCCTCTTATTTACCATGATTATTCCTTTCCACTCTTTCCAAATATATATGCCGCTCGTCAGAGCGGTACCTGAAGCTAATAATCTGTCCGTTCGAAATCTATGATCTGAATTTACAGAGCTGTCAGTTTCCATTATTCTGATCGACATGCTGCAGGTTGATTCCGATTATCGGTTTCCGCTGATTGTCCCGGCTTTCTGCGTCTTCCTTTTCCGCACGGACTTTCAGTTCCTGAAAAACAGCATTCAGCCGTTCCGCTAAATCTGAACCCTCCTGGACCTGATCCAACAGGACAGCAAGGTTGGAGCCATCCATTCCATAGTTTCGGAATGTTTCAAGAATTTCCCGTTCCTCTTCCTGACGAATGCTCTCATCAATAGTTTTCAGCCTCTCGCTAATACTCTCGTACTTCCTGAGTACATGTTTTCTTTTTTCAAGGAGCCTTCTGAGCTTCTCTGATTTCCTCCTGACAGGTCTGGTGTCTGTAGTCCCTTCCGCTTCAGATAGTCCTGTTTTAGTCAAATCTGGTCTTCTGATCTCATTATCTTCCACAGTCTCACCTCTTATGTGTTTCGCAAACAAGATTAAAGCAGCGATGCAAGAGCGCATAAGCGCAGAGCATCGCGTGGCTTTAATCGTGCATGCAGCTTATATTTTTATATGGATATGTTCATATTTTAAGCATCTCTAATGTATCCTTCCAAATGCAAGAAAATGGGCGCGCCAGTATGTAGACTCAATCGATGTATATTGGATTGGCTCTCCGCAATGGATCATCATTCCCTCTCCGACATAAATCCCGACATGTGTTGCGCCTGGTGCGTTATAGGTATTCTGGAAAAATACCAGGTCTCCCGGCCTTGCTTCCTCTGGTGAAACATAGGAGCAGTAGCTGCGCAAACCGTCCGCGGTTGTCCGCGGGACGCTCCAGCCATTTCCGCAATGATTGATCACCCAGCATACAAAGCCTGAGCAGTCAAAACTGGTGGAGGGCGATGATCCTCCCCAGACATAGGGATAACCAAGATAGCGCTCCGCCTCGCGCAGCATCCTGGCAAACCGCTCATCGGACAGAGCCTCCGTGGGGACTGTGTAGCCAAAGTCCTGGCCCCTTCCCTGGTACCCGCCGGTTGCAGTCACATCAAACAGGTAATCGCGGTTTCCATTTGTGGCGTTATAGAGCAGGTACATGGGCGTTTGCGCATCCGTCAGATACCGTCTTGCAACAGAATCGAATCCATTATTCCGCAGGACAATATTCAGGATCTGCCTTTGCCGTTCTTCCACCACCTGGGTGATGGTCCCGGTCTCTGCATCAACGATTTCCTCCACAACGACTGTTTCAGACTCCGTACTGACGGAGGTGGTGATTGCATATTGATCCTCAAAAAGCTGCTGCAGGATCCCTGTCTGCTCGATCTGCGGGAAAGTAAATTCCCCATACAGGGTAGTCAGAAGGGAGATCAGCTGATATGGATTATGGAAGATCTCATCGATCTGGTATCGGTACTCGTCGTAACCCGGGTTGTCCTGTTCCATCCGCATGATCTCCGTATTCAGCCCGTCCTCAAGGGCAGAATATGCCGCCTCAGCCAGATATATGTCCGTATCCGTACTCGGATAGGTCGAACCTGTAAAGGTCGCCCCGACTCCCTGGATAAAGGATGCACAGGATGAAATGGACGCCGCAATAAGCAGGGTTATCACGCCTATAACAGCTATCGTCATGAGGAAATGACTGTTTCCCCCGCCTCCAACCATCCTGCGGATACGGCGCAGCGCCCTGGAAAAAAGGCCGCCTGATTCATATGCCTTTCCACCTGCACCCGTAAGGGTGCCGCCGGCCCTCCTTGCCTTTTTATAGGCATCCTTATATCTTTTTCGCTGCCAGAAACGGTTGATTTCTGCCGTGGATTTCTTCTTTTCTCCCGCGATTCTTTTTCCGACATCGGCTGGATCATCTGATACCAAATCCTTCTGCCTGGAAGCTGCTGTTATGAGCCTTTGCTTCTCGTTCATTCCCTTGCGGACAGATTTACTGCCATTCGGACTTCTGGCAGAAGCCATCCGGACTGCACCTTTGCCAGCTCTTTCTGCCTGGTGGATTGCATCGTTGGCTGTGCTGTCGCCGATTGCCTCAGTATCTTGCTGAGTGTCTTCTCTTAGCCTGCGATAAGCATATCTGCCTGCCCCATAGGCCAGTTTTCCTGCCGCATGACCAGCCATGGCCATGCCTGCGCCGCGTACCATGCCGGAAGACTCATCCCCGAACATCAACTTTGATCTCTGTAAAGGGGCAGACAGTGCTTCCGCACCATTTTCTGCCCTGGGAACTGAATATGAATATCCTGTTGAAGACGAATGACTGCCGGTTCCCGGCCTGACGGTCTCTCCTGATGATGAAAATCCTTGTCCTTGTGCAACCTGCGCCTTTTGAAAGCCCTGCCGTACCTGGTCTTTACGGATCTTTCGATGAAGGTCTTCTGATGAGATCCCAGGCAGATGATCATCCGGCGGAGTCGAGTTTATTCCTGCGCCGGATTCATCCGAGAACCCATCCGGTCTTTCCCCTGAAGTGGAATCCTGTTCCCGGTATTTGCCTGCCACTTTCCGCCGGTTCCGTGTTCTTTCTTTACTATCGGAGTTCTCACTATAACCGCGATTGTTGAATGGATCACCGGGTTCAGCATTCTCAGCGCGGTTATTCCGAATATTTGTATAATCTTCCTGCCTGGAGCCATTTTCTTTCTGATCTCCCAAATAAGGAGATTCTTTGGTGTCTTCTTTTTCTGGATAGGGAGTATTGCTATAGGACTTGAATGGCTCCTGGTTTCCGGAGCCGTCTGCCTCCCGTTCTCTGAGATCCCGGCTTCGGTGAAACCGTCTGCTACCCGTATTACGGCTGCTTGATCGTGGGCTGGAGGCAAATGTATTCTGAATTGCCGGATCTTCCCGCTTGCCAGGATCCAATCTGCCTTCAAAGGTGATCTCCCTTGTGCTTTCTTTTAAAGTTCTGGTTTTTTCACCGGTACGGACATTTTCCTCTACAAGTCCCGTCCGCTCCATCTTTGCCACTTTCCGATCCTTTGCCTGATACCGCTTTCCCGCCATCGGGTCGATCACCTCCTAAAAATTCAGACAAAAAAAGACCGCTGCATGATGCAAAACGGTCTTTTTCATATGCTATGTTGTTATTAATGCTGATTCGTCTCCTCGAAATATAGGCAACTGGAACTTGTCTGGTTACAGGTAGAAGACAGCATGAGCCAGTCTAATACCGCTTTCAGTTTTCATGATCTTATGAATAAAATTACTGATGTTTTCCTTGCTGTACCCGTTTTCAGTTGCATTTGCAATGTAATCCGCCTCTATAAGGATCTGCCAATCCAAACCGTCTATTTCCTTAAAAGTGTGATGGTGTCCCACAAGGAAAGCTACTCGGTCAATCTGTGCCTTTGTCATCCCGGAATCAGAAAGAAACGCTTTGACCAGAGGAATTCCTTCCTCTTCCTGATGTTTCCCGTTTGTGTTTCCATATTTCTCACGGCAAAGAGGGCATGCAATGTCATGTGTAATTGCAGCCACCTCCAGAATAAACTGAGTTTCAGAATCTATCTCTTCCTGTTCAGCGATTGTTTTTGCGTAATTCCAAACTCGAACAAAATGATCAATATCATGAATATTGCCTTCAGAGAAAACAATCATTTTTTCCATTATCTGTGAAATCTTCAAAGTACTCACCTCAGCAAACTGGAAGTTATCTGACAGACTGCCATTCCTCTTTGGAAAGGCATGTTATGTGTTCCGTTCGGAGAACGCCCTCTATGGCACAGGGCACATTATAGGCCGTATGATGATAATGAAAACCGCACTTCTC
>Ga0326514_10002840_pt1 | contig 11012 bp, 8 predicted proteins | sample 3_2548_0518_D_FD_203653 | JGI IMG/M metagenome (GOLD analysis project Ga0326514, IMG submission 203653) | Bovine rumen microbial communities from UC Davis, California, United States - 3_2548_0518 | ecosystem: Host-associated > Mammals > Digestive system > Stomach > Rumen | place: USA: California... | reverse complement strand
TCTTCCGTTGTCAGTGCAACGCCGCCTGCACTAGCCTCTGCCGTGAAGTCATCTACCATCGTGTAGAAAGGCTGCAACAAGTTGCCCACAATCTTGCTTGAAATGGCCTTCTTGATAAGTGTGCGAATCATCTCATCCATGTTCTCGGTGATTGCTGCCAGTGTGTCCTCGCCGTTTCGCCAAGCATCTACCCAAGTGTCCACAAATTGCTCCGCAGCGGCTTTCACATCACTACCCAACAGACTTGATACTACGTCATCCAACAAGTCGTTGATGTTCAGTCTTAGGTCTTGGATTTGCTCTTCATATGACTTGATGGTGTCGTCGTCGCGGTCTTTGCTGCGCTTTGACTTTTCAAGAGCAAGTTGGCGTTCAAGTTCAGCAAGTTCGGCTTTTTTGTTGGCAATCTCTGCACGTCTGGCGGCAGTTTCTTGTGCGCCCATCGCCTTGTTGACGGTATGCTCAAGTTCCTTGTAGGCCATGTTAAGCCTGCGCACTTGTTCTTGCGACTTTTCAATCTCTTTGTTGATTTTCCTTGTCTTTGCCGCACCACCGCCAAACACGCTTGCAATAGCATCACCGATACCTAATACAGTCTTGATAGTTCCAGTGACAACACCTACCACATCACCGCTTTGTGCTGATGATACCACTTGACTAACACCCTCGCCAACACCTTGCAATCCATCAATGATGCCATTGATTTCATTGCCGAGGTCAACACCAAAGGTTTCGTGTAGGTAGTCGCGAAGTTCACCAAGTGACTTGGCATTGGTGGAAATGGTTTGGCCAAGTTTTCCGATAGCCTGCCATTGGTCACCAAATGCTTTTCGCATCAAGTTGTATTGCTCGTTCAGTTTTTCGGCTTCTTCGAGTTCCTTTTTCTTTAAGTCAAGAATCAAATTCTCTGAACTTATAAGGATTTGCAAGTTTTCAATCTCCTCTTTCGTTGCGTCACCTGATGCTTTCTTTTGCTCGTATTCTTTTTTGATACTAGTGACCCGCTCAAGCTGGTAGTCGTACTCTTGTTGTGCCTGCACAAAGTTGTTTTGTGCTTGCTTTCCAGCACGGCCAATGGCTTGCTGATAGTCCTTGATGTTCTTTATAAGACCCTTGAACGGGCTACGTTGGCGAAGCTCTTGGTCTATCTTCTCGAACTGTTGAACCACTTGTTTCAGTTGTTCGGGATTTAGCGTTCCCATTTCGGATTTCAACTGTTCAAGTTTCTTGCGTATGGTTTCAAGCGTTGCCGTGGATACATATTCCAAGTTTTCAAACATGGTGACATAAAGGCGTGAGTTTTTGAACTCGTCAAACCTTACCGCACCCTCTTCGCGTTTTGCACCAGCGTTGATTGCATTTAACTTGGCGACATATTCAGGCATCCGTTTCATTTGGTCGTTGTGGTAGTACTCGTTCAGTGCCTTTATCTTGTGCAGCCTTTCTGCCTCGATATTGGCAATCTTGTCGGACATGTCGCCATACTTGTTGACGTAATCATCAAGCATTTTTTCAGTTTCAATCAAGTTCTTTTGGAACATGTCACGCCATGTCTTTTGCCATTTCATTAAATCTTGCATAGGCTGGTCGGTCAAGCTAAGACCAATTTGCTCTGCAAGTTTTTCGATGTCGGTTGACATAAAGTTAAAAGTGCCGACTTTTGAACTAAGTTGCTTGAGTTTGGAAAGTGCAATAGCATTTGCCTTGTCAAATGCCTCGCCGAATGAATCGGGCAGTGCATCAGTGTCGATGCCAAACATGTCAGCGAACATGTTGCCTAGTTCGGGGTTGGCATCCAATTCGATACCAAGCTCGTAATCCTCTTTCAGTTTGTCCAATTCACTATTCAAGCCCTTGGTAACCTTATCAAGATTGTACACCTTTGCGGTCACCGTAAACTCTTCAATCACACCCTCTACCGCCTTGATGCGTTCCAAGTTGTCAAGACCTTTTTCGGAAAGTATATCGCGCAGGTTGGTGAAGAATTTCAGCACGTCATTGGGGTCTTTGCCCTTGATGATAGACAAGTCCAGCTTTGGTAGGTTGAACTTAGTCATTGTCTTGTTCAGCTTATCCAAAGTGCCTTGGTAGGTGTTTTGGATAAGTTCAAGCGCATCGGCTTGCGGAACGCCAGCCTTTACCAACTTGTCGTATTCACTTTGCAGTTTCTTGATGATGGAAATTTCATTCTTCAAGGCTTCTGCAAGTTCGTCGCTTGTCCTTTTGTGTGTTTTGTTCTTTTTGGACGTCTTGTCTTTTGACTTGTTCAGTTCCTCTTGCGCCGCTCTTTCATCTTTGTACTGCTTTTCCCTTGCTGCGGATGCGTATTGTAATGCTCGTTCGTTGAGTTGTTCCTCTGTAAACCATGTGCCATTGACGTTTGCGCCGCCTTTACCTCTTGCGGCTTGGGCGATGGCAGCAAAGTTCTCTGCAAATTTCTTGAGTTCGGGCAGGTTCTTGTCGAACATCCACTTGGGCGGGTTTTGCGCAGTAAGTCGCAGGTCAAAGTTGATGACGTGGTTTTGTTGTGCAACCCTTACGATGTCCATCACTTTGTTGTACAATTCAACTGCATCCTTTGCACCATTTCGTAAAGCCCGTGCGTTTGCTTCTACCTTTTGGGTGAAAGTCATTGTGCTTTCAGTGGCTTTCTTGGCGGCACGATAGTTCTTTTCAGTAGCATCATTGTATTTGTTTTGTGCTTGGCGTGCTAATTGAACCTTGTAAATAAACTCATCAATGATATTACTGCTACTACTTGCAAAGAAAGCATTTTCCAACCACTCTTTTGTGATTACACCCTCGCTAATGCCGATGGCGCGCATCCTTGATTGGATGATTTTGTAAATAGTATCAAGCCCTTTTTCGTACTCCGCTCCAGTCTTGTTGGCAATAAGGTCAATATTTGATGAAACAACTTGTGCGATGATGTCTGAAATAGCATTAGCGTTTTCCCTTAATTCTTTTTCACCGCCAACAATGTTGATACCCAAGAAACCACCCTTGATGGTGATAGCCTCCTTGAGTTTCTTGTTCAAGTCTTGTCTAAGCGCGTCTATTTGTTGGTCGTATTGCTCTTGTGCCTTTTTCAAGTTATTGGCACGTTCACGTTCTGCCGACTCCAACTTAATCAGTTCGATGGCTTCTTTGCGCTTTTCGTTGACTACATCAATGCTATCACCCTCTTTAATGGTTTCCACGCCATACTCACGCAGTACCTCGTTGAGTTCCTGCATGTTCTTTTTGTACGTTTCACTTGTGTTGTCAGTACCTTTAAGTACCTTGTATAGTGTTTCAACCTTGTCGATGGTCTTTGATGCAGACTCGCCAAACATCATCACCTGTTCTGACGCATCAGCCACATTGTTTTTGAATAATCCAAAGTATCCTATAAGACCAACTATTGCGGTTAGTGCAAGAACCATTGGGTTTAAGTTTGAAATGGTATTGAATATAGCCATTTCTGCGGTTGCGGCTTTGATAGCCTTTGACAAAGAACCCCAATGAATCAGTGCGGCGGCAATCTTGTCTGATGCCAATGCCATAAGAGAAACGGCCTTGTAAGTACCCAATGTCAAAATAACGGTCTTGATTACCCTTTCAACATTGCGCCATTCCCTGAACAAATCCCTCAATAGAACGATTGGCTTTGTCAAGGTCGCTTGCTGCTCAGTGCCTATTTCGTTCAGCATGTTATTCCAAGCAAGCGTCAAGTTTGCCAACTGCACTTTTAGTGTGCCTGCCTGCTTTGCTTGGAAATCAAAGAACTTGCCGCCCTCGTCGGTCACTTGGTTGATGACTTTCAACACATCATGGTAGGTGACGAGTTTCTTTGACATCATACTATACACTTGTGCGGTTGTTACCACTTGGTCGCCATAGCGTTTTTCTGCCGTGTACATTTCGGCAAGCATGGGAACAATAGCAAGACCCGCATTAGCAAAGTCACGGGCGTCACGGGCCGTTAAAGCCCCTTGTGCCTTAATTTGTCCAAGGTTGTACACAAGTCGTTCCATTGGCACACCAAGTGCGGCACTGATGTCGGCAAGGCGTTTGGTGGTATCTACAACCTCATCGGCGGCAAAGTTGTATGCAGACAACTGCTTGGCGGCAGTACCCAATTCAATCAACGTGAACGGCGACTTGATAGCCATTGCGTTTAACTCGTTGAAGATTTGTGTACCACGTTCAAATGAATTTACAAGCACACCCAATGACCTTTCAAGCAACTCGTACTGACCACGAACCTCATAAAGTTGGCGCACAAAACTAGTTACAGCACCGATAGACAATGCAAAGGCAAGGCGGTTGGCGATGTACCTAAAAGCACGGCCAAGCGCATTGTTGGATTGCACAAGACGCATGTTCTTGCCAAGAATCTCATCTTGCATCTTGGACAACTTGGCATATTCCACGTTTAGCGTCTTGATGTCTTGGCTACCAACAGGCAATGTGGCACGCAATCGTTGAATTGCAGTCATCTTTGCTTGGATTTCGTTTAAGTTGGCAGCACCCATGTTCAATACACCACTTGTGGTAAGTGGTCTTGATGCCTCCTCCCTCAGTTCCTTGACCTTTTTTGTGGTTTGAACGATTGCGTTTTTTAGTTGGTTTATCTTATCTTGTGGAACAAGATTAGACATAGGAACACCAAGTCGTCTTGCTTCATTTGCTAAGTCAACAAGGGCTTGTTTTAGTTTGCTTAACCTGTTTTCTGCGCTAGCAAGGTTAGGCATACTTCTCGATGTTGACATCGCATCCTTGATTTGGCTTCCAAATGAACTTGTTGTTTGTTGTTTCAACAAGTTTGTGTACTGAGCCAATATATTGACCTGTTTTTGAAGCTCATCAGTGTGCAACTTTTCTTGGTCAATCTTCTTCTTTTGGAGTTCGATTTGTTCCTTGAGCCACTTTACGGTATCTTGTTGTGCAGCACCAGTGCCACCTCCACCGCTACCACCACTACCTCCGCCACCGTTGCCACCTGCTGCTGCATTAGCACCTGCGGCTGCGGCTGCGCGTGCAGCACGTTCCATAGCGGTAGCAAAGTTTTGGAAAGTAGTTCCCATAGCGGCAAAAGATGACTGGATGTCGGCAACGCGTGCGCTTGCATTTTGTGCAAGTGAGTTCAAGGCAATCTGCATCCTACCAATGTTTTTTTCAAATTGGTGTGCCGCATTGCCGAGTTTGTTGTCCACATCCCTAACCAGCTTGTCTATCGCCTTGGTTAAATTCTCGGAATCTAGACCAGCGGATATAATTACAGCTTCAGCCATATCTTATCTTTTGTTTCTTGTTGTAGTATATTTGTTTTGTTGTTTTCTTTGTCAATTACACCACGATGGTTTCACCTGCACCGATTTTGAACTGCTTGAAGAAATCCTCGTTTTTCTTTTCAGCCTCCAATTCCTCTTTGTACTTACCCCAAGCCACTTTGTCACTGCCCCTCAAGTACTTAGTATGCGTATTGTCAACTGCCATGAATTGAATTTGTGCGCAACTAAGTGTAAACAAGTAGTCGTTCAGCGTGTATTGTGGGTAAGCCCTTATGAAGTCGGCGGCGTCCGCAATGACAGTGCTTCCATAAACTGTGAGGCTGTCTCCGTTGACTTCTTCTTCCGCATCAGAAGTGAATCCGTAAGCATACTCGCCGATTTTTTCAGCAAAAAAAAACCCGACAAGTCGATACTTTTGATTGCGCCAAGTATGATTGCCGCCCACTGACCAGTGTCGAAAGTGCTGTTCATCACTTTCATCTTCATCACTTGAATCAGTTTGTCGTTCCTTGACATGGTAGCACCAACATCATCGTATGAACGTACATCATCAGGTGTAAACAGGTGATTGCACAAGACTATTGCCATAATCTCGCACATCGCATCCAAGTCGGTACACAATGCGGTAACAAGTTTGTTGTCATCGTCAAGTGTGTCGTCGGCTTGTTTCATGTTCAAAGCCAAGCGGCAGATACGGAATACTGAATAGTACCGCATACCCTTGACCATGTATTCCTTTTCACCAAGCCGAACCAAAGACGGGCTATCGTTGATGATGTCAACGATGTCCATTTTCACGTCAATGGGGAAGTCCTTGAAACCATCACCATTGTTGTTTTCCTCTGCCATCGGCTTTGTTGTTTCTTTCTTTTTTGCCATTGTCTTTTTTAGTCTTTTTGATTAAAAATAGGGTGCGCCATTGGGTGACAACCCATATAACGCACCCTTTGGGTAGTGAATCGCTGATTGATAGACTTACGCCATTTCGCTGAAGTCCTTGAGGTACAACGACTCGAGCGTTGAGTTAGCCACAGAAGCCTTGATGGTGCAAGTGATTGAACTTGAACCACCCAGCGTGATTTGAATCTTCGGCGTAAGCACGTTGTCCTTGATGGTCACACTGGATGAGGATACAGCGCTGACAACAAGGTCATAGGTGCTGCCGTCAATCTGGGCATTACCAACGATAGTTCCAACGGGGGTAACCTGCGAGAATCCGTCGATAGCAATCATCTTGCTTTGGTCAAGGGTTGCGGTAATCGTTGACGTGGTGTCAGTGAACTTGTGAGGCAGGGCAGCGGATGTAGCCAATACCGAACCGCTGACACGCTTACCAGCGCTACCGCCAGAACCTTGGTCGGGGCCGACAATGGCGTAGGTGCGGTACTTGGTAGTGCTACCATCGGTGTAGGACTCCATCAGTGAGGTGATTGAACAAGCGTAGTTCAGTGCGCCGTCCTCGTCCTTCTTCAGTGTACCTACCAACTGACCCTTGTAGATAATCAGCGAGTTGAAACCGACACCAAAGTCAAGTTTCCACTGCTTCTCCGTAGATGTAATCTGCGTGGGAGCTTCGTAGGTGTTGCTGCTTACAGTGCCGCCAAACAAGTCACTTAACTCGCTCAGGGTGTAGTTGGCCAACTCGAAGTTGATGGTAACGGGGTTACCCGTGTACTCGATGTAGAAAGGTGAATCCGAAAATTCGGCATCAATACTGGTGCTTTCGGGCTCATCCTGCGTGATGGTCAGACCTTTCAGTACGCCAGCGACATCAGTATAGTTTCCAGATGTTGCGCCAACTGCACGATAGCCGAGCATCTTCGCTTTCAAAGTGGTTGTTGCCATAATAAACTCTAAATTTAGAAATTATACTTGTTAATTAACTTATGAATACTTGAAATGATTTAATGAACGTAAGATAGAAATTGTTGGCATTGCTTTGTTCGCTGCCATCCATAGACAACACGTTTGTTTCAGAAACGTGGTATTTGGCATTTGCAGGGGCATTGGCGGCATTTTTTATGGCCGTGTTGATACCTTGTTCAAATGCAGTATATTTCTCCTTGTCAAGCCGCCCACGCGTTTTTGTGGGAATGTAGGCTGTAACATAACACCTTACCCATCCGTAGGCATTGCCACTGAACTCGCTAGCATCGTTGATGTCACCAGCGCGGATAACCAAAAAACCATCCTTTTCATCGCTGGGTGTCAACTCCTGCGGCTCTTCAATGGGGTACACGTTCTTTGTTACTACATTGTAGAACAACCCGTGCAGGTATTCGTATATGCCAATTCTTGACTCGTCAAACATATCTAACTTAGTAAGTAGGTACTTCAATTAAAAACTGAACACGGCATTGTGGCGACAATTTTTGGGTGATGTGGTCATACCTCTCTGCCATAGTGGTGAACTGCACCCTTTGCTTTAAGAACACGTTGTAGTGCCCGTATTCCCAATATGCGTAATATGGTGCAGTGGCAGCCCATACAACCTCCCAACCATGCGTTTGCTTTGGCTGGTATTCACTCAAGAACAACTGTGCCAAATAGCGGCCGTTGACTGATTCTTTTGGCGGCATAGGTGAAATGGCGTGGATGTATGAATCATAGGCGGCTTCGGGCATGCTGCGGTAGTATCCGTTATGCACAAGTTTGCCTTTGTACCACAATCCCCAACATAGGCTATCCAAAAGGTTGCCCGTGTCCTCCATCAGCATCTTGCTGCCAATCTTGTTGATTTCCTCGGCGGCATACGCTGCAAGCCTGCGGGTTTGTTCTTTGTCAACCTCCCGCTTCTTTGCCATCAGTTCCTTTCGGAAAGCATCGGCATTGAACTTTAAGCGTGTAGCCATATTATCAACAATAACAAAGTTTACCAAGTGTTCCTTGCCGCATATATGCTCACTCCGCCGATTTGCGATGGGTCGGCATTGTCAACAATCAAGTCGAAGGTTTCACCATAACGGGTCAACGAAATCTTGTCACCTTTTCTAGGTACAATCCAATCGCCATTTTCGTCTTTGGTCAAAGGTATGCTGATAATGTAGGATGCGGTTTGCAGTGTTCTGCCCTCCTCATCACTTACCATGTGTTCATCCATCACACCCTCGTAAACCAAGACCTCATAGTCCTCGTTTTCTCCCTCGACTATGCGTTTGATTGTGCCTTGGTAGGGATATTCAAGAATTTCGCCTTTAATCATAATACGCGCCCGTCAAGTAGTGAAACAACATCAACAATGGGAACGAACTTGATTTTCTTTCTTACGCTCTCCAAAATATCCGCTCTTGCATCATTGTACATGTTGTAGATGCGGATTGCATAAGTAATCTTGTCGTCTTGGTAGTAGTCAGTTTCAGAGCCAACGGTCTTTTGGTAGCCGTTGTGTGCTTGCTGCAAAGATGACGTACTTGAAGGACTTAACAATACGGCAGTAAAGATGATGTCTGCCACCATAAGTTCCTTTTGTTTGTCGGTGACACTACCTCCATACACGTCTGCATCAGGGTCACAACCCCTATCAAACGCTATCTTGCGGAACGTCTCCTCGTCAAAAGTATATCTTGTGCTTGCATCAAGCCATTCAAGTACCGTCATAACTTTGCATCAAAACTAAAAAAGACCATGAAAAGATTTACTTATATAAGTCTTGCGGTTTGCCGATTAGTTGTCTGCGGTGGCAATGTCAACGCAAACGTGGTAGCGGCTCTCCGTAAGTACAGTCGCATAGCGACCGATAGCATCGGTGTGGTAGGACTTCAACATGCCGTTGGGAACGACCTTGTTGATGATGTACACCAAGTTGTTCCACTTTGCAAGCGACCAAGAAATGTTGTTGTTGACCTCACCCGACTGCATCAGCTTGACGTCAGCGGTCTTGGCATGAACAACTACACCTGCCATACCGAGGGGACGCAGAACAACGGTGTTGGGCTTCCAACCCTTGACCGTGCTGTAAGTGGTGATACCCTGAACGGTCTGCTGCTCGCGAACCACGCGGATGGGAGAAATCTTGGAAATGCTGCTGCGGCTGTATGCTACAAGCTGGTCGAGGGTGATGACGCTGGTGTCGAGGTTGCTAGCACCGCTAGTGATAACGACAACCTTGTCAGGAGCCTCAAGACGGATGTAACGATTTACCTCTGCAACAAATGCAGCGTTCTTCAACAGAACGATGGTGACGATGTTGTAGGGAATGTCCCACTCAAAGGCCATGCCGTCATCAAGGCTATTTGCTTCCTTGAAGTCATTCTCAATCTTGCGCATCTGCTCGGGAATGTCAGCATCGTTTGCCGACCAAACCTTTGTGCCAGCGGTCTTGAAGTTGTCAAGGGGAATGTAGGCTGACTGGGTGGGGTGAACACCGCTAAAGCCGTTAGTGGTAACGGTGTTGCTGTTTGCGTCGGTGTAGGTGTAGGTGTAAGCACCGCCGTAAGAAAGGGTCATAGCGGCCATGTTGGAGAGGCGCAGGTTGTGCGACTTGATAAGGTCGGCGATACCACGCTGCAAGCCAAGTGCTACGTCGCGGTCTGCGGGCGAAAGTTCACGCAGGCGTGCCATGAGTTCCAACTTGGACATGGAGGTGTCGAACAAGCCTTTACCATATTGGTAAATGCTGCCAGTCTTTTCCTCCCAGCCCTCGGGCTCAATCTGCATGGTTTCCGAAAGCGGAGCCATCGGGTCGGCCATAGGAACGATGCGGCGGTTTTTCTGACGAACAGTCCATGCGGGGTTCTTCTTGGTGTCCGACAAGTCGATGTCGTACTCGTTGCCCTCGACAATGAAGTGTTCAGTCCAAAAGTTCGAGTTCTCGTCTAACTCAATGGTGTCAACGAGAGTCTGCAAAAGACCAGTATTGCTGCCATCAAACAACTTGTTGTAAAGTTTGTCAATGGCCTCGTCTGGTGTCCAATGATTTTTATATGCGTTTGCCATATTCGATTCTTCTTTTTAGTTGGTTAACACATTAAATCCAAAAGATTCCGTCAATGTGTGACTTGTTGTTAGCAAGGACATACTTGGGCAGCGGCTGTGTGCGCTGAATCCAAATCTGCTTGTCATACACACCTGATGCGGCATACTTGCCGTTGACAAAACCATAAGAGCCATCCGTGGGGAGCAGCTCGCGGTTAGCCTCGTTGAATACGTTGGGGTTCTTAACGAGAACCTTTGCGCTTGCGGACTTGGCAGTACCCTCTGCCTCGACAAGGATGTCATTAGCGGAAAGGGTCATTGCTTGGTCAAGGGTCAGCTTGAACTTGGCATTGGTTGCGTCATACTCAACCTTGGTCACCTTTGCTGACTGACCAGTGTACTCTGCCGTAGTGTTGGTGATAGCACCAGTGCTTGTGTTAGCGGTGCTTGTGGTCACATAGATAGCATCGGGGGCTTTCATCAGTACCTGACCAACCTCGGGGCAGTCAGAATAGCCGTCGCCGTTTACATAGACGGTGGTGCTGGCACTTGCGTTGTTGGTTACAAGGAAAGAGCGGAAAATCAGCATACCAACTCCAGGCTTGTACTCCATCAGTTGACCTGCCCAAAGGTGGCCAAGACCCTTGTTGGGGTTAAGGATGTCACCGCCGAGCAGTACGTTACGCCTGTCCTCGCCATTGCTGTCCTTTACCCAAACCCAACGGCCGTCACCATGAACCTTCTTGGCGCGCTCAAAGAAATACGCTAAATTAGTTACCATAATTTTTGCCTTTGTTTTAAGTTACTACTTTTTGTTTTTAC
>Ga0326514_10002838_pt1 | contig 11014 bp, 10 predicted proteins | sample 3_2548_0518_D_FD_203653 | JGI IMG/M metagenome (GOLD analysis project Ga0326514, IMG submission 203653) | Bovine rumen microbial communities from UC Davis, California, United States - 3_2548_0518 | ecosystem: Host-associated > Mammals > Digestive system > Stomach > Rumen | place: USA... | reverse complement strand
AGATTCGGCCGACAGCAAGTCAGCCAACACCATCTACGACCTGCAAGGCCGCAAGCACAGCAACACCAAGCAAAAGAAAGGCATCTTCATCCGCAACAACAAGAAATTCATAGCCCACTAAAACAACAACAAGAGGGTGTGTCAAAATAGGCACACCCTCTTATTTTTCTGAATAAGGGGCAAGAAACTGCAAGTTTGCTCATTTTTTACTAACGTCTTCAGCAATGTTGGCAGGTCGGATTTGATAACATCAAGTACTGTTTCACCGTCTATATCGAAATAGGAGTACAATAATAATCATTCACCGTCTTTACCATTTCGTTTTGGGTAATGAGACGTTGAACAGCTGTTTCAATCTTTTTTAGCCGATAGAGTATTTCTTGTTTAAGCGAAGATTCCATCACGTAGTATGCAATTTTTTAATAGTAGGTCCATATCATCACGCTCGCGAACAATATCTACAGGGCGTCCAAAAATCTGTTGTAAATCTTCTTTTATATGTACGAGAGTGAACAAACGTGGTTTAGTAAGGGAAACAACAATATCAACATCACTGTTTTCAGTCTGTTCACCACGGGCGACAGAACCGAAAATTCCAATACGCTTAATGCCATATTTTTTTGAGGCCGAATCTTTATATTGGCGCAATAGTTGTAGGTAATCTGCAGTATTCATTGTCATCTCATTTTCTTGGGGGCAAATATACAAAAGTTTTCTTATATGTTATCTTTTTCTTCGAAAAAAATCACTTCTTCGCAGCTATTTTTTTCAACAAGCTCACCCCGCTTCCCATAGAACAGCGTGCTCAGGGTGAACCTTTTTTATTCCACCTTATCGTAGCCATGGAAACTCTTTTCTCAGCTCTATATCAAATTCTTCTGCTGTGACCCAATCACTCTCATCACCCTGTTCTACTCTATCCAGTTCTGCCTCAATTTCAGCCATTCTGGCCTCGAGCTCTTCTGCATCTTCTGTATAGAACCCTAGTTCTCCTACAGAAATCTCTGACCATTTTTCTTCCATAAAAACACCTCCTTATTCTGGTTTACCTTCCTCAACCTTCAATCCAAGATGATAGTAGTCTGAGATACGCAGCAAGTCATCTTTCTTGGTGCCGTTACTGATATTGGAGTAGATATACCATCCATCACACTCATGCTGCCAGATGCGGCCAGGCACAGTGGGACGTTTCTCTTTGCCTACAAGATTGAAACCATTTCCATGCTCAATGCCCACCTCAGGGATACGCGCCAAACCTATCTTTCGCAGAGCATCAATAAAGGTGTCGATAGCCTGACGATGCCAGATAACGGTACCATCTGGGAATATCACACGCATCCCCTTCGTTGCATTTTCAATGTGCTTTTTCGGTTCGTGCGGTTCCACCTCTGATGGTTCCTCTTCGCTCTTCACTGGCGTACTGCTGCGAGGGGTAAGTGTCTTAGCACCCATAATCTCGCTAATCTTCGTCTTACGGCTCAGAGCCACGCTGATAGGTTCACCAGGATGATACTCCACCACGAGCACCAAGTCACGCTTGATGGGCTCCAATCGAGGCGCGATGTCATTGCCCAAAGCAGGCAATATCTCCTCCTTGATAATACCTTCCTCCAGCTCTTCCACTTGCTGAAGAACATCCTTACTTAACTTAACTCCCACCTCGCGGGAGTTCTCGATAATGCTGTATAGCTTTTCAAGTTTTGTCATAAATCTATATTCGCAGGTTCTTCGATTTCTACCTTTATTTTAATATTCAAAGATTGGGCAATTCTCTCCAAAAGACTCTTTTTCCCGACTGTTGACAAATGTGTGCATACATATCCTTGCTTTCCAAGAGAGTTCATTTGCTTCCTACCATCTCTTTGGAAGACAATAAGGGGTAGCTCATCAATTGAGAACCCATTTAGTTGTGCTATCTTTGCGGGACCAATAATCTTGATGGCGTTTACAAATACATCCGTAGCTTTTCTCCCTTCAACCATCTTGCCGTTAATGGTTACTTTTAGTTTTTTGGCTGGGGATTTCTTTCTTTTGAATTCATTCTCCATATACTTTTAATTTTCAATGACATTTATTTCATCCTTAGACAAATTGTACAATTGATAAACAATTTCATCTATCTTCCTTTCTTTATTCAGAGTATCTGCACGAATATCTACTTCTTTCTGTTTCATAACCCCTGTTACAAGTTCTTTCAACTTCATTTGAGTGTTCACGTCAATAGAAGGAATAGGCAAATTGTCAATTTCATATCCATTTACATTACTATTCGTGCTAAAACACCTAAAAAACCAATTAATTAGTTTTGAGTTGAGAACTCCTAATAAAGCATAGATGTCTATACCCTTTGGAGGAAAAAGATAGTTACAAGAATTGGCTAAATAAAATCCCTCTGGAACCAATGCCATTACTATACGTATCATATCATTTGCTCCAGTCATCCCTTGCATAGCTATACGTAGTTCATTGTGATGCTTTGATTTCTCTGATTGACCAAAATCCTTCAGATATCTTATTTCGTCAAGATATTCAATTTCTCCCTGGCTCATCTGTAGAGTATAATAATACCTTTGAATAGCTGCACCTTTTAGAATTTTTGGCAAAGCTTTATTATTGGTAAAGTAACCTTTGTGAAATGTCATATTGAGTTCTCCCTCAATGCATTTTAAGCAGATCTCCTTTTGCTTTATCATTTTGATAACAATTGGAGTATATTCTGACCTTAACCTAGGGATAGCAAAATCTATGGAATCCATAGACTTTATTTCATTGTAGTTAAATCTAGTTTTTAAACCAGATGATTTATATTTATCATCCCAAATATATACAGGAAAGTATTCTTGTGTCTTGGTTTTTCTTACAATCGGAATGCAAACACTCATTTTGACACTCTCAAATACTCGTTTCTTTTTACTGTCTCGTTCAGGGAAAGAGTCAATCGACAAAAATTGTGCGTAGTCAAAGATATGTTTTCTCAGATTAGCGGCCTGTCTATCTGCCAACAAAGAATTTTGGCATATCACACACATAACACTTTTCTCACGGCATAAAATATTTAAAGCATTCGCTATAAATAGTTTATACGCATTAAGCTTTCCTCCAAAAGCAATTTTGTATTCTTTTACACTTCTAAGTTCTTTAATTTCACCTACATGGCTTTCCTGATAAACAAAATATGGAGGATTACCAATAACAATATCAAAACCACCATCCTCGAACACATCACTGAACCATGTGTGCCAAAGGAAGAATTCTGAATTATCTGCGATATCAATTCCTGACAAATCAATATTGTATGAAAGGGCATTGATTTGTTGCTGAACTATTTCACGCATTCTCTGACGTAACTCTTTCTTCTTTTTCTTATTTGTCTCACGGAAATAAGCACGTCTCAGTCCGATAACTTGGCGACGCAAGACATCAACATCATCCTCAAAGAAAGTCATCTGAACAGGACCTTCAACTTTCTTCTTACTATGCATGATAGTGCTAAGATCAAAACCCTTATACTGCTCTAACAGAGAATTGCCTCGCATGATTTTGAAGTCGAGGTTTGGCAATGCCTGAGGTGTTTCTTCATCTACAATGAGAGATAGCCAGAAACGTAAGCGGGCGATGTCAACTGCTCCTTTCTCTATATCTACACCATAGATATTATTCTGAATGATGTGTTTCTTGATTTCCGCAGCAGTGCTTTGGTCAAAGCCTTCTATGGCAGAACGACACTGAAAGAGTTCCTTTAATAATCCCATAGGGAACGCTCCAGAACCAATGGCTGGGTCGCAGATTTTTACATCTTTCAATCGTTGGTCTATTTCGTCCGCCATATTGCCAAGCAAAGTTACATCATGAGTGGTTACAAACTGGCGAATGGATTCCTTCACAGTCTCATCTTCAAAATCTGTCTGGAGATAAGCAATTAAAGACTCACGGCACATATAACTTACAATCTCCTTAGGCGTATAGAATGCACCTTTATCCTTGTTGTCTTCCAGTAGATTCTCAAAGATACGACCAAGCATCTCTGGGTCAACACCTACTTCAGCATCATCAGGGTCGTTCTCATCGATGGTAAAGTTGTAGCTACTGAAGAAGTCCAACATTTGCTGCATATACTTGGCTGGCAAAGAAAAGTTGGTTTCATCTTGGGCATCTCGCTCGAAAAGTCCACCATTGAGATATGGTGTACGATATTGTGGAAGTTGTTTTTCATCCTCGCTATTGAGATCGTTGAAAAGCGCCTCTAAAACGTTATCGATAAAGTGATCTTTATCTTTAGTCTGGGCAAAAAGGTTCTGAATAAACTCAGCATCACCAGTACCCCATTCTTCATTTGCATGCACGCCTAACCAACCTTTCTTTTGCAGGAACTGAAGGAATACCAGACGCCCCATCAGTTTCTTAACATAATCACGAACCGCCTTCTCTGGATTTGGAAAATGAGCAAACTCCTTCATAATAGCCTCGCAAGGTTCACCCTCCTGTCGCTCTTCCCATTTATTAGCCACCTTTACCATCCGTTTACCTGTAACGTAGAAGATAATATCCTCGTAGTTCTTTTTATACTCTTTAAAGAACATATCGCCTACAGCATCAACAGAGAATGCCTTTGTTAGGTCTTTTAGCGATAGTGGACTATTACGAAGTTTTTCAAACTGCTGAACAGCAGTGCGACTGCGATGACCTTCGCCAAGCAGATAGGTGAAGCGTTTTGTATCTGTAGATTCTTTCTTGTATGTGCCATCTTCCGCAAAAGTCCACGACTCACTTACATAAGAGAAACGCAGCACACTTTCGTTATTTCGGTAACAGAACATAAAGGCTCCTGCATGTATTCCACGCCATGAAGAAGCAAGCATATCTCGAATACCTCGACGATTACGTTCGATATCAACGCTATCACTTAATTCTACTTCATAGACCGCAATAGTCTGTTCATCGCTTAAAGTGATTTTGCCTAGACACAGAGCACTTTTAGCAAGACTGCTACTAGTTTCAACATGGAATGGCTGTTGTTGTAAATTAGCACGACTTCCAAAAATGTCGTGAAGTAATAACTGCCAGTTCTTACGATTATATTTCGATTCGATTATTGATTTGTAGTCCATTGTTCTTTATTATTTAAATGACTCAGAAAGAATGATAGTTGCTTCTGTTTCCTCTTCTGCCTTTTGTGCTTCACGATAGTAAGCATTATACTTGTTGGCCATATCGATAACTTGAGGCAATGCATCGTGAATGGTCATACGCACCTTTCCGTTAGTACGCTGAAGTTCTTTTTGAATACGCTGCAAACGTTTGGCTATATAGGTGATTGTACCACGTTCAGCCAAAGCCTTCAGCTGGATAATCTTCATACGAGTCTCAGAATCATCCACAAAACCTAAGATATTGTTCAGCAGATTAGTTGCAATCGCCACCTGAGCACCAAGGTTCGTGCGCTGTTGACGATTGCTCTCTTGCTCGTGGATTTCTTCCGTCTTTGTAGCCTCAAACTTTTTCAGGGCTTTATCCACGTGGTCATGATGCTGGGCTATACGTTCTACCTTTGGTTCTTCTGGCTTAGCCTTGAAGTAAGTTAGTGCGTCAAGCACAGACAATTCCCTTGCTTCCTCATCGCTTACCAGATAGAACAACTTGCGGAAATTGGTCTTCAGGAATACCAGCGTGTCGTTGGACAATTCTACGCCATCCACTTCTCGTGTTTCTCTTCCAGTACGACTACGTAACGACAAACGTTCAATGCGATTGTACTCACGGCGATTATTCTGGTACAAGTCGCGCAACTCCTCATAGAACGGAAGTTCCAGATTGCGGTCGTTCTGTTGTTGCTTCATGCCCTCCTCAAACAATTTATCCAAATCGCGATCAATAATCTCATCAGTAGAATAAATCTGATTATCTTCGCCAAAGGTTGTGTGGAAGGTCTGAATCTTACTCAATGCTATCTGGTTGAGATTAATCTGTGCATTTCCTTCACGTGAAGGATAGAATACGTAGTTGTAGATAACGCCAGCTGTAGAACCAATACGATTCACACGTCCGATACGCTGCATCAGTCGTGTTGAGTTCCATGGCGTATCGTAGTTGATGATTATATTAGAACGATGCAAGTTCACGCCCTCAGCTAGCACATCAGTAGTGAGAATGATATTATAATCGTTCTTCTTATCTTTCCAATTGGCATCAAAGTTCTCACGAATGGTCTTAAACTGCTGACTACGATTTTGGGAAGAGATAACCATCACGTCATTTCTATTGATACGACGTTTTAGATACTCAACTGTATCAACAGACTCTGAGAATACCACTAACTTACCTTCTGGATTTCGGTCTTTTTTGAAGAGCTCATGTTTCAACAAGTCTTCAAATTTTGCAAACTTCGAATCGTCATCATCATCGATGCCTTCCCAGTCTTTGCACATCTTCTCCAATAAATATTGGTCGTGTCGCAACTTATCAATGTATTCAGGATTAAAGTCTTCACGTTTAAAGGCTGCATTCTTGGGATTCATCTCAGCCTTCTCATTCATCTTCTCTTCTATTTCTTCCTCACTGTAACCAGCTTCTATCAGGGCATTGATATCCAAATCAGGTGCAATGAAAATCTTATCATTCTCCCACATATCTATCATGTTCTGATTGGCTTGGCGGAAAGCGGTCAATGACTTATAAAAAGCATAGAAACTACTCTCCAAGCGTTTCACCAAACCATTTTTACGGATACCAGACAAACTGCGGCTGATTACTTCAGCATTATCATACAAACCAGGAGCTGCATCAGGATTCAAGAAAGCAATAGCCTGATAACGGGCATAGGTTAATTCCTTATCCAACGTTATCATTGCTTCCTCAAAAAGATTGGCCAAATGGTTATTCAATTCATATTCTCTCTTGATAGGTCGCTCTACAACAGGGAATCCACCTACATCTTTACTATATCGCTTCACTCCCTCAATATCTGTACGAGTACGGCGAACAGTGATTGGCTTAATAACTCTATCTCTGACACGTTCTGCCAATCGCTTAAACTTCTTGACGTCAAAGTTCTCCTCTTTTCTTAATTTCTTGAACTCTACAATCAGAGGTGAGAAGAAAGATGTTAAGTTTGGTACTCCATCAATAGTACAATGACGGGGATCCTGGAATAGCAGTATTTCATTATAAAGGTCAGCTGGAGTGTTATTCATTGGCGTTGCAGAAATCAGCATCACCTTCTTTCTATACCCAGGAATGAAGCCTGTTTCCAGGCGAGGCATCTTACATATTTCCTGCAACTGCTGGAAAGCGCCAGTAGTATGATTTCTAAACTTGTGAGCCTCATCAACAAGTACGAGGTCGTATTCATCAGCATTCCAGTAGTCGTAGTTGTCTTCATCTAGCACCTTGGCTAAGCTTCCATTGCTTACAAAACGGGCATACTTGTCAATACCAAAGTCCTTGAAAGTCGTTTTCCAGTTCTGTTCAACTGCAGGCGGATAAACAACAAGAATCTTCGTATGCTCCCATCCATTCTCAATAAGGAACTTCTTGGCTATCATCGTTGCAATGACAGTCTTGCCAAGACCCACAACATCAGCAAGAAAGAAACCATCATAACGTATCAACTTCTGATAGCCTTCAATCACAGCATCCGACTGATAATCGTATCTTGTATATCCCTTCGGCATATCAAAGGGGTCAGTATCATCTGTTGCGAGAACTCGATCAGAAAAATATTCCATCAGCATCTTGATGTACAATTCATATGGGGTAACATCACCTTTCAGATATGTACCATCCATAGCATTTTCCAAATCTGTAGCCTCAATGGGAACGCCCTCTGATTCTTGCCAAAGAAGTTCAAACTCATCTTTAGCAAACTTCACTTCAGGATATTGAGTCAGTTTAACGTTGAATTCGTATTGCTTTTCCTCTGATATTCCTAATCCATAGCCACTTAGATTGCTACTACCTGTAATAGCACAGCCAAGCATATCTGAGTCGTAATTATCAGGATACAGGATATAAATCTTGGCATGTATCTTTCTTGAAGGATGGGCACGCATCTCTAATTTTCCATCTTTCATATCCTGCAACATCTGCAGCATGCCATCCTCTACCTGTTTAGTATATTTAGAGTTTTCGATATCTGCTTTTATCTGTTGCAATGCATCCTCTTTGACCTCTTCTTCGGCTCCAATAAAGAGCTCTCTATGCTGAGCTGCACGAGCGATGTATTTATCTACATCAATGCCAATTAACACTCGTACCTTATTAATATTATCAAGGAAAGGACGCAAAGCGAAATAGCCAGATGCACGTAGAAAGCCTACTACTGCATCGAGATTCTTCACCTGAGGATTCTTTGTCAGGAATCCCTCAAACTGCTTCATTAAAGTATTCCCATCTCTGTTAGTAAAGAATAGGGAATTTGTTGTGTTGTTGTCTGCCATATTATGATTGATAGCTATTGTTTTATACATCCAACTATCAATCACGCCAAGACGCAAAAAGTGTGGTACACCTTATGCGTATAGCTATGAGGTAGCGTAGGAAGGAAACCCCAGATTACAAATAAGTATGCACCACACCAAAGTGTGAATGCATCGCTATCAAATGTAATCTAAGATGTCCTATCCAGACACCTTCCAGATATTATTTCTTTGCGATTTTTATTTCCAAACAGTTTCCTACGCTTTTGGCTATACGCGAAATAATAGCTGATGCTTTATTAATTTACCCTCAAAAGTCATACCGGCACCTCCACTGAGGCTCAAATATCCTGCCCTAGCAGCGTCGTGTTACGACGATCAGCCGATACTTGATTGCAAAGATACAAATAAAATTGGAAATAAAGAAGAACTTTGCAAGAAAAATCGTCTTGCAACAAAAAAAGTCCCCAAAGATTTTGAAAACTACATTAGAAACCTATGTTCTTTTTAGAATCCGAGAAAATGATGTATATGACAAAGATTGCACAACCAACTATTTCTAGTGTAAAAATGGTACTGTCTAAAGTATTAAGCTGACCTTCCGTGTCCCACAATGCACAAGCCGTTAGCACAGAGACTTCAAGTGTAGCCAGCAGTTTATACAAGAGATTTCTTAGTCTATCATTGGGAAAATTAGGGAATAGCCCTACAATAAAAATAAAACCTAGCACTATAGGCGTAACGATAATATCGCCGATAATTCCAGAAATAGTTTCAACAACGGCTCCTACAGATTCTAAATTCCACCCAGCAAAAAAACAAATAATACCAATAATGATATTAATGAATGCTTCTATTAATCCAGGGATTAGACGTTGCAATGAAAAAACTATCAAAAAGGCAAGAACAGCTAATCCTACAGAGACTACAAGCAGAGGTAAACGCAAAAGCATTGGAATATGCCCCCAATTATTGTTTTTACCTGCAAATATTGCCCAAGTTAAAACACAGACTACTGCGGCTATGATAATATACAGCCATTGCATCAGAATTGCTTCCATATTTGCGATTATTAGTCAACCATAACGATTCTATACTTCGTCTACCTAAGCAGCGTCGCGTCACGACAATCAGCCGATACTTGATTGCAAAGGTACTAATAAAATCGGAAATAAAGAAGAACTTTGCAAGAAAAAACGTTTTGCAACAAAAAAAGTCCCGAAATATTTGGAACTTTCAGAAATACTTCGTACCTTTGCACCGTCAAAGAGGATTTCGCAGAAAGGATGACAACCTTTATGGCCTTTATGGTCGTTTCGAGCCTTACCTTAACAAGCCATCACTTTTGTGATGGCTTTGTTTATTTCTGAGGCAGAGTTGGAACAGTTATACAATACTGGACTAGATCTTGATTAGAGCGCTGAAGTCCAACAACAAGTTTCACCTCACCATACTTCATCATAAGCAACTTCTCAAACTGCTTCTGGTTGCGGCTATTGCGTTTTGCTGGTTTCTCGCTCACAAGCACCGCACCTTCTAGAATTTCAGAAAGACGGAACACTGCACGAGTAGACTCGTGATTTCTAGAAGCCTTTTCATATGTTTCGTTAATCGATAGGAATTTTACATTAATAAAAGCTCCAAGGTTCTTATTCCACACCTTCTTATCTGGATGCTGAGATATCCATTTAGCATAAAAGTCCTTTATAAGTTTCTCGCGTGCCCTTATATCTTCCTTAGAATTACCCAATGGAACATTTTGCGCATCAACATCTATGATGTTTACGTTTGACTGGTAGCATTTTGCGACAGGAGCCGCTAATGAGGGTAATTCCTCCTCATTGTTGTTTATGATTTCTTTTTTAGTCTTATTAGTCATACCTTTATATTTATGGTGCAAAAGTACAAAAATAAACGAAGAATAAGAAGAACTTAGCAAGAAAAATCGCCCTGCAACAAAAAAAAGTCCCACAATATTTGGAACTTTAAGGCTTACATTATGTATTAACAAATACCGAAAACAGCATTTTTATCTTGGTAAAAAACAATAGGCAAGAGGGAAAACTTCAGAAAAAGCTGTTTACAAATATTAAAAACGTTAAATATTCCACTTATTTTTTAACAATGATGACGACCTATAGCCCGTCATCATGCTTTGGGGAAAAAGTGGTATTTTCGCGAGCGATAATATATGGGGGCGCGTAACTCCCGAATAATTTACTTTAAAAAGCCAAATTAAAATGCAACAAAGCAACAAAAGAACCCAGCTACTGGAGGAAGGAGAGGCACGTAGTGCCATGGTCAAGTTTTTATGTTTAATCAAAGACCATTACGGTCTGACAAGATGTATTCAGCGCAACGGGGTGAACGGAGAGTTTCTGCTGGTTGACAAACCATACGACATTCCATTTTCTAAGCTCATAAAAATTCTGGAAGCAATCCTAGGATTTTGCGCCACTGAAGAGGAGTATCTAGAGTTCCTTATAGCAATGAGTCCCAAAATGTCTACATTAAAAACAAATGACGTTAAAAACCATGGCAAATGATGCATTTGAACTGGTAAACAGCAGTGTGCAGCGACGTAAGGGCGCTGCCACTGC
>Ga0326514_10002835_pt1 | contig 11027 bp, 9 predicted proteins | sample 3_2548_0518_D_FD_203653 | JGI IMG/M metagenome (GOLD analysis project Ga0326514, IMG submission 203653) | Bovine rumen microbial communities from UC Davis, California, United States - 3_2548_0518 | ecosystem: Host-associated > Mammals > Digestive system > Stomach > Rumen | place: USA: California... | reverse complement strand
TTTCATCTTTCTCCAGATTACACAATCTTGAATCTAACCCGGAACGAACGTTGCTGTTGATCCCAGTTGGTGCCAAGCATTTCGAAACGTCCTATCTGCGAAGTTGAACGTACATGCTTCCCGATGCATGGACAAACGTCATAGTCGCCGATACGCACCAGTCTGATGTTCTCTGATGCATCGTCTGGCAGTCGGTCCAAAGACACGCCCTCAGGCAGGTTCTTCCGAGTGACATACTCGAAAGATACAGGCAGGTCCTCCTCGATAAGCTCATTCATCCGACGCTCAATCTCCTGTTCCTCCTTGCGAGTGGGCTTGTGGTCGAGATAAAAGCTCATTTTGCTTTTCTTTCTCTCCACATGGGCATTGTAGCTACGCTCACAGCCGAAGAGACGAATCATCGTCTGGTTGAGAAGATGCTCAGCCGTATGGGCAGGAGGAAATTCTTCCTTGTTATGGTCGTTAAAGAAATACTCGTCAGCCATACACGGTCATTAGTCTTTCATTTTCAATACGATGCCACCACGCTTAGGCAGGGAAAGTTTGACGTTGGCGTCACGTTTCAAGACCACATCCAGCTTTTCGTCGGTGAGCAAGTCCACAGCTTTGTAGCTTTTCTCAGTCAATTTCATATATTCGAAAGCATGAGAAGGGATGCGCACTTCCACTTCGGCAGGAATATCGTCAAAGTTAACGGCCACGAGCAACAGTTCCTTTCCAGCTTTTCTCAAGAAGAAATACTGGCGGAAGCACCGGGCGTTGACATACATGAGATCAAACGAGACACCTTCGCTGATAGCCTTTTCCTTACGGGCAATACCTAAGACCTTGTGATAGATGGCAGCCAATTCCTTTTCCTCTTCCGTCAGGCGACCAGAAGCAGCACGGCAAAGCGTGTCAATCGACCAGTAATCAAAGATGGTAGTACGTCCATCGTGGCCACTGAAGCCTTCCTGGTCCATTCCCGACTCACCATATTCCTGGCCAGCATAAAGCATGAAAGGATTCTTCTGCATCAGCACGTTGGCAATCAACGCAGGTACGGCCTTGCGTCCGTTGGCGGCAAAAAAGTCGCTGGCAATGCGCTGCTCGTCATGATTCTCGAGGAAATAGAGCATGTGGTCGCGGATGTCATCTGTGATCTGCCAAGCCCACGTGATGGAATCCGTACCGCGACGATGGGAAATCACATCACGCATGATGTCATACATGCCCACCTTGTCGTAGAGGTAATCGAAACCAGAGGCAATGTAACGACGGTATTCGTTGGGATTATACACCTCACCGATAAACAGCAACTCCGGATATTTGGCTTTCACCTGTTTCGTAGCCCATGCCCAGAACTCGGCAGGAACCATCTCGGCCATATCGCAACGGAAGCCGTCAATACCTTTCGAAGCCCAGAAGAGGAGGATGTCAAGCATCTTCTTCCAAGTCGATGGGATTGGGTCAAAATGGCCCACACGTCCGGCATAATAGTCAACTCCGTAGTTCAATTTCACCGTCTCATACCAGTCATTCTGACCAGGAGCATTGTGGAAACAGTCATTACCCGTTGCCTTTGCAGGACATTCCTGATAAGGTTCGGTCTCTCCGCGATAAAGGTCAAAATACGGAGCGAACGCCTGTCCCGGACAATAGTAGAAATTATTCTGAGGATCGAAGCCCTTCTCCAAGTTGTCCCCCTCGCCGAGGTCTTTTACGCCCTCTGGCTTACAGATACTCTTGTATTCTCGAGCCACATGGTTGGGCACGAAATCGATAATCACCTTCAAGTCTGCACGATGGGTACGACTGACGAGCTTCTCAAACTCCTCCATACGCTTGTCAACCTTGACAGCCAAATCTGGGTCAATGTCATAGTAGTCAGCGATAGCGTATGGTGAACCAGCCTTACCTTTCACGACAGCAGGATGCTGGCGTGGAATGCCATAACTGCTATAATCAGTTTGTGTGGCATGCCGGATGACACCGGTATACCACACATGACTGACGCCCATCTCTCTGATCTGCTTCAAGACAGAGGGAGTAAAATCATTCATCTTTCCGCAACCATTCTCCTCGATGGAACCACCACGCTTGCGTGTTGTGTTACGGTTGCCGTAAAGACGAGTGAATATCTGATAGACTATTACTTTCATTTTACTCAATTCCGTGGGCACTTACCTCACGATTAATCTTGGCGATCATTCCCTGCAATGCCTTGCCAGGACCGCACTCTGTAAAATCGGTAGCTCCATCAGCAATCATCGACTGCACACACTGTGTCCAACGCACCGAACTGGTCAGCTGGGCAATCAGGTTCTGCTTAATCTCGGCTGCATCGGTATGCGGCTTACCATCTACATTCTGATAGACAGGACATTTCGGCTCTTTGAACTCCGTCTTCTCGATGGCGGCCTGCAACTCGTCTTTGGCAGGTTGCATCAAGGGCGAGTGGAAAGCACCACCGACCTTCAAAGGCAGGGCACGCTTTGCACCGGCAGCCTTCATCTGGGCACATGCCTCGTCGATAGCCTCAATGTTACCCGAAATAACAAGCTGACCAGGATTGTTGTAGTTGGCAGGAACCACTACTCCCTTGCCCAGCTTGGAAACTTCAGCACAAATCTCCTCCACTTTTTCATCAGCTAAGCCAATGATGGCTGCCATCGTGGAAGGCTGAGCCTCACATGCTTTCTGCATAGCCATAGCACGAGCATAGACCAGGCGAAGGCCGTCTTCAAAAGAAAGGGCACCAGCAGCGACCAGGGCCGAGAACTCACCCAGCGAGTGGCCGGCAGTCATCTTGGGATCGAAGGCATCACCCATGCAAATAGCAGAGATAACCGAATGCAGGAACACAGCAGGCTGAGTCACCTTTGTCTGCCTCAAGTCATCATCAGTACCTTCGAACATAATGTCTGTAATGCGATATCCTAAGATTTCATTAGCCTTTTCAAACAACTCCTTTGCCTTTTCATTGTTGTCATACAAATCCTTGCCCATTCCAACGAACTGGGCACCCTGTCCAGGGAATACAAATGCTTTCATTTCTTCAAAATATTTAAACCATTAAATTTTTGCGGCTGCAAAATTACTCATAATTTTGTAAATAACAGCATATTTCAGCAAGAAAATGCCCTACCGTCATGAAACGATGCTATGTGAAGGGTCATTCCTGCAAATCCTCCTCCTCAACGTCATCTTCCGCTTTAGGTAAATGACGTCGTCTTTTGGGGTTTTCCTGTGCGCCATACTTCAGCAGGCGGGTGGCTGCCGTCGTGATACTCAGCCCGTTAGGTGCGGTCGAACGACGCAACTCATCGAAGGCTTCCTGCGTGCGATGCAACTGCTCATCAACTTTCAGGAAGCGTTCATAGAACAACTGCACACGATCAATAAGCAGGTTTGCCTGTCGCATGATGTCTTGCTGGTTTTCAAACTGCCGCATCTGCTTCCACGACATCTCAAGTACGCGAAGCATGATAAACAGACTCTGACTTCCAGCAATGATGACACCCTTATCGTAAGCATCACGCCAAAGCTTGGCATCGGCTCCAAGGGCCAGCTGCAAGGCTGATTCGCTGAAGACATACATCAACACGAAGTCCAGCCGGTGACGTCCCTCACGAATATACTGGCTATAGTTCTTGCGCGACAGTTCATACACATGACTACGCATCGACGACACATGCCGTCTTAGGGCGGCAGCCTTCTCCTCATCGCTCGAAGCGTGGAAATAATCCTCAAACGCAGTTAGCGACACTTTCGAGTCGATTATCACATCGCGTTCATCAGGAAAATGCAGTATCACGTCAGGGATAAGCCGATGGCCTTCCTCGTCCGTAGCCGTCTGACCCTCAGCATTGCGCAGAGTCACTTGCTCTTCATACTGCACGCCACGTTCCAAGCCCATCTGTTCCAACAACTGGCGCAATCGTAGCTCACCGAAATTGCCTTGCGTCTTATTCTCGGAGGTGAGCGCCTGCGCCAGCATGTCAGCCCTTTCACCCACTTGTTGCGCCTGCCTCAGGTTCTCTTTTATCGAAGCATCGAGGCGCTCCATCGTGGTTGTCTGCTCTCGGTCGCTCTTCTCCACCGCTTCACGCATCTGCTTGATGTTCTCGCGAAGCGGATTCAGGATAGCCGCCAGTTGCTGTTCGTTGGTCGCCGCCAGTTGCTCCTGTCGTTCGCGTAAGATTTTCTCCGAAGCCGAATTCATCTGTTCGCGAATGAGCGTCATCTGTTGCTCCAACTGCTCTTTGTGTTGCTGTCGCAGTTCCACCAGTTGTTGCTCCTGTTGCTTGCGGTCCTCGTCACGCTGGTTGGCCAGCATACCGAGCTGAACCTTCAAGACGTCGCGGCTTGAAATCAGCTGAGCGCGTTCTTCACCGAAGGAATTCTGTAGGCGCATACGACCTATCAGCCATCCCAAAGCCACGCCGATGCACAAGGCAACCAAGAAAAGCAAATATATAAAAATGTTCGCGTACATTAATATATATCAGATGGTCACCTTGTATAGCGAATGGATATTACGGGCATGTCTTACTACGTCCAGTATTTCTTCGTCTGTTGACAAGTTGAAGTCGCCCGGCACGGTATTCTTCAAGGCCGATGCAGCAAGCGAGTAGTTCAGTTGCATCTGCTTGTCATCAGGGAAGGCAGCCGAGGCATGCAGCAGTCCTGCCATGAAGGCATCACCCACGCCCACGGGATCTACCACATCGGGAATATCAATAATCGGTGACTGCAGCAGCTTGCCATCCGTCCATAGCAAGGCCGTCAGCGTGTGATGGTTCGAGCTGACCATGTTGCGCATGCCCATCAGCCAGTTGCGGCAACGCGGATAGCGGCGGTGCAGGTCATCAAACCACTCGCCATACTCATCCATCTGCATTTCGAAATTCGAGTCAGTTGCCGTGAAAGGAGGTTGAGCACGCTGACACAGCCACTCAAACTCTATCGCATCGCCAAACATCATGTCACAGCGTTCCAGCATGCTACTCAATGTCTCGCGAGGATCAGCACCATATTTCCAGAGGTTCTTGCGATAGTTGATATCAAACGACACCATCACGCCCATCTCATCGGCGATGTCAAGGGCCTCGAAAGTAGCATCGGCAGCATTTTTCGAGATGGCCGCCGTAATGCCCGATACATGCAGCACCCTGGCATCGCGCAGGATCTCGCGCCAGGGTATCATGCCAGGAGACAGTTCGGAATAAGCCGAGCCATCACGGTCATAGATTACTTTCGCTGCACGCATACCTGCCGACGGCTCAAAGTAGTAGGTGCCGATACGGCGACCACCATAGAGCACATGCTTGCAATCTACGCCCAACTGCTCCAGACACATCACACCTGCACGTCCCACAGGTGTCTCGGGCAATCGTGTGACATACTCCACCTCGTCGCCCAGCATAGCCAGACTGACAGCGACGTTGGCCTCACTACCGCCATACTTGCTGGTAAACATATCACCTTGCGTCAACCGCAGATGGTCGGGCTTGGAGAAACGAAGCAACAATTCTCCGAAAGTAACTATCTTTTTGTTCATTTTATCTTTGTATTATTCTACCTCGTGATAATAAACTATGTGTTTATAGCCATAAAAGGAAGATGGCGAGCCGTCTCATAGATGGAGTCGGCCAGGATGGCATTTCCCGGATGCGGGCCATTGACCGAATCCAGGACATATTTTAGTCCCATGCGACCGCCACCGTTTTTCAGGACATGCACATAGCAAAGATTCTGGAGGCCTACGCTCTCCGAAAGGATATCCAGGTCGGTGATGGCCAACTGCGAAAGTGCCAGCTGATAGGCATCATCGGAATTATAGTCAATGAATTTCTGCAAGTCTCCCAAGGTCTCCAGTCCGAAATGCTCAAGCACAGAGAGGTAATTGGTCACCGACGCAGGTACCAGTTCGGCTTGGTTGACGGCCGCAATACGCTGGTTGAGTCTGTCAAATGGATGTAGCGACAGGTAGGATTTGTAGGAGTCAACCGTAAGAAACACCTCATCCAACCGGCCCAAGCCAACCAGCGACTGCACCTGACGCCGATAGTCCGTGATGTCCGAACGCAGGCGGTTGAACTCGTTGTCAATCAGCTCAAGCATTCCTGCGAGACGACTGAACTGCCTGCGGAAATCGGGCAACAACTTCACGTTACCCTTATATCCCAGGTCATGCTCAATGGCCGACCATGCATGCTGCAAGGCAGTACGCATCTGCACCTCAAAGGGGAAGCTACCCTCCTTCAACCGACAGATATAATGCAGCGAGTTGTAGCCAAAGCTGGTCAGCTGATGCAGTTTACGCTTGTCGACCGAGTTGCTCCAGTCCACCTCTAAGAGTTGCTTGACGATGGCCGCCACCTTGTCCACGTCATCGGAATAGAAAGTGATGATTCTGAATCCCAACAAGTCGGTGATATCACTGATGTCATGATATTTGTCCCCCTTTCGCTCAAGCTTGCCGATGAACGACTCTTCGGTTTTGATTCTATGCTCAATGGCCGCCACTTCAAGGTGTTGTTGACCCAATGCTTGCGAAATCATGGCAGAGACTACTTGCTCCAGTTCTTTCAACTGGGGCAAGCATTCCCTGTACTGTTCGAGCAGAGCCTGACCCTGCATGTCAAGTTGTTGGCTCATTTAAACTCAAAGAGATTGTTAAAGCCTGTGATGGCAAAAACGCTACGCAAAGCATCGTTGATGCCACGAATATAGACGCGGCTTCCCAATGGTTTGGCGGTCTTCAGAACGCTAAGGAAAATACGGAGTCCGCTTGAGGAAATATACTCAAGTTTAGAGCAGTCGAGAATCACATCGTGACCTTCGCAATCCAACAGCGGGCTCATATCCTTTTCAGTCTGAGGAGCGGCGGCTGTATCAAGACGACCTTCGAAATACATCACATAATCGTTGTTTTCTTCCTTAAATTTTGTTTTCATTTTTACTGATATTTATTGTTAATATTTTTGTTATTCTCCATCAAATTCGCTCCACTTGCTTGACGCCTTTCACCGTGCGTAGCTTCTTGATGAGCGACTCCAGACGGGTGTTGTCATTAATCATCACCACCAGGTTGCCGCGAAACAACCCGTCGTGGCTGTCAATGTTGATGCTCCTGAGCACCAGCTTCTCCTCTTTCGAGATGATGGACGTCAGGTTGTTGACAATACCCAAGTCATCATTGCCGATAATCCGCAGGGTGATACTGTATTGAGAGGAACCCTTGCCGCTCCACTTGGCACGAACGACACGGTAGCCGAAGCGACGGCGCATCTCAGGCGCATTGGGGCAGTCGGTGCGATGTATCTTGATTCCCCCGCCAGAGGTGACAAAGCCAAACACGCTGTCACCATAGATAGGATTACAGCAATGTGCCAACTGATAATCCAGTCCTTTCAAGTCCTGACCAATCACCAGCACGTCATCATCCTGTGGAACGTTGGGGGTGATGTGGTCTTCCAGCACAAACTCCTCTGCCGAACGAGCAGGATTGTCACCCGTGAAGACCTTGTCTCCCTGCTGCATCTCCACGTACTTGTCAATCACGACGCCCACATCCAGCGAACCTTCTGCGATGTCGCGATAGAAATCACTCACCTCCTTGAAGCCAAGTTTTTTGATGACGCGCATCATCACGCTTTCATCCTGCTCTATCTTGCGGTTCTTGAATTTGCGTTCCAGCATCTCCTTGACCAGAAGAGCCTCTTTCTGCTGGGTTTCTTTCAGGGCCAAGCGAATCTTTGACTTGGCACGAGAGGTCTTTACGATATTCAGCCACTCCCTGCGAGGATGCTGATTGGAGGCAGTCAGTATCTCCACCTGGTCACCGCTCTGCAATTCCTGCCGGAAGGTCACCACCTTGTTATTGATACGTGCACCCGTACACTGGTTGCCCACCTTTGAGTGTATATGGTAAGCCATATCCAGGACGGTCGCGCCGCGAGGGAACTTCAGCAGGTCGCCCCTGGGGGTGAAGACATAGACTTCCTGTGGCTCCAGGTCCATTTGGAACTGGGTCATCGCATCGAGGTTGTCACTCGACGACTCCAGCATCTGTCGTATGCCGGCCAGCCACTCATCCATGCCGCCCTCAGACTTCACGCCTTTATATCGCCAGTGGGCCGCCACGCCTCTCTCGGCAATCTCGTCCATACGCTCCGTGCGTATCTGCACCTCCACCCACTTCTGTTCTGGTCCCAACACGGTGATATGCAAGCTTTCATAGCCGTTCGACTTAGGTACGGTCAGCCAGTCACGCATGCGCTTAGGATTGGAGGTGTACATATCGGTGATGATGGCAAACGTCTGCCAGCAGCTCTGTTTCTCCTTTTCTATCGGGCAATCTATGATGATACGGATGGCAAACAGGTCGTACACCCCCTCGAAGGCGCACTTTTGCTTCTTCATCTTCTGCCATATCGAATGGATGGACTTGGTGCGCCCCTTCATGTGGAATTTCAGTCCTGCTTCCTTCAGTTTCTCTTCCACAGGCCCGATGAACCGCTCAATATAGGCATCGCGGGTCTTCTTGGTGGCGTTCAGTTTCTCCTTGATATGATAGTACACATCATGTTCGAGATATTTCAGCGAGAGGTCTTCGAGTTCGCTCTTCAGCTTATATAGTCCTAACTTATGCGCCAAGGGAGCATAGAGATAGGCAGCCTCCTGGCTCACCTCGCGCTTGGCATCCGCATTCTCCGCATCACGTATCTGACGCATGAGGTTGACGCGGTCAGCAATCATGATCAGGATGACACGCATGTCCTCCGCAAAGCTCAGGAGCAAGTTACGAAAGTTCTCACTCTCGATGATTGGGTTTTTCTTATATAAATCCTGTATTCGCTGCAATCCATTGAGGATGCGCGCCACAGAAAGTCCATATTCACGTCCGGCTTCGTCAATGCTCAGGATATCGGCCTCAATGCAGGGGCGCAACATCACGGCTACGACAGCATCACGTTTGAGACCTATCTCCTCAACGACGAGGAGAGCCGTTTGCAGGCTACACACGATGGGGTTCAGTCCGAATACATCCCGACTCACCTCACCATGCTCTATTGACTGCCAAAGCAAATGGCGCAGCTTCTGACCGTCGCCTTCCTCCAGAGAAGAGGCAATACGGTTTTTCAGTTCTGCGTAGAGCGCCATTGCCACAGTCCGCTCATCTTGTGTAAAACTCAATTTTTCTGTCATATCCACTTCTTTTGACACAAAATCCACGGCAAAGGTACAAATTTATTTCGATTTTCTTGTCTTTTATCGGAAAAATGAGTATTTTTGTCGCAGAAAACTTTTTAATTTATTACATAACATGTTATCACAACAAGACCTAAAACAAATTGCTCTGCGTGGAATCACCGCAGAACAGATTGAGAATCAACTGAATGAGTTTAAAACTGGTTTCCCCTTCCTTCGTTTGGAGGCTGCTGCTGCCGTAGGCAATGGCATTGTTGCTCCTAACGATGAAGAGCGTAAGCAGTATGTTTCCGCATGGGAAAACTATAAGGCAGAGGGACACCGTGTCGTCAAGTTCGTGCCTGCCAGTGGTGCCGCCAGCCGCATGTTCAAGAACATGTTCGCCTTTGTTGACGCCGATTATGACGTGCCCACCACCGATTTTGAAAAGAAGTACTTCAACGAAATCGAGAAGTTTGCTTTCTACGACGCACTTGATGAGGTGTGCAAGAAGAACGAAGGCAAGGGCATCAAGGAGCTGATGGCCGAGGGTAAGTATAAGCCCATCGCTGCCAACATGCTGAAGTCTGAGGGTCTCAACTATGGCCAGCTACCCAAGGGCATGCTCTTGTTCCACAAATATGCCGACGGTGCCCGCACGCCAATGGAAGAACACCTCGTGGAGGGTGCCCTCTATGCCGCTTCGAATGGCGAGGCACACATTCACTTCACGGTCTCTCACGAGCACATCGAGTTCTTCAAGCAGAAGGTGGCAGAAAAGGCCGATGGCTTTGCCAAGAAGTTTGGCGTCAAGTACGACATCTCTTTCTCTGAGCAGAAGCCCAGCACCGACACGTTGGCAGCCAATCCCGACAACACGCCCTTCCGTGAGGCCGATGGTTCCCTACTCTTCCGTCCCGGTGGTCATGGTGCGCTGATTGAGAACCTGAATGAGATTGAGGCCGATGTCATCTTCATCAAGAACATTGACAATGTGGTACCCGATCGTCTGAAGCCCGAAACCGTAGAGTGGAAACAGATTATTGCCGGCGTTCTCGTCACCTTGCAGAAGAAGGCATTTGAATACCTGAACCTCCTTGACAAAGGTGCTTCCGATGCCCAGCTCGCCGAGATTGCCCAGTTCGTGGAGCAGTGCCTCTGCTGTCGTCCGAAGAGCAACAAGGTCGATGCCGACTATCTCCGTCGTAAGCTCAACCGCCCCATGCGTGTCTGCGGCGTGGTGAAGAATGTGGGTGAGCCTGGTGGTGGTCCGTTCCTCACCTACAATCAGGATGGCACCGTTTCCCTCCAGATTCTTGAGAGCTCTCAGATTGACACCAACAACGAGGAATACATGAAGATGTTCACCCAGGGTACACACTTCAACCCCGTCGATCTGGTCTGCGCCGTACGCGACTATAAGGGCCAGCCCTTCGACCTGCCAGCATTCGTTGACAAGACCACGGGCTTCATCTCGTCCAAGTCAAAGGGTGGAAAAGAGCTGAAGGCTCTTGAGCTTCCCGGCCTCTGGAATGGTGCCATGAGCGACTGGAACACCATCTTCGTCGAGGTACCCCTTGGCACCTTCAATCCCGTGAAGACCGTCAACGACCTCCTGCGCGAACAGCACCAGTAATCCCTGTCTTACAGGTGTAAGACCTGTAGTTCCTGATTTCACTAATTATACGTTTTCAACCATTGAATTCGTATAATTAGTGAATTTTTGTAGTTATATATGTAGATGATTCAACTTTCGCATTTGCTCAAATTCTTTGTAGTTAAGAAGTTAAGTAGTTATCGCTTCGCTCGTCCTGCCGGACAGTAGTTAAGCCATTACTCCTATTGCTTGT
>Ga0326514_10002833_pt1 | contig 11032 bp, 5 predicted proteins | sample 3_2548_0518_D_FD_203653 | JGI IMG/M metagenome (GOLD analysis project Ga0326514, IMG submission 203653) | Bovine rumen microbial communities from UC Davis, California, United States - 3_2548_0518 | ecosystem: Host-associated > Mammals > Digestive system > Stomach > Rumen | place: USA: California... | reverse complement strand
TGGGGCAACGTCAACCCCTGGCAGGACGAGCACCACGTGGAGATACCCAACTTCATTGAGGATTTGGCCAAGAAACTGCCGCTCTACAAGCGGTTGGTGCTGAAGTACGACGGCAATCAGGACTCCATCGATTACTACCTCAACAAGCCTCATAAGGTCAGGCTCTTCGACTATGAGAACGGCCATATAGAGCGCGAGATGTCTACCCTCGACTCTATCCGCTATATGGAGCACTTCATGCACTGTGGTTTCGTAGCCATCGAGCCTCAGACGGGTCACGTGAAGGCTTGGGTGGGCGATATTGACTTCAAGACCTGGAAGTACGACAAGGTGACCGCCATGCGTCAGCCTGGCTCTACCTTCAAGTTGTTTGTCTATACGGAGGCTATGAACCAAGGACTGACCCCCTGCGACCGCCGTGTGGACAGCTACTTCGCCATGAAGGTATACGACAAGGGCAAGGAGGTGACGTGGGCGCCGACGAATGCCAACGGTTATTTCACGGGCGACTCCATGCCGCTGAAGGCTGCCTTCGCACAGAGCATCAACTCAGTGGCTGTGAAACTGGGACAGGAGGTAGGCATCGACCGCATCGTACAGACAGCTCACGGCATGGGCATCAAGAGCAAGCTCGACCCCACCCCGTCGCTCACTCTCGGATCGAGCGATGTCAATCTGCTGGAACTCGTCAACAGCTATGCCACCGTGGCCAACGACGGCAAGATGCATGAGCCGGTACTTGTCACACGCATACTCGACCGCGACGGCAATGAGATCTATAGCGCGCCAGAGGAGGAGCATCAGGCTATCAGCTATCGCTCGGCCTATCTGGTGCAGCAGTTGCTGCTGGGCGGACTGCGTGAGCCTGGAGCCACCAGCATGAGCCTGTGGGGCTATGTGGGCAAGCATCCTGATACGGAGTTTGGCGGCAAGACGGGTACGTCGAACAACCACTCCGACGCATGGTTCGTGGGGGTCAGTCCCAAGCTGGTGGCCGGTGCCTGGGTGGGTGGCGAGTATCGCTGCATCCACTTCCGTACAGGTCAGTTAGGACAAGGCTCGCGTACGGCATTACCCATCTGTGGCTACTTCTTCCAGTCCGTACTCGACGACCCGCATTTCCAGAAATATCATGGTAAATTTGGCAAGCCGAAGGATTCAAGTGTCAATCCTGCTGACTATACCTGTGCCTCCTACTATGCCCGTCGCGATACGGACAGCATCGCTACCGACAGTCTGGCCGTGGAGCAAGAGATGGAGGTCGTGCTCGATGAGTTCGGCAACGAGATAGTGCGCCCGAAGCCTCAACATGAGGAGGTGCAGCAACAGGCACTGCCAGAGAGCCAGCAGGCAGCAGAGAAACCCAAGCAAACTAAGATTGAGCATTGAATACGGAGGAATTAGACTTAGATCTTGACAACAAGGAGTGGCAACAGGCGCTCCAGATCATCCAGTATACCCGTCGCTCGCTTTTCCTTACCGGCAAGGCGGGCACGGGTAAGTCTACGTTTCTGCGCTATGTGGCCAGACATACCAAGAAGAAGTACGTCATACTGGCTCCTACGGGCATTGCGGCCATCAACGCGGGCGGACAGACGCTCCACTCGTTTTTCAAGCTGCCCTTCCATCCGCTGTTGCCCAATGATGCCAGTTATAATGTACGGAACATCCGCAAGACACTGAAATACAGCGGCATCACCACCAAACTGCTACGCGAGCTGGAACTAATCATCATCGACGAGATATCGATGGTGCGAGCTGACATCATCGACTTCATCGACAAGGTGCTGCGCATCTATTGCCGCAACATGCGCGAGCCTTTCGGCGGAAAACAGCTGCTGCTGGTGGGCGACATCTTCCAGCTGGAGCCGGTGGTCAAGGAGGAGGAGTGGCGGCTGATGCAGCCTTTCTACGCCTCTGCCTATTTCTTCTCGGCGAAGATATGGCAGGAGATGCAACTGGTCAGCATCGAACTGCGCAAGGTGTATCGGCAGAGCAACGCCCAGTTTATCGGCATACTGGACCGTATCCGCCAAAACCAGGCCACCGACGCCGACCTGCAGGCTATCAACGCCCGTGTTCTGGGCGAGAGCACAACGGGCGACGGCGGATTTACCATCACGCTGGCTACACGCCGCGACACGGTGGACTACATCAACGACCTGAAACTGAACGGGCTGGAAGGCAACACGGCTATGTTCAAGGGCAACATCCAGGGCGAGTTCCCACTCACCTCCCTACCCGCCCCGATGGAGCTGGAGGTGAAGCCCGGCGCACAGGTCATCTTCGTCAAGAACGATAAGGAGAAACGATGGGTCAACGGCACCATAGGTGTGGTGACGGGTATCGACGAGGAGGAAGGACTCATCAATGTGGTAGACGAGGACGGCAACGAGCACGACGTGATGCGCGAATCTTGGGAGAACATGCGATACACATTCGACGAGAAAGAGCAGCGCATCCGCGAGGAACTGCTGGGCACGTTCGTACAGTTCCCGCTGCGACTGGCATGGGCCATCACCGTCCACAAGAGTCAGGGACTGACCTTCCGCCACGTACGCATCGATTTCTCAGGCGGCGGAGCCTTTGCCGGCGGACAGACCTATGTGGCACTCTCGCGCTGCACGTCGCTGCAGGGCATCACCCTTGAGGAGCCAATACGCAAGACCGACATTTTCGTGCGCCCTGAGGTGGTGGCCTTTGCCCGCCGCTACAACGACGGACAACTGATGCGTCAGGCCATCTTCGAGAGCAAGGCCGACAAGGAATATCACGATGCCGTAGAGGCTTTCGACCGTCAGGACTTCGACGCCTTCCTGCGCAACTTCTTCCTGGCCATCCATTCACGCTACGACATCGAGCAGCCCGTCGCCCAGCGTTACATCCGTCGCAAGCTGGGCATCATTACCCAACAGCAACAGCAGATCAACGACCTGCAGACAGAAATCAGCCGCCGTGAAGAGCTGCTGAAACGCCTGTCGGTAGAATACACCCTGCTGGGCAAGGAGTGCGAGCAAGAGCACATGACTGATGCCGCTATCCGCAACTACGAGAAAGCGCTTGAGCTCTGTCCTGACGCTCCTGAGGCCAAGCGCCGTCTGAAAAAACTAAAGGGCAGGAAACCTTAGTCCCCTACCCTCTGTTTTTACTACAACCAGGACAACTTTCTGACAACCAGGACAACATTTTTAATAGCATAATTTCAGTTGTCCAAGTTGTCTTTCTGTTGTCAAGGTTGTCGTTTTATTTCTCCGGAACAGCATACCTGTCGCCCGTTTCCTTCACTATCCGCTTGGCAAAAGCCGGCGAATAGCCGGGACGCTTCACCGTTGCCCCCAGTCCGTATTTTCCGCGCTGGAAATTACCGTTGACATCAGGTCTTACAGCCATGTCGTTGTACTTCACAATCATGTACGTAGCCAACTGGCGCCAGCGTGCCACCATCCGCTCCGCCTGACCGACGCTGTATTCGTCCAGGTAGCGCTGACGCTCGGCAGCCTCCATCTTCACGGCCTTTGCCTCCACGTCAGCCTGCTGAGCGAAGTAAGCCTGCTGCAGCGAGTCGCGCACCTCTCTGAGCGACGGGAAGAGCATCGTGTAGCGCGGGTATACCATATTGGCCACCCAGTTCTCCACCCAGAACGCATTGTCAAGGCTGAAGTTCAAATCGTCGGCTCCAGGCGTGTTGTAACACTTCGGGCGCTGCGTCATCGAACAGTATATAGGGGTATAGGCCACCATGTTGGGGTCGTCGTTGCCAAACCAGAAGCAGCCGCCCACCTCGCGAGGCAGCCACGAGCGCATCTGGCTGACGAACGTCCATGCCGTCTGCTGCGTAGAGATGGGACGCTCGTTAAAATACTTCTTGCCGTCTACGTTATAATAAAGCGGTGTGGGACGGTAAGGCATCTCCCAGATGCCGGCACCCACATCGGTAGAGTCGATAGCCAGCGGTGTGCCCTCGTAGTGGTCGCGCATGTCGGCCATCACGTCAGCCACCGTCAGTTTCTTGTCAGGTATCACCCACAGGGGCATGTCCGCGGCGTCAGGGTCTTTGCCCAGTGCCCACGGCAGATAGCGGTCCATGCCCTTCACGTGGTGGTTGAAGAAGCTCCACACGCGGGCATCGCAGATGCGGCGTCCGCCGAAGTCGGGAGCAGCGTAAGCCATCTTCCACGAGAAATCCTCGTCCTTGCCGTCGTACCATCCCATCTTACGGGCATACTTGATGGCATTCTTCGAGAATTTCACGTTCTCCTTGTCCTTCTGGTTGAAGCGGCCGATGCGGCTCTGGTTGGCATGCCCGCAGATGGCATCATCGGGGATGCGCTGAGCCACCCATACCACACGCTCCTTCGACACCTTACGGTCAGGACCGCAGCCCTGCATCTCCAGTATCCAGGCCTCGTTGGGGTCGCAGATGGTAAACGTCTCGCCCTCTGAGTAGTAGCCGTAGGTCTCAACCAGCGACGTCATCACCTGCAGGGCCTCGCGGGCCGACTTCGAGCGCTGCAGTCCGATGTAGATCAGCGAGCCGTAGTCTATCAGACCCGTAGAGTCCACCATCTCCTCGCGTCCGCCATAGGTCGTCTCGCCGATGGTCACCTGCCACTCGTTGATGTTGCCCACCACGTTGTACGTCTCCGCCGCCTCAGGTATCTCGCCCAGGTATTTGTTCGTGTCCCACTCGTAGATTTTACGCATCTCACCCTTGGCATGCTTGCCGGCCGGATAATGATACAGCCACATGAACGCTCCGTACGAGTCGGCATTGTACGAGCAGATGACGCTGCCGTCCGCCGATGCTTTCTTTCCCACAATCAGGTTGGTGCAGGCCATGCCGTACACGGCCATCATGGCCACCACCGTCATTACAATTGTTTTCTTCATAAGTTATTTTATATAATCATAAATCGTCTGTCACGCTGTTGTTGAAGTCTCTTTCGTATTCAAGCTGCAAAGGTACGAAAAAGTTGGGTACTACCTCAAAAGAAAAGCAAGAAATTATGCGGCATATGGGCTTTTTTCGCAACTTTCCCGGAAATACAGCCCTGTCTGGCGGTCGTCTGTCAGTTGTACCACGCCGTCGTGGTTGGCGTTGTCATGTCACCTAAGAAAGCCTGCCGACACCCCCGCGGGAGCGTTTCGGGGCAGCCCGAAACCTTGCCGACACCCCCCGGGAGCCTTTCGGGTCAGCCCGAAACCTTGCCGACACCCCCCGGGAGCCTTTCGGGTCAGTCCGAAAACTTGCCGACACCCCCGGGAGCCTTTCGGGTTCACCTTCGGCTTCGTTTCCTCAGTGTTCGCCGCCTCCAAGTAGCACCGCTCACGGCTGAGAGGTACCGTCCTGGACTCCAAGAAATTCGTCTGAACGGAAGTTTTTTGGAATTATCGTGCTGTTTGCACATTATTTATTTCATCATTCATAATCGTCTATCACGCTGTTGGTGAAGTCCATCATCGGCTTCGCCGCCTGTAGCATGGGCACCATCTCCTCCAGCCACTTGTCGCCGTCGAAGAAATGGTCGGGCACGCGGTGCCAGCAGCAGTAGTTCTTCAGCCGCAGATACCTCACGTGCTGGTAGTCACGCGGGAAACCGGACGGACAGGTCTTCAGCCGCTCCAGTCCGAACCCCTGCGGACTGTCCCAACCGGCATCCTCCGGGGCCCCGTAGTATCTCAGGAACTGCTCGCTCTCCACACAGCGCAGCCACTCCTCCTCGTTGCCCATGATCTCGTTGCGACACGAGGTCAGTATGTTCGTAGGCAACCAGTAACTGCCCGTAGCCAGCAACGAATGTCCCGGCTCCAGATGCAAGTAGTAGCCGCCATGCAGCGACTTCTTGCCCTTGGCCGAGATGTACGCTCCCAGATGCGTCTTATAGGGCGACTTGTCTGGCGAGAAACGCGTGTCGCGGTTAAAGCGGTACGTGCAGTCCCTCACCGTCAGCTGGGCCACCGTCGGGTCGAACTCCGTGATGCGGACTATCGCCTTGGCCACGCCATCCTCGAAATCAGCCCTCACGGCGTTGTACTCACTTTTATGTTCCTGAAACCACGCCCTGTCGTTATGTTTCGACAGTTCACGCAGGTATTTCATGATTCTTTTCGTATCCATGCTGCAAAGGTGTGAAAAAATTAAATAATGATGAGGCTGCGCACAATGGCATAGAGCAGCGTCAGCACAAAGACCGCGATAGGTATATCGCAGAGCCGCTCGTCATAGCTGACGGGGGTAGCGTAGCGGCGGTGCAGACGATAAACGGTGTAGCCAACCAGTGCGCCCCAGATGAGACCGACGGTGATGTCGCCGGGATAGTGGACACCCAGATAGAGGCGGGTGTAGCAGTTGATGAGCGAATAGGCCATCATGGCAACGACAAACAGGCAGCGACGGATGAGCAGCGAGAAGAACAGGGCTATGGAGAACGTGTTGGCCGCATGGGCGGAGAAGAAGCCGTAATTGCCTCCGCGATAGCCGTCGACGGTATCGACCAGCATGCCAATCTCAGGGTCACGGCCAGGACGCCAGCGGGCCACGAGAGGCTTGACAATGGTGTCGTCGACTGTGCCGGCCAGCAGCACACAGAGGCCGGCAGCTCCCACCACCAGCAGGATGTCGCGAACGGTAGTGTTGCTCTTCAGCACGACATAGAACAGCGACAGGTAGAGCGGTATCCACGTCGTGGCGGTGGTCAGCGTCATGATGAGGTAGTCGATGAACAGCGAGTCGCTGCCATTGACGGCCAGTAGCAGTTGTTTGTCGAATTGAATGAGTTCTTCCATCGCTATTTGTCTTTAAATGATTTCTATCTCCCTGGTCTCAAGCCATCCCTCCTTGCCGTCAGCCACACGCACGCGCTTCCAGTCGCGCATCGAGCCGTCGGTGATGTTGACCTTGGTGCCCTCGTGCAGGATGAAGAGGTCGGTGCCATGGGCAGAGGGAGTACTCTTGACGTTGACCGCCGAACGGATGATGATGGCGCCAGAACGTTGGTTGAGTACTCGCTTCTGCTGCCATGCAAACAGATTGCTGGCGAGGAAAATGCCGAGGAACAGCAGCCCGCCGAAGAATCCCACCTTGCGCAACCAGATGATGTTGGCGAAGAGATAGACCAGCACCAGCACCCATGCCGCGAAGAGCGAGATGATGGCCGTCAGGGCCCACGCATCGACACGCTGCAGATTGACCAGTGAGCGATACCACGTGACGAAGAACATCTCCGACTCAGGCACGATCTTGTCGATGGTCTTCGAGCGTGCCATCTGCAGGTTAAAACGGATGTCCTTGTCGCCCGGCGAGAGCAACAGGGCACGCTCGTAGTTGAGCACGGCCATCGTCATATTGTCCATGCGATAGTAGCAGTTGCCCAGGTTGTAGTACAGGTCGGACGAGACACCCTGCCTCAGCAGTTGCTCGTAGCCCTGGGCCGCCTTCTGGTAGTTCTCCTGACTGTAGTGGTTGTCAGCCTCAGCCTTGGTCATGGCAGAGGCAGAGGCTGTGAGGAGCAGTGCCACTACGAGCATGGTGGCACGGCTGCCGTTCTTACTCTTCTTCATAGTAGAGGCAATCTGGGTAATGGCCGTCATAGCCGCTTCATATACTTTGTTCATATTGCCGACAGCATCGCCTGGGGCATAGCGGGCAAACTCGCACTCGTCCAACGCTCCGAGGAACTGCTGAATGGTTTCGGCCGTCACGCTGCGGGCCTCTAACTGCTGACTGATATTTTCGCGGGAGAGCTGCTCGACGGGCATCGACAACTTGTCGCCCACATAGCCCCAGAGGGCACGCAGCACCTCGTCGTAGAACTCGCCCTGACGTCCGTCCCTCATCAGCCGTGCGGCCTTCTTCAGTCGTTTTGTAGCCACCTTGTTGGCCTTGCCCGCACGCTGTTTCATGACGTTGGCATTCTCGATAGCACGGCGGCGGAAGACGATAAGCAGCGTGACAAAAGCGAAGATGATGCAGCCAAGCGTCAGCAGATACTGCGTAGAACCGAAGTAGAAATCGTCGATGCCGTGCTGACGGGTGTCGCCTGTCTTGATGTAATGGATGTCGCTGTTCAACAGTTTGACATCCTCCTGACCATTGAACGAGGCGATGGTGCCGACGGTGCCTTCACCCTTGGCCACCTTCAGCGTGAAGGGCTCAGTGCGTACCGTCTTATAGCTGTTGGCACGGGTATCGAAGTAGACGTACTCGATGGCGGGTATCTCGAAAGTACCCTGATGACGGGGCACGGCAAGGAAGTCGTAGACGATGGAGCCCTCTAAGCCCTGAGTGGTCAGGTTGGTCTTGTCGGTGACTTTGGCGTCGTAGCTGTCAAAATCCTTGGGAAACTTGACCTCCGGCTGCTTCAGCAGTTTCATGTTGCCCGCACCACTGACCACTACTTGCAGTTTGACAGGGTCGTTGGCCTTGACTTCTGTCTTGTCTATCGTGGCGGAAATGGTGTACTGGCCCACACCGCCCGAGAAGTTGGCCGGACGCTGTGGCAGCGGGTCTACCTGAATGGTGATGCCAGGGGCTTTGATCTGTTTCTTGACCTCAATGTAGCCGGAGCCGCCATTGAAGAAAGCCTCGAAGGGGTCAACGTTGCGGTTGCGCTGTACCACCAGTCCCTCGTAGGTGATGCTGGGTATCTCTAGTTTGCCCGTAGCCTGCGGGAACATGACGTACTGCTGCCATGTGACGGTGCGGTAAAGTCTGCCATTGAAATGTTCCTCCTTGAATGTCTTCTCCAGTGGCAGCGGCACCTCACGGGTATAGAAACTCTTCAGGTCGGCCATCTTACCGCTCAGCTGCGAGAGTCCCACCAGCGTGTATACCTTATAGGTCAGCAAGATAGGCTCTTGCTCGCGGACATGCTGCTTCGAGGCACTGACTTTGATAAACAAGTCGGAACCGGATATGGCACTGCCTGCCGAGCGCACCTCCTCGCCTGCCCTGCTCTGCTGGCGACCACCCTGACCGCCCTGGGCCTGTCCGCTGACCTTGATGCGCAACTCGTTGGAGTGGATGGTCTTGCCGCCCACCTGAGCCTGGGCCGCAGGGATGGTGAACGAGCCGTTCTTCTTGGCTGAAAGAATATAGGTATAGGTGACTGATGACGAACTGGACATGTGGCCGTTGACCAGCTGATAGCTGGACTGCGTAGAGGTGCTCGGCCCCATCAGCACATCAAACTCCTCGGGGATGTTGCCAGCCCGAAATCCCTTCACATCGTCAGTATTGACCGTGTAGGACAGGCGGAACTGCTCGCCCACGGCTACCTGAGACGGGGCTCGCCCCGTAATCTGCTGGGCAGCAGCCGTGAGCATGGAACAACAGGAAATGAGCACTGCCGTCAGCAGTCTCATACCCCAATCCGTTTTCCATCGTCCATACCTATGGTTTATCGTCATCTTCATTTCTTCCGTTTTCATTTCTCACTTCTCATTTCTCACTACTCATTTCGAAGCCATTACCAGTTCTTCTCCAGTCGGCGGCGGCCCTGCTGTTGCTGGGCTTTTTTCATGCGCTCCTGCGTCTGTTTCTCCTCCTGGATGGCGGCATTCAGCATCTGCTCGGCATTCTCACGGCTCATCTGCTGTTTGTTCTGCTGCTGTTGTTTCTGCTGGTCTTGCTGTTGCTGCTGGTCCTGTTTCTCCTTGTCTTTCTGGTCTTTATGATCCTTGTTTTGCTGGTTTTGCTGGTTCTGCTGGTTTTGCTGCTGTTGCTGCTGCTGACGCTTGCAGAGTTCCAGGTTATAGCGGGTCTCATCGTCAGCGGGATTGTTACGCAGTGCCTCCTTATAGGCCTCGATAGCCTGGGCATACTGCTTTTGTCCCTGACATACCACTCCGATGTTATGATAGGCCTGTGCCTTGCGGATGGGGTTGGTCTCAAGTTTGGCAGCGGTCTCAAACTGGCTGACAGCGGCTGAGTCCTTACGCTGTCCTAACAGCGCGTTGCCCAGATTGTACTGGGCCTGCGGATTGCGTGGATTTTTCTCTACAGCCTTGCGGAATGACACTTCAGCCTCAGCGTAATTGCCCAGGCGGAACTGTTTGTTGCCCTGGCGTACCAGCTGCCGGTCAGACTGAGCCTGCACCGATACACTCAGTAACAGGAGCAGAACCGCGGCTGCTTCCTTCTTATTGCGCTTGAAGAGCGAAATGTTCTTCAGCAACGGATTTTTGATGTCGAGGATGCACACCTCGAGGATGAGCAACAGCAGTGCGAGTATGCCTACGGCCTGAAACTGCTCGTCGTAGTCGCTATAGATCGTGCTGGCTATCTCTTTCTTCTCCAACTTGTCGAGTTCATGATCCAGCAGGTCCTGGGCGTTGCTGTTATTCTCGACATGGATATAGGCGCCACCGCCAGCCTGTGCTATCTGGCGACACATGTCTTCGTTGAGTCCGGTCATGACGGTCTGACCCGTATTATCCTTCATATAGTCGCCATTCTCCATGGGAATGGGTGCGCCCTGCGGAGAACCCACACCTAAGACGAAGACACGCATGCCACGGTCCATGGCAGCCTTGGCAGACTCCAGCGCACCTCCCTCATGGTCTTCACCGTCAGTAATGACGATGATAGCCTTGCCCACGCCCTCCTGCTGAGTGAAACTGCTGCTGGCCATATCAATAGCCTTGGCTATGTCCGTGCCTTGAGTGGAAATCATACCAGGGGTGATGCTTGACAGAAACATCTTGGCACTGACATAGTCGCTCGTGATGGGCAACTGGATAAAAGCATCGCCGGCAAAGACGATGAGTCCTATCTTGTCGTTGGTAAAATGGTCAACCAAATTCTCGACCATCATCTTCGAGCGGTCCAGACGACTGGGAGCCACGTCCTCAGCCAGCATTGAGTTACTGACGTCAAGGGCGATAATGGTCTCAATGCCTGTGCGCTTCTCGCGATTGATTTTCGTTCCGAACTGCGGACGGGCCAGCATGACAATCAGCAAGGCCAGGGCCGCCAGCAACAGCGAGAACTTGACCAGGGGGCGGAAACGCGACACGTCGGGCATCAGCTGGC
>Ga0326514_10002831_pt1 | contig 11038 bp, 14 predicted proteins | sample 3_2548_0518_D_FD_203653 | JGI IMG/M metagenome (GOLD analysis project Ga0326514, IMG submission 203653) | Bovine rumen microbial communities from UC Davis, California, United States - 3_2548_0518 | ecosystem: Host-associated > Mammals > Digestive system > Stomach > Rumen | place: USA... | reverse complement strand
AGTACGGCTCGCGTCTGGTGCGTCACGGGTGCTGCCAGCAGCAGCAGGTTTTTCGTTATCTGTTTCATTTTTGATTTTTTTGTGGTTGGGCTGCGATAAGATCGCAGCATACGGGACAGGGGGGGGGCGGTCACTTTGCGCTCTGCATCAGCCGCTGTACGTCCTCCCATGTGGCCATGTCTATCTGGTCGGTGTCGGGGTCGAAGTGGCCGACGAAGACCACCTGGGCCTGCACGTCCTTGGTGTCGCGGACGCAGAAGAACTCGAAGGGCTGTATTTTCGGGGCGGGCATGTCGCTCTGGGCGATCTCAGCACGGCGGGCGCGGCGAATGCGGTCGATGTCCTCCCTCGTCATCACGGGCGGGTGCTGGGTGATGTTGCCGTCGGGCTTGGCCTCTATGTGCTCGCCCTCGGCCATCGCGTCGCGCACGGCCTTCAGCTCCTCACGCTCAAAGAATTTTTCCCACGCCTCCTGGCACTGCTGGTAGTACGTCCAGCGGTAGAGGTTCTGAATGAACGACTGCCACTTCTCCGCCGTCTGCATGAAGATGGTGGCCAGCGGCTCGGCGATGAGCATCTGGCGCGTCTTGGGCTGCCACGACAGCAGGCCGGAGGCCATGAGGCGGTCGAGGGTGGCAAAGGTGCTGCTGACGGTGGCCAACTCGCGGAGGTGTTGTTTTTGGGCGCGGCGGTCGCGCCATTTCTGCAGGATATTCATTTTGTTTTTTCTGATGGCCTTACGGCCAGAAATTATACAAAAATTAGTTTCAAAAATTATCCAAAAATTCTTTTTTTTCTTTGGGGGTCGCTTCGCTTCAAAATCCTACAAAATCTTATTCAAAATCTTAATTTTAGGCTCGCAGAGCCCTTTAATTTTTGAACTTAATTTTTGAATAATTTCTGCGCGAAGCGCATCCCTCATATATCACTCTCTCACCTCGACGATGCGGGTCTTGGTGCGCTTGCTCTTCAGTGAGCTCTCGAAGCGCTGGGCCGAGGTCTTGTCGATGCCTCGGAAGACCTCTACCCAGTCGTTCCATGAGTCTTGTTTCTGTACGATGTAAATCATTTCACTATGCCTTTAGGGGAAACGCTACTGGCAGTCCTTCCGCAGCCAGGCGTAGTGCCTGCGGTGGCGGATGTAGAACTGCACGGCCTCGTTCTGGTACGCCTCGCGCTCGAAGGCCACGGAGCGGTAGGCCCGCTTCCACAGGCTGCGCTTGCGCCATTGCGGGGTGCCGTCGGGCAGCTGGCCGCGCCGGGGCTGGAACGTACAGCGCACGAGCTCCCACACGAACAGCAGCACGTAGAGCAGGTAGAAGCCCACGATGAGCAGCTCCTTCTGCTGGCACCAGTGTATTTCCTCGTGCTGGATGTCCTGGGCGGTCAGCTCAGTGCCCCACTTGACGAATATCCACGGCCCCACGGCCATAGCCTTGTAGGAGCCGAGAGGCAACACGGAATTATAGACTATTCGCATCATGTCACTCTTCTTTTTGGCCGCAGGCCATCCCGATTTACACTTTTTCACTCACTTGAACGCCGGGTCGTAGTCGCGAACCTCGCCCGTCACTGCGTCGATGAACAGCACGTCGCCAATGTCGCCAAACGTCCATTGCGGGTTGCAGTCCTTGGGGCCTACGGGTAGGCGCAGGATGATGAAGTCGCAGTCCTTGGGCAGCACACCGTTCCATTCCTTTAACCGCAAAAGAGCGTCCTCGGCACTGAGCTTGATTGGCGCGTCGCTCATGTCCGTGTCCTCAATCCACACGTCGCTGATGGGGTATGGAATTTGCTGGCCGTCCTTTACATGGTCGGTGATATATTGCACCTGCGGGCCGCGCTGATTGTCCCAATAGAAAAATACGTCCCTGACGCTGACCACGTGTAGGTCGTCGATATTCTCCTGCGTCACGGTGTCGTTCAGAATGACGAGCGAGTTACGCCACTGATACTTGCCGTCGGGAACAATCTCGTGGCCTTGCTCCTTCAGGAACTGGATAATGCCGTACATCGTCTGGCGATGGAGTGCCTGGATGTGGCTGGTGCCGGCGGTGAAGTCCTGCACCACGCCGTCGTAGTCGTGCCAGGGGGCTACGGGTTCTACACTCTGCTCCTCTGGAGCGTTGGCCTTTGCCAGCTGCAGCGGCTGCAAGGGCAACAGCAGCGAACAGGCCATGCCCACGGTGAGCACTGCGATGAGCACTGTCAACATGAGCTTTCCGAAAGTTGTCTTTTTCATTGTTGTGTTGTTTTTTTTTAGATGGCCTGACGGCCAGAAGTTATACAATTTATTTTTTTAGAGCGAAGCGAGTTGAACTCGGTTACTCGGCATCAGCCGACTCCCGTTTTAAAAGTCCGCAGTATCATACGGTGCCACTGGCTTACCCCCGGTTCGACTTACGGCTTCCATGGTTGCCTTGGAAAAATGGCTTTCAACGTGGAGTGACCACGCTGTTACTATTCACTTTATTTTACACTTTCTTATGGCTTACGGCTCCATCTCACCGCCGCCCTGCGTGTTGTTGCCCGAGCCGCCCTGGTTGGTGGGGTTGGTGTCGTCATCGCCGTCCAGCGTGGCATCGTCGTCTGTCGTCTCAATGACGTTGCCGTTCTTGTCACTCTTCTGCCACTTCACCGAGCGATTGAACTCATGGCTGAACTCCGGGTTCACCGTGGCCGTCACGCGACCCTTGGCACCCACGGCGGTCAGGTCGTCAGCCGTCACCACCACCTGTTCGCCCGTCTTCTTGTCGGTGTAGTCCTTCACCTTAGCCGTCAGTCCGGGGCCGAGGGTGAGGAACTGCTTGCCCACCTCCGTGCGGAAACCGTCGAGCAGCTTCTTCTGTACCACCTTCATGTAGAGCTCCACCGACTGACGGATGGTGCCCGCCTCGATGGTGGTGTTCTCGGCGGCCTCGTTGCAGATCTCCTCAAAGCCATACGTCCCGTTGGGGATAGGCTGTGCGAAGAACGAGTGAGGAGTCATCTTTGTGTTCTCGCGTGCGTAATACTTAATTTTTACGTTGTGTCCCATAATTTTTTATATATTTGGTGAAACATGTTAAAAATCGCTCTTCCCTAACCGTGCTAAGCGCTCTTCCCTAACCGTACTAAGTACGCTTCCCTGACAGCACTAAGCACACTTCCCTGAAAGGTCTTGATGCAAAGGTAGCCATTCGCTCCCGATTGGATGGTACAGCAAAGTTATAGAAACGCCCGCGAAAGTTGTGACTTTGTTCTCGGCACAATAATTTTAAATAAAATTCTAAACCATCGCTCGGCTTTGCCGCTTTTACAAAGGCGACAGCCGACTAAAAGAATTTTAAATATAATTTCAAGGCGAAGCCGCCCAACAAAAAAAGACCTGCCGACGCATCACGCGCCAACAGGCCCAAACTCAAAAGATAAATGAAATTATGCTATGTGGCCTGCCGTGGTATCGCTCCACGCAGTGAAATCTCCGATGCCCTATAAAGCACTGATTTCGCAGGCCCCGTGTAATATTATGACAGTTCAAACGTCAGCATGATGTCATCGCAGTCCATTTCCACCTCCAGCCGTCCTTTCAGTATCGTTGTCATGCCGATCACAAGGTCTGGCCGCAGGCTTCCGTGATAGTCCACCACCTCCACCCGCTCCCACGGTATCACAATATCGCCCAGCCGCAGGTTTACCATTGTCTGCCACGACTCCTGCCATGAGCCTATGCCGCTCACGCCCTCGCTGTCCGTCAGCGTTGCGCCCAGTCTGTCTGCCAGCCGCTTCGATATGGCCGTCCACGTCGAGCCAGTGTCCCAGAAAGCCGTCACATCGGCCTTCCTCCATGCTCCGCTGGCGTCCATCACCATCACCTCCGCATCCGTCATCACCCGCAGGCCGTCGTTGACAGCTGTTCGGCGGTGGTAAACCTTTGACGGATTTCCGCCTCGTGCCGCTGCTGCTCCAGCCATTGCGCCCTCAGTTCGGCGGCTGTCGGCGCCTTCCGTCCGAACCGCATCATTCTGAGCGTCATGTGCAGCCGTCGCATTTCCTCCTGTAGCTCCTGATTGCCCGCCCACTGCCTGCGATGCACGTCCACAATCATTGCCGTGCGCATCTGTGCCAGGGCCTCCGGGTTGTTGCCCAGCCTTTGGAGTTTCATGTTCAGCCGTGCCAGTTCCTCCCGGCTTGGCTTCATTTTCTCGCACCATGCCCGCCACTCGCTGCAGGTCATCCATTCTCTTCCGTTCCATACCCTGTCGGTCTCTTCGATGTTCAAGTCTTTTTTCATAATGCCGATGTCTGTTTTGATTACACCGGCAAAGTTACATAAAGTCTATAATATAAGTGTGACAAGGTTTTGGGGCGCAAAGGGGTCAGGCACCTCTGCGCCCTGATGTAAATGCCCTTAGTCCAGGATTGAAAAGTGATATTCCTCACCTTGCTTCGTGGTGTAACGGAAGTGTAAAGTGCCGCGGTCTTCTATATAATGATCCGTGTCATAGAGTCTGCGGCCAAAAGATAGCTTTAAACTCTTCACTTGTGCCAATACTACGAGGCAGTTGTGGTCGAATATCTCAGCCTTGCGCCGTGCGCTCTTCCAGTCGCCCGTGAAGGCTGCAATCTTTTGATATATCTGTTTGCGTGTCATAACTCGTTTCTCCTATCTTTTTTTTGATGCGCTGTCGCGCAGAAATTATATAAAAATTAGTTTCAAAAATTCTTGCGTCCCTTTGGTAGCAAGCGGCAAAGCCGAGCGATATAAAAATTATGCCCTGATTTCCGATGCCTCGTATAACGTGGGCTATGCGGCCTTGCGTCTGAGGTGCTTCTGTCGGGCAGCACACCAGCGGCGGAAGTGCTCCACCGAGTCGCGGCACTGCATAGCGTCCAGGAACTCGCGGCCCATGTCGGGATAGCACTCTATGTAGCTCAGCACCTCGGCAAAGGCCGTGCCACGGCTTGCGATGCGCTTCAGCAGCCTGTCGATGTTGGCAGCCAGATAGTACATGTCCGTCGGCTTCTCCATGCCGTCGCGGTCTTCCACGCTCTCGGCAAAGGTCATCGGGCGGGCGTTGAACACGTAGAGCGCGTACTCCAGCGACTGCCAGTTCATGCAGCGGTTTTCCGTCCACTCCCCGCCGGGCTTCTTGGTCATATAGCGGCAGTAGCCCAGCCCCTCGGCCTCGGGGTCGTCCTCCGGCCTGATGTTGGCGTACATCGTGCCCAGGTCGTTGATGTACTCCGACACGGGGCTGATGTTCTCGCGGTTCAGCGTGAAGCGGGGGTCGATGCCCTCGGCCTTAATTTCCGAAGGCTCCTGTAACGTGTCCGTGTCGATGGTGATTTCTGCGGGCGGTTCGGGCAGCAGCTCGCGCCCGTCGGGGGTGCAGGGGGTGAACGCCTCACGCAGGAACTCGCCCCCGTTCAGTTCCACGCCGAAGGGCCCCGTGACGCTTTGGCCGAAATCCAGCGTATAAAGGTAGCGGTAGCCGTCGCAGCCGTTCACGAAAGCCTCGCGGATGGCCGTCACGGTGGCCACTTCCTCGTGCTTGTTGTGGCGCACGGTGTCGCCTACCTTGATACCCTCGGCCTCGGTGATTTCCGATACAGGCTCTAACGTGTCGGCCTTGGCTTCTGCCTCTGCCTTGGCCCTCGCAAGTCTTTTAGCGGACTTTTCCAGAATGTCGCTCCAGTCCATTTCTGGGTATTCGTTGGCACACTCCTGGGCGGCTTTCATCATATACTGGGCCTTCTCCGGCTCTGTCAGATCGGAAAAGTTCTTGGGCTTTGGGCTGTTGTAGTAAGTCTGTTGTGCGGCGTACTTCTTGCGCCATGCCTCTTTCTCGGCCTCCCGGCGCTGCTCGTAGATGTCGCGGGCTGCTGTCAGGGTGTCGGCCTCTTGGTCGCGTCCTGCGGCTCTATAGGCGGCTATTACTGCCATGTTGGGCCAGTCCTCGCCCGTCATCATACGGGCAGGCTTCTGGGCTATACTCTCAAAGAACAGGTTTACGTTGTTGCGGTTTACGTCGTTGTAGTCGTTGTAGTGCTCAATGCTGGGCGCGTCCTGAAGGGCGCAGTTTGGATGATAGCAAAGCGTGTCGGTCAGTTGGATATAGACCTTCAGGCGGTCGAAGCGGTTTGCCTTGTCGTAAACCCTCTCAGCCCATGCCGTCACGCCTGCTGCTGTCAGTGCGGGGTGGCTCAGTCGCTCCAGCGTCAGCACACGGCTTACGGGCTTATCGGTGCGCTCGCTGAGATAGTGGCAGCGCAGTTTTTTCGTCTCTCCCGTCAGGATAGTTAATAACTCAGTGTTCTCGCTCTCGTTGTTTTGAATGTTATTGCTTGAAGTCTTCATAATTCGGTGTATTTTATTGGGTTCTATAATATGTGGTAATGTCTATAATATATATAAAGGTGGGGTGTTACTCGCTCACTGGCTCGAAGTAGTTGCGGGGGTCGATGTCGGCGGGCTTCCAGCCCCACGTCTTGCACTCGGTGGCGATATATGAGGGCTGCGGCCATCCGTGGCTCTCTCCTCCGTCGTTGACAAGCCAGCCGACAAAGGGCGACGGATTGGCGGCCTGTTCGTAAATCTGTCCGGCCTTGAAAGCCGTGGCACGGTTCTTCTTGTTCATTACTACTGTACGGGTGCAGCGGTAGCGGGTGCCAGGGGTGAAGAAGGGGGCGGGGGTGTTGATATTCTGAGTCTTCATGATCCGGTGTAATTTATTGGGTTCTATAATATGGGGTGATGTCTATAATATATAAAGGTAGGGGGTTACTTCTCGGCGGTGTAGATGCTGCGGGCCACTGGCTCCATGTAGTGCCCGTTGCTCAGGTAGTCGCGCCCGTCGCCAAAGTGGCGGGCGATGGCCTGCGTATAACGCTCCTGCGTGTCGCGTACTGCGTCCATGCGGGCGTATAGTGTGGCGGTGTCGGTGTACTGCTTGCCGTCCCATGAGCGTGCGGCCAGCTCGTCGAGTATGCGGGCGGCCTGGGCGTAGATGTCGGCGGCGGCCTTGTGGCCTACCTTGGCCGTGGGGCGCGGGCGTGTCTGCCCAGGGCGTGCCGTCGTCTTGTGGAAGGCGGGCAAAATCTCTTCGCCGGGGTTGGCGTTCATGCTCGTGCAAAGGCGGTAGAAGCCATCGCGGCAAAGGGCGTAGACAAACACGGTGGCCGACTTCTTGAAGAGCTGGGCACCCATCCAGATGCCAAACTTCGTGCTCTGCATTTCGTCCTGTGTCTCCCACTGCTCGGCATTTACAAGGCTGTGGAACTTGCCGCCCACGTTCAGCACGTAGGCAAACGGGTAACGCTCGGCGGCGTTGTCCTTTGCGGTCTCTCTCATTACGCGGCTGTCGGCCTGAAGGTTCAGGATCTCGGCGGTGTTGTTGTTCTCGTTGGTGTTCATAATCTCGATAATTTTTGTATAATTTTTGAATGTAATTTTTATATAATTTCCCGCCGTCAGGCGGCTAAGATTTTCCGTTAGATTTCTCGGCCTTGGTCGATTCCTCAATATCTCGCAGGGTCTATAAATAGGGGCTATGCGTTGGCGGGGATGGTGTGCGCGGTCATGCTGTTTAATACGCTTTCCAGTAGTTCGGGGTCGAAGTCCTCCGCGTGCTGTGCTCCGCGTCCGTAACCGTCGTTTTCTTCAAACTCTATCCAGATAACGCCGTTTTCTTTGTGGACGTACCACCAAAGAAAATAACGGTTTTCGTCTGTGTAGTGGCCGTCTAAATATACTTTGCGGCCTTTGGGTATTCTTGCGCCTATCTGCTTAATAAGGCTTTTTGTGGTCTTGTTCATAATTCGTAAAATTCGTTTAATTCGTTGTACCTTAATTTTTCGTAGCTCTATAACGTAGGGGGCGGCGGGGTGCCGCTCCCCTCGTTGGCTGTGCTATGCGGCGGCGCGGTGATCGCTGTCGGGGTTCAGCACCTCGCGCAGGCGGTTGGCCTGGTTAGCCGTCTGTGTGCGGTCTATCAGGTCGAACAGTTGCGCGCGGGCGTAGTCCGTGGCCCCTTGCAGGGTGGCGGGGTCTGTGCCCTGCTTCAGCTGCTCGGAGAGCGTCCAGAAGATAGCGCCCAGCGCGTCGAAGTCGCGGCGGCTGTCGGGTGTCAGGCTGGCCAGACAGGCGCACACCTCGCACAGGCGGGCGGCGGCGGTCTTGGTGCCCTCGTTGGCCTCCTGCTTCCATCTTTCCAGGGTGGCGGCGGGCACTGTCACGCCCTCCCACTGTTTGGCCTGCTGCATGATGTCGGCAAAGATGCGCAGCACGTCGGCGAAAGCCTGCAACACGGGCGAAAGGTCGGCGGGCTGGTCGGCCTGTGGCTCGTTGGCTGTCGGTTCGCTCTGTGCGGCCTGTGGCGCGTCCTGAGCCGTTGCCGTTGGCTCGTAGGTGGTGCCGGTGTCCTGAGCCTCGAAAGCGGCGGCGGCTTGCTCGTCGCTCTGCATAGCAAACCAGGCGCGAAGGTTCGCAACCTTGGCGGGGTCGGTGGCCTCCCATCGGTTGGCCTCGCGGTTCCACGTTGCGCCGTGTGCCTTGATGGCCTTGCGGGCCTTGTAGGTCTGACGGCCTCGCGCTTTCTCGTTGTCGGCAGTGCCTACCACGGCAACGCCTCCGGGTATCTCTTCCAGCCGTAGGCACTCAGGGGCGCGGCCTGTCTCTGCGTCGGGATCGGCGGCGGGTGCCGTTGTCTCTGCGTCGGTGATTTCCTCGGCCTCTGTAACGTGGGCGGCCTCGGTGCTCTCGTTGGTCGTGTCGGCCTGCTGTGTGCCCTCCTGTGCGGTCGTGGTGGCGGTCGTGGTGGCCTTGCGGCTCTTGCCCTTGATGTCGTAGGCGGTCAGCTCGTGCGCCCACTCTGCCAGCGTCTCGGCGTCGATATAGTTAAAATACGTGTGCTTATGGTCGTATGCTCTCCAAAGGTCCCAGCCGTCAACGCCACAAGCGGCGGCGGCCTGTTTTACTTCGTCCTGTGTCCACTGGTGGCGGTTCTCCCAGCAGATGCCAGCGGCGGCGGGTACGGCCTGCAGTATTGCGGCGGTCAGTCGCTCGCGTTCGGCCTTGCTCATCTCGCGCACTACTTCCACGCCTCGCCCGTCGCCGTACTTGTCGGCAAAGTCTGTCAGGTCGTGGCGGTGTATCTCGGTGCAGTCGTCCATTCTGTACTCCTCCCAATAGGCGGCGAAGAGGTCAAAATCGGTGTTATTCTGGAACTCCTCTAACGTGGGGCCGTCCTCGTATGTCAGTTTATAGCCAGCACTGCGCCAGCTGTCGGCCTTCGTAACCTTGCATTTAATGCCGGGGTAGGCTGTTTCGGCCATCTTCTTTATATTACGCTTTTCGGCAGCCATCAGGGCAGCGCGGGCGGCGGTGCTCTTCCGCTGTGCGGCCTTGCGCTCTGCGCTTCTCCAGCCGTGGGCGTGTGCGGCCTCGCGCTCGTCGTGGTCGGCAGCCTTCACGGCCTCGCGGTAGGCGGTCAGATCCTCCAGCCCTGCGCCCTCATACTTGGCGCACTTCTCGCGGTACTGTGCCAGTTTCTCGGCGGCCTTGCGCTCTTCCTCCTGTCGCTCCTGCTCCATGCGGGCGGCGTGGCGGTCTTGTGCCTCGCGTACCTCCTGGGCGTACATCGTGCGCCAGTTCTGAGGCATGCGGCAATAACGGGCGTAACTGTAGCCCTCGGCGTCTATCAGATACCAGCGGCCAGACTCGCGGCACACCACGGCGGCGCAAAGGGTGTAATAATACTTATAACGGGCGTAAGGGTCGCGGGGGTCTTCCTGCGGTTCGGGGTCGTCGGTGGCCATGCCTCCGGGGAACTCGCGGCCCTCGGCTGCAAATCGTTGTACCAGCTCATCGGCCAGCTCTGGGCGGGCGAAGTCCTCGGCGCTTACCTCGAACACCTCCACCACTTTACAAAGGTTGCGGCGCTCGTCGTGCTCGTGCTCGGTGATGGTTTCGGGATCCCACGCGAAGGCGTCGAAGTTCTCGAACACGCCCCGGCCTCCGTCGCTCTTCAGTCCTGAATAGATGCCGAAGACAAACGCGCCGGCCTTCGGGGTGTCGCTCTGATTCTTGCGGGCCTCTCTAACGTGGGCGGCGTGCTGTGTCTGCTCGTAGGCGCGGGCGTCGGCGGCCTGCTTCATGGTGGCGCAAAGTTCGGCCATCTCTACCACGGTACGCCCGAATTTCTTCACGTATGCCGTGCGGCTCTCCGGGGTCATCGGGCAGCCGTCCCAGCCGTAACAGCCCCATGTCTCGCCCTCGCTCTCGTAGAGCTTGCGGCGGTCGTCGTGGGTGAAGATGTCGGCCAGCTCGGCCACAAGGTCGGCAAATGTTTTGCCCTTGGTGCCCTTCAGTGGTGCGCCCATCAGGTCGGCGAAGTCCTGGGCGGTGGTGTCGTCCTGTGCGGTCGTGTGGGCGGTGTGTGCGGTCGTGCCGTTGCCTTCCAGATTGCGGCGCGTCTGCTCGTATTCGTTCATCATCTCGGCGAAGTCCTGGGCGTTGCCTCCCGTGTCGGGGTGCAGCTTCTTGCAAAGTTCGCGGTACTCGTTTTTTAGTGTCTCTGCGGTGTAGGGGTAATTTACAAAGTATTTCATTTTTCTTTTGAGTTTTGGGGCGGGCAGTCAGCCCGCCGGGGTTGATGATATTTCGGAATTGTTATAATATAGGGGGTAATTATTCGGCGTCGTAATAACGTAAGTCGGTGCCGTGTACTCGGCAGCGTTGGCCAGTCGCAAGCGTGTAACCAGCGGCGACGCATTCGCCTTGCTCGTTGTGTACGAGCCAGCTGCATTCATTGCCGGCGAACCTGTTACCGTTGGCGGCGCTTCTGATCACCTTTATAAGGCGCTCTTTGTTGGTGTCGGTGATGTCCTGGGCGTAGCGTGTGCCATTGTTGGCGCTAAAATTTGCAAAGTATTTCATATTCTTTTGAGTTTTGGGGCGGGCAGTCAGTCCGCCGGGGTTGGTGTGATTGGTGATATTTCGGAGGGTGTATAAATAGGGGGGTTATTTTACGGCGTAGTAGTCGCCGGAGTAGCGCAG
>Ga0326514_10002827_pt1 | contig 11046 bp, 27 predicted proteins | sample 3_2548_0518_D_FD_203653 | JGI IMG/M metagenome (GOLD analysis project Ga0326514, IMG submission 203653) | Bovine rumen microbial communities from UC Davis, California, United States - 3_2548_0518 | ecosystem: Host-associated > Mammals > Digestive system > Stomach > Rumen | place: USA... | reverse complement strand
AAAAAGGTGGTATGCGTGTAGCAAGAGCTTATGTTGGCAAAAATTATACATGGTGGACTGTAGTTGGCACTGGAAAGTATTTTAATGCAACCCACTGGATGCCGCTGCCGGAGCCGCCGAATGTTGAGGAGGAATGAGCATGGATAACCGTATGATCGTGGTGTACGCGGCGAGCAGGAACCTCTATCCTTGGTTGCCTATGGCGTACATGAGTTTGTTGAAGCACAACCCGGAGGCGGCGGTGGTTTGTCTGATCGAGGATGACGAGCTGCCCTATGAGGTGCCGTGGAATGTGGGGACGGTGAACGTGTCCGGGCAGGAGTGGTTTGGGGAGGATTGTCCTAATATTCGTACCTCATTCACGTATTTGAGTTTGATGAGGGTGTGCTACACGAAACTGTTTCCGGGTTATGACAAGGTGATTCAGCTGGATGTGGATACGTGCGTGACGGACACATTGGAACCGATTTGGCGGATTGACTTCTCAGGCGGGGAATACTTTGCGGCAACGCCTGAATACCTGAGCCATTGGAAGCCGTATGGCAAGGATTACAGGAACGTGGGCGTCTGCGTGTTCAATCTCAAACAGATGCGCGAGGATGGGGTGGACGATGAACTGATCCGCTTCCTGAATACCAACAAGGTGCCCTACATCGACCAGGACGCGCTGAACTGGCTGAACGCTGAGAAGGGCGGCGACAAGGCGCTGACGCTGGGGGTGCGGTACAACGAGTGCTTTGTGACGGGAGAGACATTACGCCCGGCTGTGGTTCACGCAGCCGGATGTCGCAACTGGTTTGTGAACCTTGACGAGCAATATCGCGGAAGTTACTGGAAGCCGTATGAGAAGTATTGCCAGGTTGAAGCCTGTCGTGCTGCCGGGATTCATTGCTGATAGAAAAAGCCGGTAGTTTATCGGCTACCGGCCTTCGATTCGATTGATGCGGGAAAGGATGTTGAATGTATGAGGTTTGATGTCATTACAGAGAAAGAAAGAAACCTTGAAACTCAATTTCGTTTTAGCAAACAATTTAATGCGTTTGTTGACGATTTTGATATTGTGGCCGTGCATTATGGTGGCGGCTCTGGAATAGAAATCCCTTATTTTATTCGATTGCTTCAATTCGGTTGCAAGACGCGAGTAAGAGCAGAAGACAGGATCGCGGATAGCCTTGACGGTTATCATTATAAGCTTTTAGATCATGATGCTTATTGGAAAACCAGGGATGGACGTGTATTTTGCACTGGTATGCCATACAATACTGCGGAATCCGCGATGGAATGTTTTGCGGAAATGGCAAAACGCTATGAGTTCCCCGACACAATCAAGTTTCAGGTTCTTGACGACAGATATAAATATAAACCCAACGGTTATATCATGACTATGGTTTATTCAAATCGGTGAAGCGGTTTGAGGATTACAGGAGGGGACGGGATAGTGGCAAAAATCATGATCGGCATTCCAACGATTGACAAAGTGGACGCGAGTTTTATGTCAAGCGTGCTGGGGATGGATTATTCGGACGGGAACAAGTACAGTTTTACCATGCGCTGCAACAGTTTGATCTACGACGCCAGGGGCAGCATGGCGGTGGAGGCTATCAACGGGAGCTATCAGTACCTTTTGATGCTGGACAGCGATATGGTTATGGAAAGGGACACGGTGCGCAAATTGGCGGAGGGGGTGCAGGGGAAGGATTTTCTGACGGCGCTGTATTTTAAACGTAAACTGCCTACATCTCCGCTGATATTGCAAAGCCTTGAATGGTACGATGACCCGGAAAACGGGCCGCAGGAGTTTGCGGAAATCTATGAGCAATATCCCCGAGACGCGGTATTTGAGATACAGGGTACAGGCTTTGGGTGCTGCGTGATGTCGGTGGAGATGCTTAAACACATGGCTGTGGCGTACAGGAGCAATTTCTTCACGCCGATGCCCAGGCTGAGCGAGGATTACAGCTTTTGTTGGCGGGCGCGGAAGCTGGGGTATAAGCTGTGGTGCGATTCGCGGATCAGGCCGCTTCATGCGGGGTTGAAACTGTATGGAGAAGCGGATTGGGACAGGCAGAGGGAGGCGGAAGGATGATAAGGCTTGATGTGCGGGATTACTGCCAGGATTGCCCAAAGTTTGAAGCAGACGTTGATAGAAGAATATTTACTGGGCCACAAGGACGGATTGCAGAGACGGTAGTGAGCTGTGAGTGGTCGGACGCCTGCCGGGAGATTCACAAGATGTTTGAGAAGCAAAACGACAAATGCCAGGGGTTCATGGGGCCGACGTTTTGAGGTGATGGGTATGATCTGGTCTATACTTCGTTGCTCGGGGTCGGTGGCACTGGGTGTGGTGGTCGGGAAGTGGATTTTGAGGATGAGGGGTGATTGAGATTGGCGCTTACCAGCGAGCGGGAAAAGCGGATTTGCGAGAGGTACAGGGCACGGCAGGCGGACGGGAAAGTGCGTTGCAGGGAATGTCCGCTGAACGACGAGCATTACGGCGTGGACATGCCGCCGATGACATGCAAGGCCATCATGCACTATGACCGGCACAGGAGGGAGTGGGTGGAGGATGAAGCTGATTGACGCGGACGCCAGGGTAACGGTGCAGAGTTTTGACATTGAACATGAGGAATATGAGCATACGGAAATGAGCGTTGAAGGGGCACTGGACTTTGCTACTGACGAGGGGTGTCCGACTGTTGTCGAGGCCGTGCCGATTGCGTGGTTCAATAAAATGATTCACGTCTGCGGGACGCAAGGTGAGATTGGCGCGGTGCAGGCGCTTCGGTGGGTGATGGGAGCGTGGAAGATGACGGAAGATATTTGGGAGGATGAAAAGGAGGTCTGAACGTGGTCGATTACATTCTGAACCGGGACGAAAACGGCATGGTGCGGTATCTGTACGGGAAGGACAAGCGGTATCCGTATGTAGGGAAAACCAAGTGGGAGAGCGCCAGGTGGCTGCTGGAGAACGACAAGTCGCGGGAATTGCGGATGTCGGAGGAGTACGAGGGATTCCCGTTGACGGCGGATGGGGTTTATTTCTTTGACGGAAAATGTCTTGAAGATGATACTCCCGTTCCGACATGCGGGCCGGATTACTGTGAGATTCCGGATATAGAGGTCAATCAGTATGAAGGTAAGTCGGAAGAGCTGAATAACAAACCAAAGTCGAAGAAAAGGGCAGACAAAGGCCGGTAGTTTATCGGCTACCGGCTTTCTTTGCATCGACGTGATCTTGCAGAACCTTGATGATGTAGTTGTTGAAGCTGCGGCCATCGGCCTTTGCGAGTTCTTCCAGCTCTGCTTTCAGCGTTTTCAAGATCACCAGGTTCGCCCGTACCTTGTCCGGCGAGATGCTCATGGTATCGCCCCCTTCGGGCTGATGATAGCACAGATTCGGAGTGTTGTCAAGTTACGTAACTTTTAACCTGCGGGTAATTACAGAAAGTGCTTAATGGTGGTATAATTGTTACGTAAGAAAAGGGGGCGAGAATATGGGTTCTTTCATAGATTTGACGGGTCAGAAGTTTGGACGTTTGACAGCGGTGGAACATGTTGGCGTAAACAAGCACAAGCAAACACTTTGGCGTTGCAAATGTGATTGTGGCCGGGAAGTAACGGTCGTCATGGGAAATCTGAAATACGGAAATACATTGAGCTGCGGATGTGCGTTTGGCAGACAATATGATGGTATGTCGCGGACGAGGGTTTATAAGATTCTTATAGGCATGAAGAAAAGGTGCTATAACCCAGAATCCAAAGGATATTCGAGATATGGCGGCAGGGGCATAAAGATTTGCGACGAGTGGATGGACGAGGTCAACGGCAAGCGTAATTTTGTTGAATGGGCGATGAGCCACGGTTATCGTGATGATCTTTCGATAGACAGGATTGATAATGACGGTGATTATTCACCTGAGAATTGTCGTTGGGCGGATGCCAGAACGCAATGCTTGAACAGAAAGTACAGACCTGGAAAGACAGGTGTTATAGGTGTGAGAAAGCACAAGGGCAGTAGAAGGTATTGCGTGTATATACGAGCTGAAGGGAGGAACATGTTTCTCGGGTCGTATCCAACCATTGAAGAAGCAACGGAAGTACGTAGGGCGGCAGAGTTGAAATACTTTGGGAAAAACATAGAAGCAAGGACGGATTGATGAAATCCAGCGTTGCAAATTGTAGATTGGAGGATATACGGATATGCAGCACAAGGGGAACAAGAGTGAAGAGACGATCAGGTGTGAACAACTGTTTATGGCCGTCATGCGGGCGCTTGGTATGACATGCTTTTATGAACAGCGAATTGGAACAGGTACGATTGATTTTGTGGTTGGACAGAACGCAGGGGATAGCCGAATGTATTACGATGGCATGACTGGCGTTGAGTTGAAGGCCACAATGAACGATTTGAGAACCGGCAACGGTTTGAATGTTCGGGCTTTTCCGTTCAACTATGTGCTTGTCCCCGAAAAGATTGCATACAGCGCTGTGAAATACATGGAGAAGTATCCAAAGGATTTCAGACATGTGGGCTTGTTGGTTTTGATGGACGATTACACATTGGACATTCACAGATATGCAAGCCCGGTCATGCCGGAGAGCAACAAAGAATTGATGCAGCAGATCAATAAAGCGGAATTTGAGCAGTATCACGACAGCGTTGCTTTGGCGCTGGGACACTTTGGCGACAATCCCGTAACCGTTCACAATTTCAAGACCAACGAATCGAAAACGGTGAAAATCTGGTTCGAAGTGGAAGAGAAGGAAGTCGATTTGGATGGAAGGGAGTTGACAAGCGCGTGAACGATTATATCATCGCCGTGGACTTTGACGGGACGCTGTGCGAGAACGCCTGGCCGGGGATTGGTCCGGCCAGGGCTGGGGTCATCGACTACGTGCTGGGGCAGCAGATGACCGGGGCGAAAATCATTCTGTGGACCAACCGGCGGTGCGAGAAGCTGGAGGAAGCCGTGAGGTGGTGCGCGGCGCGGGGGTTGGCATTTGACGCGGTGAATGAGAATCTGCCGGAGATCGTGGAGCGGTTCGGCGGGGATACGCGGAAGGTGTTTGCCAACGAATATCTGGATGACAGGGCTGTGCTGCCGGACAGTGTGGAGAAGCGGAGGAAGCGGATCAGCGGGAGGGCCATCAGGAATCGGGAGAGGTAGAACAGGGGTTGGCGGAGCGACGGGGACCTCATCCGTCTTTTGACGGGGACATAAATGTCCCTGTCAAAATCCACCTTCCCCATAGGGGAAGGCTTTTGGGGACGGCGATGGAAGAGAGGATTGTATGGACGGGAAATTGGATCGGGTGATCGGGGACATCGAGGTCATGCTGGGCGTGGATTTGGGAAAGGGCGAGCGGCGGGTGCTGCTGGACGCGCTGGCGGTTTTGAAGACGTGCGTGCCGCGGGTGCTGTCGCTGGAAGAGGTCGTTCAGACGAAGGATTGTTGGGTGTGGATGGAGCGCAGGGGGGACGGGTTTGCCGGCAGGCGCTATCGCGTCGAGCCTGAATATCACATCGGACGGGATGATCGGGGAAACCATCTGTTTGAGGGAAGGGCGTCGAGGCCGGAGGATTGTTACGGGATAAAGTGGCGCTGCTGGAGCGCGGAACCGGGCGAAGAACAGAGGAGGAATACGAAATGGAATGGCGGACGATGACGGCGAAGCAACTGGCGGAGAAGCTGGACGGGCGGGAATACCTGAACGAGATCACGACGGAAGAGGAGAAAGAGGCCGAGGCTAACGGTTTGGTGGCCGTGTATGGATACAGCGACGACAATGTGGAACTGGCCGGGGCGATCAGTGACGAAATCGGCGCGTGGAAAGGCGTGGTGTTCCACGTAGACAAGGACGGCGGATATCGCATCGAGGATTCTGACGCGCCGAACCGGATTCGGGCGGTTTGGTGTGCGCCTGAGAGCGATGCGGCGTGGACGTTTGAGACGGAGATTCCCCATGAGACGTTCAACATCTACGAGGACGGGGAACTGTTTTGCGTGGGGATCGTGTTCAGGATGGAGGATTTGAAGTGAGCAAGAAGCATAAGGCGCTGCTGAGTGAGTGGCAGGCGCGGCTGGGGCTGACGGACTGGCGAATCAAGCTGAAGCCGAAGTGCAAGCCGGAGGATATGGCTCAGGAGGGCAGCGGGTGCGTCGAGTGGAGCGAGAGCATCAAGTCGGCACGGATCGAGATCATCAACCCGAAGTATTACGGGGACAGGGTGGTGCCATTTGACTGGGAAAAGACGTTGGTGCATGAGTTGCTGCATCTGAAACTGTGTCTGGTGTCGGATGGCGTGGACGCTTTTCAGGAGCGGTATATGCATCAGATCATTGACGACCTGGCGCGGGCGCTGGTGACTGCAAGACGGGCAAAGGAGTTTAAGATATGAACGACGAGCATGTGAAGGCGGTTATCAAAGGGTTGGACCGTGTGGCGCGGGACATGGAGCACTGGAAGTTCAGGGAGGACGCGGACCGTGTTGCGGTGGAGGACATGCGTCAGAGGGTGTTGGAGGGCGTGAAGCTGCTGTACGACCAGGACAATGTGATCCGGGCGATGCTGGGGGAATTTGGCGACGCCTGCGATGTGGATGGCTGCTGAGTGGCAAGCGACATCTGCCGGTACGAAGGAGGGGAGCATCATGATTGATAAGGTGAAGCGGCAGGATTTGGAAAATGGCGAGCGGGAATCGCTGGACGTGCAATATGACGCGGGGCGTTATTTGAAGGCGCGGTTGATTTTGAACGATCTGCGGGAGAAGTTGCGGTTCGGGAAGATCAGCTATCAGCAGTATGCAAAGCTGCGTGGCCAGGCGCTGGCCGGGGACGTGGACGGGGCTGTGAAGGGGCTTGGTAGGGTGCTGTTGAGGAATGCGGAAGGGGAGGTGTAAAAGATGATGTGTGCCTGGCATCTGGCGTGGATCGTGCCTTTGAGCGCGTTTGTGGGGTTTTGCGTGGCGGGGTTGTTTCGGGCGAATGGGAGATAGGAGGTTAGTATGGCGTATACGCGGATGGAGCAGGAGACCAGCATCGTCTGGGACGAAGAAGAGAAGATGGCGCGGATTTATACCGCGTCGCCGGTGAGTATGCGGAAACTGGACAGGCTGTGTGAGGAGTTTCCGGGGGAATACCTGAAGGTTTGGGAGGAGAAGGACGCGGACGGGAGGGTCACGGCGGCCAGGTATCAGACCGGGTGCAAGCGGGTGAAGTTTGTGAAGCCTGCCAGCGAGGCCAGGATTGAGCAGGGGCGGAGGATCGCGGCGATGGCGGCGGAGAGAAGGAAGGAAGGGATGAACGGATGACGCGGCAGAGGATGGTTGAGTTGCTTGAAATCGAGAAGGAATGTGTGCGGCGGAACGCCTGCGGGGAATGCAATCGCGCCTGTCACATCTGCGATTTGCTTCAAGATGATACGGAGCTGCATGAGATGTACGAAGAGGTGATCGCGCTGGTAAAGGCGCAGGAGCCGAGGGTGATGACGCTGGATGAAGCACAGACCGCATTGCATAATGATACTGTTGTTTGGGCGGAACTCAAAGGCAAATTGATCTGTGCTGGTATACATATGGACGGAACGGACTATTTTATGATGCAGAATGATGATGTGCTTGACGTAACGGATTTTGACAGCGGAGAAGGATCGGAGGTTTACGGAAAGCAAGCGCGCTGCTGGACATCCCGCCCGACAGACGAACAGAGGGAGGCGACACCCTGGGCGTGATTGCGTAGAACGTAGCAAGTGTATTGACGTTTGCTCTGCGGGTGGATTTGGGTTAGGAAGGATAAGGGCGAGGGGCAGGCCGGTGAGAACGGGCAAGTGTAGTGTTGGGAAAATGGGAAAGATGGGTATGCAGGAGGGATGAGAGTGGATATAACAGAGAAGAAAACTGTGGAGATGGTTGAGGAGGTCGTCGGGAAGAAGTGCGATTACTGTGGGAGAACGGTCGATGGTCATAATTACTTTAGCGTCACGACTTCACACCACGATTGGGGAAACGACAACATTGATTCCTACGAGTATATGGACGCTTGCTGTCCGGCCTGCGCACTGGAGTTCACGGAAGAGTATGTAAAGGGCGCCTACAACAAACCGCACAATACCAAGAAAATCACGATTGAACACTGTAGGAGTTTGAACTGATGAACGGCGGCATGAAGAACGTGGTTTATGCCAGCGAGCGGGTGGATGTGGTGCGGTGCGGGGAGTGCGTGCATCAGGTAATTTTTAATGCGGATGGTTTTGAGTTTCCGGATACTATATGCCCGTTGTACGACAGGGAAGGGTATTTGGACGAAAGAACATATAGGGATGACTGGTTCTGCGCGGACGGGGAACGGAGGTATGCAGCGGATGATCACGATTGAGCGGGAAGCGCTGGACGCGGTGACGGTGAAGGTCGGCGGGCGCGATGTGCCGTTTCAGGAGTTGGCGGTGCTTCTGCGAGAGGGGAAGATCGTGGAGGTCGTGCGGTGCAAGGATTGTCGACACAGGGGCAGTAACGCAATATGCGTTAAGTTGTGGGTCGGGACAAAGGATAGTTTCTTTTGCGCATTCGGCGAACGGAGGGACGAGAATGGCGAGGTTTCCTGACGGTTGGGTGTTCATTCCAACGGTAAGCGGCCCAAAGGTGAAGGACGGCAAATGCTACGCAGATGTCAACGTGGAAGAACGTGAACTGGTGATGTGCAAAAACTGTGAACGCAGGTGGACAAGTTTGTGCAGGATGTATGTCGGGAATCAGGAAACAAATGATGAATGGTTTTGCGCGGACGGGGATCGGGGTGACGCAGAATGAAGCGGAAGCGATTTCTATACCATGTGACGGAGCCGAAAAACGTTGAGGCCATATTGAGGGACGGGCTGCGGCGGTCTATGGGGGATCGAACGACGTGCGCGGTGTATCTCTCTGAGAAGCCGTTGTCGTGGTATCGGGAGGGGCAGGAGATACTTCGCGTGGACGTTTCCGGGTTGGACGGTATGAAGGCGACGACTTTTCTGCCAGATTCCGATGAAGTGCTGTTCTGGGGCGACATACCGGCCTGGAAGATGACGAAGGACGGATGGCAACCGAGGATCAATCTTGTGACCGACATGGTTGTCAAGCGCAAATAGATCATTTGCGTGACGTCACGAAAATGATGTGGAGGGTTTAAAATGGGAATATACGATGGTGTTTGTGAGATATTTGTGCTGGTTGAGGAATTTGAAGACGGTTGGAGAGAACTTATCGCTGCGCACAGGAAGTTGGAAGATGCAACCGAAGATGCAAAGGCTATGCGCAAACTTGGACGCAAAATTGTAGTTGAGTGTATCATTCTGCACGAATAGACAGGGAGATGGTTTGGGATGATCGTGATTGAGCGGGAAGCGTTGGCGCGGTCGGATTCTGAAGGCGGCGGAGTATAAGTATAATATAGATTACCATGTATTGGGTATGGGTTATGGTTATACTTATAGTGTAAGGCAGGCGGGAGGTGGAAGGCTTGGCGGTGCGCAGGCTGCCGGGGAACCGGGAGAAAAGGGGCTGTCTCAATCAGGAGAAGGGGATCATCGACGGGGTGGGACCGTTTGGGATTCCCCAGCTTTGGCCGGAATACGATGTGGTTGGCGTGGAGAAGTGGATTTCGTTCAATGAGGTCGGCGGGTGCTCGGTGCCGGAGCGGACGGGGGTGCATTTCTTCATCGAAGATCACTTATTTGAGCGAGTTTGGAGCAGGCCGGAAAGGTATTACGGGGTTTTGGCGAAGTTCGCGGCGGTGTGTACGCCGGATTTTTCGCCGTTCAGCGACTTCCCGAAGGCCTGCCAGGTGTGGAACCATTACCGCAAGCACTGGTGCGGGTGGTGGTGGCAGCAGAACGGGGTCAAGGTGGTGCCGACAGTGACGTGGAGCAGTCCTGAGACGCTGGAATGGGCCTTTGACGGGGAACCGGTGGGCGGCGTGGTGGCGATTTCAAGCGTGGGGATGTTCGATACGGCGGAGCATGAGCGGTGGCTTTGCGAGGGGTACGAAGAGATGGTGAAGCGGCTGGAGCCTGTGAAGGTGCTGTGGAAGGGGAAGGTGCCGGAGCGGTACGAAGGAGACGGGAGGATACAGAGGATTGAGGCAAGTCACCTGGAGCGGCTGCATGGGTTGAATAGGAAGGAGGGGAATGCGTGAAGGCGGCGGATTATTTCAGAGAATACGGGGAAGATGTGCTTCGGGAGGCATTGAGCGGTGATAAAACTGACGCGCTGACCAAAATGTACCTTGAATTTGTGCGCGAAACGAAGGAAATCATGGCATCGCGGAATGTAAGTACAGATCGGGGCGCGGTGGCCGTTGTCAAGGAGCAGAACCAGAAGTGGAACGCGATATGCGCTTTGTACGAAAAAGAGTATAGCGCTGATCTGTGCCCGCTGAAACGGGATGGATTTCTCAACAGCATCAAGACAAAGATGCCTGAGATTACTGCATATTTGATTCGAGATTGAGAGTTGGAACGAAGGAGGTTGGGTGAATGGCGAAGGCGGGATCTGGGTTCAGGCGGGCTGCCGGGGCCGTGACGGTGAGCGCGACCGGCGGCAGGGGCGGCAAATGGACCGTCTGGAATATGCGGGAGGCTAAGGAAGAGGTTACGCGGCTTTACTGGAACGCTTACAGGCGCGTCGGGAACGTGTTTGAGCGGGACAGCAAAGGAAATCTTACAGGAGAAACCGGGCCGGGGTATGACAAGCTCATGAATCAGGCGGAAAAGTTGGCGAACAAGCTGGCCGGGGATGTGCGGCATGTGGACAGGGAAGCGGAGCGGCAGTACCGGGACATGCAGCGCTTTGCCAGCAGGATTACAGCCAGTGAGCAGGACCGGAGAGAGTTTGATATGACGCATACCGGCGATAAGAATTTTGCCGGACGAAGCTCCAGCGGCAACAGTGTCGTGGACGCGGCGCGGCAAATGGCCCATAAGGGGCTTATTCCCCACGAGATCGCCGAGATCGGTAATCAAGTGAACATGATGAACGCCATCAACGACGCCATGAACGCAGTCAAGGAACGG
>Ga0326514_10002826_pt1 | contig 11046 bp, 12 predicted proteins | sample 3_2548_0518_D_FD_203653 | JGI IMG/M metagenome (GOLD analysis project Ga0326514, IMG submission 203653) | Bovine rumen microbial communities from UC Davis, California, United States - 3_2548_0518 | ecosystem: Host-associated > Mammals > Digestive system > Stomach > Rumen | place: USA... | reverse complement strand
AACAACGCTAAGCGCGATACCCTGGAACAAAGCACGACCTTTATACAAGGGCTTGTTTCCGAGGCAATACAGAAAATGCATGACGTTATGAACGACCCGAACGCCAGCCAGCAAGTACAGCTTAACGCGGCCGAGGCCCTAATCCGTAGTACCTTAAGGCTTACGGAGCAGACCGATATTTTAGGCCAAATCGACGAGCTGAAAAAGGCGGTATTTATCGTATGACCGGCAGCAGCCTTGCCCGGCAGCTCGCAGAAATCCGAAAGGCTGTACAAAACCGCCAGAACGCACAGCGCGTAAAGGACGTATTGGACGTAAGGCCGCATATAGCCCCGGTATACTGGCCGCTGCACGACGATATACAGGCACAGCAGCACCAATACTACAACCTACCAGGCGGCCGAGGCAGCGGCAAAAGCAGCTTTGTAAGCCTGGAAATTGTAGCCGGTATTATGGAAGATCAGACCGGCCAAAGCAACGCTATTGTATTCCGACGTACCGCAAATACCATGCGGGAAAGCGTCTATAGTCAAATTTCATGGGCCATAGACAAGCTGGAAGTAGGCCACCTTTGGCGCGGATCAGTAAGCCCGCTGCGATATACTTACATACCGACAGGGGCGCAGATCATCTTTAGAGGCCTGGACGACAGCAGCAAGCTAAAGAGTATCAAACCCCGGCGCGGCGTTTTTCGGTATATTTGGCTTGAAGAATTTAGCGAGCTGCCCGGCGCGAATTTTGCCCGCAGCGTTATGCAATCCGTAGTAAGAGGCGGCAGTAAATTTACTGTATTCCGCAGCTATAACCCGCCGATAAGTGCGAGTAATTGGGCGAATATGTTTATTGCGGAGCCAGACCCGCGAGCAATAACGCTGCATACGTCTTACCTGGACGTACCGGCCGATTGGCTGGGCGAGGATTTCATAATAGAGGCTGAACGGCTGAAAGAGATAAACGAAACCGCGTACCGGCACGAATACTTAGGCGAGGCCACCGGCAGCGGCGGCGAGGTATTCCCGAATATTACCACCAGGGAAATTACCGACGCAGAAGTAGAGCAAATGCAGTACGTATATTGCGGCGTAGACTTTGGCTTTAGTGTAGACCCGGCCGTATTCATTCGCGCAGCCTATGACGAAAAGCACGATACAATTTACCTACTGGACGAAATCTATAAAAAGCATTTTTCCAATAAGCAGCTTGCAGACGCGATAAAGGCCAAAGGCTACGACAGGACGACCGGCAGCCGGTATATACCAGCGTTCGGCGGCGGCAGTTACGAAAAGGAAAAGCAGCTCATTATAGCGGACAGCGCGGAGCCGAAAAGTATAAACGACCTACAGGGCGAGGGCTTAAAGGTAATTGCTTGCCATAAATTCCCCGGCTGCGTAAAGTATCGTATTTCCTGGCTGCAAAATCGGCGTATTGTGATAGACCCAGCCCGGACACCGAACGCGCACAGGGAATTTGTAGGCTATGAGTACGCGACGACTAAAGACGGCGAATTTTTGGCCGACGTACCAGACAGCGACAACCATACCATAGACGGCCTGGCTTATGCGTTCGACCGTCTTATTTACAGGCGAGGTATACCGGCATAAATATGGCATTGTCTTTACAAGCAACGACTGTGTGTGTACACAGCCAGCTTTTAGGGCAGACCCTAAGACCCTATTTTTCAGAAAGGAAAAAGTAGAAATTATGTATTTGAAAATCTATTGTGACGTATGCGGCGGTAATTGGGAAGTGTACCAGCGCGACGATTGGACAAGCGACAAAGCCAGGCAATGCCCGCATTGCTTTGCTAAGATCGACCGGCAGACCTGGAACAAGCAAATTATACCGGCCTTTGCCGCCACCGCAGACGCAAACGCAGAGCTTGTAAAGGACAGCACCGGCTACCACAAGCCCTTATTTACCGTTGACTTTATCGCAGATACCCTTTACAGGAACAGGCAGCAGCGGCACACTTGCCCGATTATGGATCAACTGGCCGAGGACGATTTCTAATTAAGCGTATACGTCTAATTTTAATTAGAGCTGCATTTCAGCCGGTAAAGGCCGAAAAAACGGCCGTTTCCAGACGATAGAACAAACCCGGATCATACAATCATACGTAGCGACTAAAAATAAACGCTACAGAAAGGGATTTTTTACCATGACCAATACAGAATTTTATTTCAGAACGGCAGCCGACTACAGAAAGAGCTTGCGCGAGATTTGGAACGCCTACGACGACACCGTAGCCAGGCTGCACCCCTACAGAGGCAGCGCGGGCTATGATACCGAAATCGAAAAGGCCGAGGCCACCCGGCAGCAGCAGATTAAAGAGCTGCAAGCCGATACCCTGGCTACGTTCGGCCGCATTGTAAACAGTATGCGCGAGGCTGCAACGTCCCGCAGCATGACACCGCCCACCAGCGACGAGCTGGCCTTGCTACAGGCCCTTAAAATGCGCGACAAGATCAGCCGCGACGAGCTGGAACAGGCCCGGCGCACCCTTAAGGATAGCCCGGTAAGCCTGTCTGTACTTGACGAAATTTGCGAAAAGATGGGCTACAGAGGCCTACAGGGCGGCGCAATCAGTACCAGCGGCATTTTGCAGCATATCGACGCATTACAGGACGCAGCCCGGCGTATTTGCAGCCTGGACAAGCCCGACAGCAGAAAGGATATGGTAAGAGCTGCAAGCCCTTATAATACTGAGTATAAGGGGCCGTCTGCCCTGTATGCCTTTAAGGTAGACTGCGACATAAACGACGTGGGCGAGGCTATGAACGTATACGGCGACGTAACCGACCTTGCCAGCTTTGAGGCCGCAGTAAACTAACTTAATTCTTGCCAAAGGATAAGTAAGAGCCATAATTACTTATTTCTCCTTACTTTAGGGCGGTTCTTGCAATAGCGGGGGCCGCCCGCTTTTTTGCGCCCTGTATGCCCTATGCGTTTTATACGTCCAAAACGCAATATACGCCTTAGACACTTGACAAATAGTAACTATTGGTGTATAATGATACCGTAAACGTAACCATAACGCAGAAAGGGGCTTTTCTTATGGCTTACACGACAACGGCAGCGGCTATTATGCCTGTAAATGGCAGCCTGGCCTTGCAGCCTGGCAATCTGATACCGACCTTTACCGGCGACCTGTTTACCCGCTTTATCGACTATACCGACCGCAAGCCGACTACTACGAAAGGCTATCTTACCTGTATTCGGCAGTTTGTAAACTGGCTGCACGACAACGGCATAACCCAGCCGCAGCGCGACGACGTAAAGGCTTACCGCGACTATCTGAGCAGCAGCGACCTTGCAGCCGGTACGCAAGCGCAATACTTAAGGGCGGTAAAACACTTTTTCAAATGGACAGCGGCCGAGGGCCTATACCCTAACGTAGCCGACAACGTACACGGCGCGAAAATTCGCCACGACGTACACAAAAAAGACGCGCTACAACGCGACGACGTGGCCCGGATCGCGGCCAGCATAGACCGCAGCGACGAGCAGGGAAAGCGTTTATACGCAATGTACGTACTATGCGTTATTTGCGGCCTACGTACCGTAGAGCTGCACAGGGCCGACGTGGGCGACCTTAAGACCATAGGCGGCGCAACCTACTTATACCTTACAGGCAAAGGCCACGACGACGCAGACGCGCCAGTATTGCTTATAAAGGAAGTGCGCGAGGCCGTCCAGGACTACTTAAGCAGCCGCAGCGCAAAAGTAACGGCCAAAAGCCCGCTTTTCACCAGCACCAGCAACCGCAGCCAGGGCGGCCGCATTGCCAGCACCACAATAAGCACAATGCTTAAGACTTTGCTTGTAAATGCTGGCTATGACAGCGACCGGCTTACAGCCCACAGCTTACGGCACACCAGCGGCACAGGGGCGCATAAGGCTGGCTTAGACCTGTACAGCGTTCAACACCTTATGAGGCATTGCGACCCGGCTACCAGCGAAATTTACATACACGACGACGACCACAGGGCCGCCGAGGAAAAAGGCCGCCAGGGCATTTACAATTATTATTTTAAGGGCAGCGAGCTTACGCCTATTTTGCCAGAGCTTGAGGCCGAAATAATGACACTTACAGCGGATCAGCAGCAGCAGCTATTAGCTCAGATTAGAGCGCAGAAAGGGGGTACAAAATGAGAATTTGCCAGGTATGCGGTAAGAGTTATACCGCACCGCCCGCAATCAGCCGTAAGGACAATAAAACCGAAATTTGCCCTTTATGCGGTATGCGCGAGGCCTTAGCCGCAGCACAGATACCAGAGGAACAAATAGCCGCTATCCTACAGGCGGCAGAAAGGAAAGGCGAAAATGAGCGACTTTGAAAGACCGTTTTACACCGTACCAGAGGCCGCCGAAATTCTGAGAGTACACGAAAATACAATTTACCGGCTGATTAAGCAGCGTAAAATTGAACATTACAAAGTAGGCGTACAGATCAGAATTGCAGCGGCCGAGCTGGAAAGGCTGAGAGTACCGGCCAGCCATTAAGAAAGGGGGGCTACCATGAACGGCACAGTATTTGCCATAACAAACCAAAAGGGCGGCACAGGCAAAAGCACGACAGCGCAAGCCATAGCCACCGGCGCAGCCTATAAGGGGCGCAAAGCCCTGGCAATCGACCTGGACGCACAAGCAAACCTTACCTTTGCAATGGCCGGTAATGGCGCAGACGTGGGCGCGTATGAGCTGATAACCGGCCAGCTTAAGGCCAGCCAGGTTATACAGCACACCAGGCAAGGCGACCTTATAGCAGCCAGCAGCCACCTTGCGACGGCCGACACGACCTTTACAGGCGATACCAGGCTATACGGCCTTGCAAATGCCCTTAAGGGCCTACGCAGCCGGTACGACGTGATAGTAATTGACTGCCCGCCGTCTTTGGGTACGCTGCTTATAAATGCCCTGGCAGCCGCAGACAAGGTAATAATTCCGCTTACGGCTGATATTTACGCGCTGCAAGGCCTTTACCAGCTTCACCAGACAATACAGGACGCGGCAAAGTACAACACCGGCCTACAGATCGGCGGCGCGTTATTCGTAAAGCACAGCACCCGCACCATACTGGCCCGCGACCTTACCGACGTTATTACCGACAAATGCAAAGAGCTGGCAATCCCGGTATACCGTACAACCATACGCGAGGGTATAGCAGTAAGAGAGGCCCAGACGCTACGGCAAAGCCTTTTTGAGTATGCCCCGAAATCAAAACCGGCAAAGGATTACTTAGACTTACTACAGGAAATCAGCCTGTAAATACAATCTGAAAGGACAGACAGGAAATGGCACGTAAACTGGACATAAAACAGGCCGCAGTAGAGGGCGCAAGCACCCTGGAAACGATTATTAAACGGCCAGACACTAAACCGGCAATACCACAATACAGCCAGCCGAATACAACCCAGACACTTACAGCACAAAGCACCCAGGACGCACCAGCCGCCCAGGACGTACCGGACGTACAAAACGCAAAAAACAAGGGCGGCAGACCACGAAAGAGCGCAGAGCCGATGGAACGGCTTAGCCTAAAAATTCCTGTTTCCATTAAAGAGTATTTGACCGTAGCGGCAGCCAGGGAGAGCATAGCGACCCGGAAAAAGGTAAGCCCGACAGATTACTTATGCGGCCTTATACGCGCCGATATGGAGCAGCACAAAGACGACTAAAGGGGGCTTATGCCTTGAAAGAAAATCTTAATTCAAATCCGCAAAACCATACGCGGCTAAATGCGCAAGATACAGCCCTTTTACAAGAGTATTTGCGAGCCGTGGAAGAATTGACCCAGCGCGAGCCGCAGCAGCTACCGGCAGAAACGTGGGATAGAGTATGGCCGCATATACAGGCCACCGGCGAAATACCGGCAGAATACCGCGACCGTATAGCAAAGGGCAGCCAGGGCTATTATGACGTTGTATGGGAACGCTGGAACGCGGAAAGCCGCCAGATCGAAAGCAAATACCACGACGTTATTATAAAGGCCTTACGCTATGCGCTGAGCAATGAACGCGCACTTGAGGAAACGTCGTCTGTATTGGAGCTTCTAAAGAGCATGATAGCCGACGTGGACAGCATGACCCCGGAACAGGTACGCGCTGTAATAACCGAAAACCTACTTACAAGCCCTTACTTGCCTATGCTGAACGGCGCACCGGCCAGCGATATTATGAGGATCACGACAAAGGGGCTACAGCCAGACGGTTTTACAAAAAACGCCACCATTACCACGAAAGACGGCCACAAAATCACAATAGAACGATTTGACCGGCTGCAAGGCGTATTAAGCACCCCGGCCAAAAAGATATTTGACGCTGCCCGGCTATACCTTACCCGCACAAACAAATACAGGGGCAAGCGCGGCAGCATAACCCCTACCGTCGAAATTCCCCTTATTGAGTACGGCGAGGCTTGCGGCTACCAGCTTACACCGCAAAAAATGGCAACACCAGAGGAACAGGCCGCCGAGGATCGGCGCGTATCTGAGCGCATAAAAGACCTAAAAAAGAACGTGCGGCGCGACTTGCGCGATATTTCCTCTATACTTTGGACAGGCGAGGAAACCAGGGGCCGCAATAAGGGCGACTATAAGGAAATGCGTATTATTTCCAGTCACAGCATACGCAACGGTATTATTCGGATAAATTTTGACGTGGACGCAGCCGCCTATTTTGTGAACGCCTACGTTATGCAATTCCCCACCGCCCTATTAAGGATCGACAACCGCAACCCGAACGCCTACGCGATAGCCTCTAAGATGGCCGAGCATAAAAGCATGGATCACAATATAACGGCCGGTACAGATAGTACGCTATCGGTAAAAACGCTGCTTGAAACCGCCCCGGAAATTCCGACCATTGACGACCTAAAGGCCAGAGGGCAAAGAAACTGGAAAGAGAAAATCAAAAAAACCCTGGAAAATTCCCTGGACGAAAGCGTAAACGTAGGCTTTATAAGCCGCTGGGAGTACCGCGACCCGGCCACCGGCACAACGTATACCAGGGAAACAGCGCAGCCTATGACCTGGCTACAGTACAGCCGCCTTATGGTAGACTATACCGTTATAGACCCGCCAGACCAAAGCGAGCGCATAGCCGCAAAGGCAGAGGCCGCAGCGAAAGCGGCCGCAGCCTCTAAGGAAATGCCCCGGAAAAAACGCGGCAGACCGCGTAAAACCGACCAAAGCTAAGTAATTCCAGATAATCCCGGCTTGTTCCTTTTACTACCCCTTATTTTTTCAAAAGCCTACAATATCCTGTATTTTTGTCGAAAGCCCGGCCACAAGATAAAATCCCGGAAAAAATAGGGGGGGCGACCGAGGAACAAAAAGGGGGGTAACCGAGGAACAAATAGGGGGGTATGCGAGGAACGCACAGGGGGGTAACCGAGGAACACACACACCGCGAAAACGTAGGCGTAGCAAGGCTTTTCAGACCCGGAAAAAATCTAATACGTGCTAATACGTCATAAGACGTACTATCGGCGCAAGGCCGCCCGCTTGACGCGGCGGCCGCGCCCAGGTATATTAAGCCCGGAGCTGGGCGGCAGCTCTATGCAGCGTTCGACCAGATCCCCGATAATTCGACAAAATCCCCGGCAATTCGACAGGCAGCACCCAGGGCATTGCTTTACAGGCCACAAATCCGACGAAAACCGCCGACGCACAAGGGGCCGTAACCATAAAAAGCAGCCCACCGGCGAGCTGCAAATCCTAATTAAGCGTATTCAGATAATTCTAATTAAAGCCGGTTTTTCCCGGCCACAGACGCAAAAAAAGCGGACGCGCCGACCTACCACAGCAGACGCACCCGCGAGGCAGCAAACCAGATCAGCCCGCAGCCCTGGCAACAGTATACAGCGGACGCGGGCAAAATGCAAGATTGAAAGCGAGGTATTTAACAGTATGACAAGAACAGACGCAGCGAAAATAATTAAGGGGAGATACGCAGACTACTTGCAGCCCGCTAAGAAAAGGAATACTTACGTATGCCCGCTATGCGGAAACGGTACAGGCAGCACAGGCGACGGTATGGCAATCGACCCGAACGGCGACGGTACGCAGCTTAAATGCTTTAAGTGCGGATTTTACGGCGACGTAGTAGACCTTTACCAGCAGCAATACGGCTGCACGACCGGCGAGGCTTTCCAGGCTTTGTATGGGCTATTCGGTATTGAAATAGACGACAACAGGAACGCGCCAGGAGCCGCCAGAACGGCCCCAGAACGGCGTACAGGCCCGGTAATGGTAGAGGACGTACAGGACGTAAAAGACGTACAGGACGTACAGGACGCGCCCGACAACAGGCGGTATTATAGGGCTTGCTATGGCTGCATGAGCGACCCGGCAGCGCAAGAGTACCTTAACCTTAGAGGCATAAGCCAGGAAACGGCAGCCCGCTTTTACTTAGGCTACGACACCAGCAGCCGCCGCCTTATTATCCCGGTAAACCGCAGCTTTTACCTGGCCCGCAGCATAGACCCGGCCGAAAAGGTACGGTACAAAAATCCGCAAGGCGTAAAGGCTGGTATTTTCAACCTGGACGCATTGACGACCGGCCGCCCGGTATTTGTGGTAGAGGGCGCAATAGACGCGCTTTCGATAATTGAAGCGGGCGGCGAGGCCCTGGCCCTTAATAGCACCGGCAACGTCGGAAAGCTGATAGAGGAATTAAAGGGGCGACAGATCAGCAGCAGCCTTATAATTAGCCTGGACAACGACGACGCGGGCAGAGCTGCGACCGCCAGGCTTACAGAGGCCCTACAGCAGCTTAATATAAGCTACGTCCTGGCCGACGTATGCGGGCAGTATAAAGACCCGAACGACCGGCTTACAGCGGATCGCAGCGGCCTTGCAGCAGCCGTACAGGCAGCGGAGAGCAGCACCAGCAAGCCAGACAATACCTTAGACTATATCACCCGGCAAATGGCCGCCGAGATTGAGGGCCTACAGGCACAAAGCAACCGTAAGACCGGCTTTCCTAACCTGGACGCAGAGGCGGGCAGCATATACAGCGGCCTATATGCAGTAGGCGGTATTTCCAGCGTAGGCAAAACTACCTTTTGCCACCAGCTCGCGGATCAGATGGCCGCCCAGGGCCAGCACGTCTTATTTTTCAGCATGGAACAAAGCCGCCTTGAAATGGTAAGTAAGAGTATTGCCAGGCAGACGGCAAAGGACGACCCGGAAAAGGCGGTAAGCAGCCTACAAATACGCACCGGCGCAATGGGCGAAAGTATAAAGCGAGCTATAGCCACCTATACCGGCAGCGTAGGCGACAGGGTAAGCATAATTGAGGGTAATTTCCGCTGCACCGTTTCATTTATAGGCGACTATACGCGCCAGTATATTGCCAGGAACGGCGGCGTAAAGCCGGTAGTAGTGGTAGACTATCTGCAAGTATTACAGGCCGAGAAAGACCCGGAAACCGGCCGCAAATCGACTGACACAAAGCAAATAGTAGACTACAACGTAACGCAGCTTAAGCGGCTGAGCCGTGACCTGGAAATCCCGGTATTTGTGATAAGCAGCGTAAACCGCAGTAATTACCTTACCCCGATAGACTTTGAGGCGTTCAAAGAAAGCGGCGGTATCGAGTACACGGCCGACGTAGTATGGGGCTTGCAACTCGCAGTTATTCACGATGAACTTTTTAACGGCGACCCTAAAACAAAGGTAAAGGAAAAGCGCGAAAAGGTAGCAGCCGCAAAAGAGGCTATGCCCAGGGAAATAGAGCTGGTATGCCTTAAGAACAGGTACGGCCGCAGCCGGTATACGGCGCAGTTTACCTACTATCCGCAATACGACTATTTCACACCGGCGCAGCAGCCGACGTATACGGCCGCTATGTTTCATAAGTAAGCCATAGACCCCAGAGAGGGCGGGAGCTGATAAGGCTACCCGCCCTTTTTCTATAGGCTGCACAGGGCTGCACAGGGCCGCAAACGAGGCCGTAACCATTGACAAAACCGAAAAAATATGGTATAATACGCATAGAACGTAAAAGACGTTTTGAACGTACAAAACGTAGAAAACAAGCCAGGAAAGAGAGGTAAAACCGTATGGCTATGACACCAGACGCAAGGGCCGCCAGGGCAAAGTATATGCGCGATTGGCGCAGACGTAACCCGGATAAAGTACGCGAGTACGACGCGGCCAAATGGGAACGCAAGGCCCAGCGGGCAGCAGAGGAAAAGCGAAAGTATGAAGAAAGAACGGCGTTTCAAGATTTTTCAGACTAATAAGGGCTTTGCCGTATGGCAGCTAAAAAACTATGGAAACGGCAGCGCGTATGCTGATACCGGCCGACGATTTGAAACCAGAGAGGCCGCCCAGAAATACATAGACGCAGCAGCCGCGAGAGGTAACGAAAATTGAGGGTATTAAAACGATTTCTTATTACAGGCATTATGCTGGCAGCGGCTTTGCTTGCCCTGGCTGGCTGCGACCGGCGACCGGCTACCAGAACGGCCACAGGGGCCACGACAGCGGCCACAGAGGGCACAAACGCAGCGACGGTATGGATTGATACCGGCAGCCTTAGAGTAGAGGCAGAGGGCCAGGAAATCCGTGTATATGACCTTACAGGCGGCCAGACGTTCACTTTTACGCTGCACAAAACCAGGGTAAAAAAGACCGACGTACAGCACGTATGCGAGGCGACGACGACGGCCACGACGGCCACGATTGAAATTAAGAAAGCCCACAATCTAATCATTGTAACGGATCGCACGACCGGCCAGACGTACTATATCAAACCGTAAAGGGGGCGAAAGCATGGCAACAAAAGCGAGTAAGAACGACGAGCTTATTATATCTGCCCTTTTGGCAAATCCTACGGTACGCGCAGCGGCCGCAGCTTGCGGCGTATGTGAAACCCAGATATACGCCAGGCTGCGAAACCCGGCCTTTAAGGAACGGTATAACAACGCTAAGCGCGATACCCTGGAACAAAGCACGACCTTTATACAAGGGCTTGTTTCCGAGGCAATACAGAAAATGCATGACGTTATGAACGACCCGAACGCCAGCCAGCAAGTACA
>Ga0326514_10002823_pt1 | contig 11049 bp, 10 predicted proteins | sample 3_2548_0518_D_FD_203653 | JGI IMG/M metagenome (GOLD analysis project Ga0326514, IMG submission 203653) | Bovine rumen microbial communities from UC Davis, California, United States - 3_2548_0518 | ecosystem: Host-associated > Mammals > Digestive system > Stomach > Rumen | place: USA... | reverse complement strand
CAAGATCACTCATACCGGTCAGAAGGAAATTCTGCGGTCTTGCCTTGTCCATCATTTTAAGCTTGCCTTCAAAAAATTCAGGCTTACTGAAATCCGGTATCGTATGCCACCGCTTCACATTATTCCGCGCATAGCAATAATCGCAGCCTACCGTGCAGCCGATGACAAGGTTCATATTCTGGATATTGTCTTTTATACAAACACTCATAGCTCTCCACATAAAAAGTTATGGACATCTGCTTGCAGAAATGCCCACAACTTTAAAACTCATACTTACTCGATTACTGCATCGTCGGCGGTATACGCTTCAAGAGAACCTGCCTTCACCTGGATACAGGCATAGCTGATCTCAGAATCATCTGCCGCGAAGAACTGTCTTTTCCCATCCGGCGCAATACGCACGATATCACCGGCAGAAAGCTCTATATCCTCACCGTCAACTACCGCTTTTCCCTTGCCGGAAAGAATGATGTAAATCTCTTCATTGGTCTTATGATAATGAACAAAAGGAACACTCGCACCTGCCGGAAGATGGTTGATGCTGATCTCAGCCCCTGTAAGTCCCAGCTGATCATGAAGTTCAGTTCTCGGATCGTTTGCAACACTTACCTTACTATAGTTAGACATTTCTGATACCTCCATTTGTTGTGATATTGATTGATACAATAGAAGTGTACCACCGCCCTGTTGTGACGTCAAGTGTTACAACAAAACTTTTTAAGATTCTATCAGCTTGTTCGCATCCGCCATTACATCAGCTATGGTTATTCGCCGCATTTTATCTTCCATGGCATTCTGTATTTCTTCAAGCCTGTGATCCATGATCCTGTGAATGTTCCGTCCCACAGGGCATAACTCATTCGGATTCTCATGGAAATGAAACAACTGTCCATTTTCGACAGGCTCCACGGCATTGTAAACATCCAGAAGCGTTATCTCCGTCAAGGATTTCTCTATATCGGCACCGCCGCTTCCCCGCTTCACTGTTACAATCTCCGCCTTCTTCAGCTGCTGCAAGAGTCTTCTGATTACCGTCGGATTTACATTTGCGCTGGACGCAAGAAATTCACTGGTGATTTTATGGTCATTCTTAAATGTTTCAATTGCTATAAGCACATGAACCGCTATTGTAAATCTGCTTGAAATCTGCATTCTGACACCTCCATCGACTCTATCTTAAATCATTTTCGTTGTAATTTCAATAGTCACAACAAGGTACGATTATCCCTTCTAGAATCGATCCATATCATCCTGAGATGCCAGAGTGCTGTATGATCCCTGGTTTTTTAGCCGAAGGATCTCACGATACTTGGTCATAGATTTGACCCTCCTTTATCTGTAGTCACGCTGAAGGCGTGCACGTACAGTATAAAGGAATATATGATTCAGTGGCCGCAAGGTGGCTCCAAAACTCCGGAATCAGTGGCTCTCATTCTCCGGAATGGTGGCTCTCAAAGTCCGGACAGGTGGCTCTGGGAGGGCCGGAATAATCACTTAGTTTCTCGAAGAATTGGCTGTTCTCATTATCCTCTATCAAACTGTGCGTAAAATCCCGATTTAGTCAATTATACCTTCATTCCTGAACTTCGCCAGCATTTCTAACATGTGGATGCCGATCTTCTCAGGATCATTTTCGTACGCCGCACAGATGAGCCGCAGACCGTCTGGTGTAAGTAAACGGCCATTGTCCCGATCCCGGCGCAGACGTTCATATTCTTCCATCTGTTTCTTTGTAATCGTCGCCATAACTACATCCCCTATATACAAAAACGCGCCGGTCTGTAAAACCGACACCCCTAAGTCCTATGCGACACCCCTGAGAGGGCAATCGTTAATTTGTATCAAATTTTGCGTCTTGCTTTCAAAAAACTTCAGATCGCAGAGTTTTTTATGAAAATTAGTAAACCTATTCCTTTTCTGCCTGACGGATAGATCCTTGTTGTTAAGAATTTCGTTAAATTCTCCTTTAAGATCATCTAAAAACAACGGATCAATTACTCTGTGAATGTTTTCTGGCGTGGTATAGTGCATACCTCCCGTTCTACGAGTATCAGGATTCAAGGTAGATTCAAAAATGCCCCCAAAGATGGTTGGACTGATTTGACTCCAATCTATACCTGCAGATAAATCGTTCAACAAAAAATCTAATGTATTCTGAGAAAAATTGGGAATCTCTATTTCATCTTTAAATAATCCCCCATTAACATACGGAAATACTCTAATTCCTGTATCATAGGGATCTCTATCAGCCACTGGAGTATCAAGTGCGTGAAAGAGGTTTTTCAATTTGTATCGAACATCCTCTGGCGCTACATCTTTTAAGTAGTTCAGGAACGAATCTTTCTCAAAAAGATCAGCATCTTCACAATATAAGCAAAAAACTAGTCGGACACATAGAACATTCAATGCGTGCCGGGCGGAATCACTGGTAGGATCGAGATAACCGGACTGAAGCTTATCGTATAATTGTCCTATCAAAGCGCCCGCGCGCATAGATACATCTTTTTCTTTCTCTAGGCGACTGTTTTCCGGATTAGTAATAAATCCAAGATACTCGGGATGCTGTTCTAATTCTAGCAGTGTAAATTCAAAAGGATTTGACTCAAGTTCGCTTCGCCCATATTTAGATCTATCATATATACGAAAAATACCAAAATTACACGTTACAATAAACCTCGGCTGCTCAGATAATCTGATATCTTCCGCATAATCTAGTGCTTGCTTAAAAGGTGTTTTCATTACACCTTGCCTCAATTCCGGTCTATCGAGATCAATATTTAGAGATTTTTGCTCTATTAATGTGTCTGCTTCACGTATCCAAACATCTATCTGCCCTCCGTTGGAAACACGTTTCTCAAACAAAACATCATCGCAGTACTCAAAACCAATTACTCTCAGAAGTTGAAGCCAAAATTGCTGGGTGTGCTCATTTTCCTGGCCTTTTCCTTCCCATCTTTTAATAAATTCATGCAGTTCACTTCTATCTATGCGCATTATTATCCTCCCAACACTATATATGAAGGAATATTAGTAATTCTTTCAACAGGATCACTATTGTTTTTTATTTTATCACATGTTTGATTTACCATCTAGAGTATCAAGATATTGATAATTACGATATATCCGTTTATCACGAGGCTCAAATCCACCTGATTTGAGCCTCTTTTTTCGTTCGGATAGCTTGTTGACAATGGCATTCCACAAGAAGCCATTTTTAAAAGGTCATAGATGATAGCAATAATTATGTAACAAACTCCGGGGCAAATGCTCGTTTTCAAATAAATAGATGCGCGGCTAAAAATTTTTTGAGAAAAAGCGAGAATTTTTGCCTGATTCAAGCCCTATAAGTGAGGGGATTTTTTTAAGAAGAATTTTTTTCGGGGCATTTGGCCATTTTTCAGGCTGTAAATGAGAGGACTTTTTTAAACGGGACGTTGTCCGAAAAATTCCGGGGCAAATAGTCATTTCTAAATCTGTATATGAGAGGAGTCTTTTAATTTTAAAATTTTTTCAAAAACTGGGAAAAAAAGTGCCCTTCCATACCTATCAGTGAGAGGACTTTTTTGAATTCACAAATCATTTACATTTTTTTCGGCCAAAATGGGGGGTCTAAGTCTCCTTATATATAGAGGGACTTTTTCAGCGGATGAATATAAGGCTGCAATTCCATTGTGGTTTTATATTTGTCCACTGGTCAAAGATCTGGTGCGCAACAGATCTTTGTCGGGCCCGCTTGCGCAAGCGGACCAAGGCTTTCGTTTGGTGTTATTCGTGATGCCGGACAAACTTCACGGATAACATCACACCCTGACAAAAGAAAGGACAAGTATGAGTCATCAAAAATCAGCAGCTGACCTCGCAGAAGAAATTCAAAAAGGTCAGGAAAAAATCAAACGATTGCAGCAAAAACAAAAACAGCTGCAGGCCAGAGAAAAGGATCAGCTTCGCCGAGAACGGGTTCGCCGCCTGTGTACCCGTGCCGGTATGCTGGAAAGCTTTCTTGTCCGTCCGGAAGAGATCACAGATGACGAAGTCATGGAGCTTTTGAGACTGTCGTTTAATCAGTATCCGGTCAAAAACTATCTGGAACGCATTCTGGATAAGAACACCGTTTACGTCGATCCGGACGATGACGAGGACATGGTATCAGACTACAACCCATAAGGGCGCAATTATACACCACATAAGCGGTGAATTGCGTTCTCCGAAGGGCCGTCGGATTCAGCTGCTGTTTGGGCATGTTTTTGCATGCTCAGGCAGCAGTACCAGGGGTCTCCCCTGCGCAGATAAAATCTGCTACCCCATTTTACGAAAGGAGAGTTTTTATGCCGTGTCCGCATTTCAGTATTTCCATCGCGTCACGGGCAACGGGCTCTGGTGCCGTCGCCAGTGCCGCTTATCAGAGCGGCGAACGTTTATACAGCGATAGTGATCAAGTTGAGAAAAACTATTCCCATAAACGCGGGATTGAATATGCCGAGATCCTGCTTCCGGAAAATGCACCGGAAGAATTTAAAGATCGTAACACTCTTTGGAATTCCGTGGAAGAAGTTGAAAAACAATACAACGCGCAGTTAGCCAGAAAAATCGTCGCTGCGCTTCCACGCGAAATACCGCGGGAAGATCAAATTGAGCTGTTGCGATCCTTTTGTCAGGAAGCTTTTGTTGACCAAGGCATGTGCGCAGATATTGCGATTCATGATACTGATGGCAATAATCCTCACGGTCATATCATGCTGACGATGCGTCCCATGGACGAAAACGGACGGTGGCTTCCCAAAAGCCGCAAAGTTTATGAATATGACGAAGACGGAAATAAGATCCGACTTCCCAGCGGCAATTACAAATGCCACAAGGAAAATACGACGGACTGGAATGAACAGTCCAACGCAGAAAAATGGCGTCATGCATGGGAAGTGAAAACAAATTATTTTCTGGAGAAAAACGGCATTGAGGACCGTCTGGATATGCGATCCTATGAGCGTCAAGGCATCGACAAAATACCTCAACATCATATGGGTCCTGCAGCAACGCAAATGGAAAAACGCGGGATCCATACATTCATCGGCGATCTGAATCGAGAGATCCAGAAAATTAATGAACGTCTCAACAAGATTCTGGATGCCATTGAGAAAGCGAAAGTATGGGTATCGGAACAGATGGCTCAGCTGAAATCTCTTGAGAAGGATGAGCGAATGTCAACGGATCCGGTTACACCAAGGGATTATCTCATGCGGTATATGGATGAGAGAGCCGAGGAAAGATCGGACTGGAAGAGCTCCTCAAAGCTCAAAGGAACCGTGAATGACTTTGAGGAAGTACGACAAACCTTGGATGTATTAACAAAATACAAAATCATCACGTTTTCAGATTACGACAAGGTATTGTCGAAACTGCGCGACCAGGCACTTCCCTATCGTGAAGTTATGCGAGAGAACCGCGGTCGGCTGCACGTTCTTTCTGATGTATCAAAAGCAGCGAAAGTCATGCTGGAAACAAAACCAATTCATAATGAGTACAGGAAGCACTATTTCAAATCCTCGAAGGAAAAGTATTGGAAAGAGCATGAGAAAGACCTGAAACGATTCATGAAAGCGGAAAAGGAAGTCAGCAAATTCATAAAGAATTCTCCTTATGACACGCTTTATTTGGATAAGCTGGAGAACGAGACGAAAGAACTTCAGACGATGAATGAACGGATCAAGCCGAAGCTGGATGAGTTCGACGAAAAGATCGCGGAACTCCGAAAGACAGAAAAATTCGTAAATTGGGTTGACAAAAAGATTGAAGCAAAGAAGCGAGAGGCCGATGAAGCGGCGATGAAGGCACGGGAAGCTGCACATAAGAAAGAGCAGCCTGTATCACTCCGAGAACGGATCGATGCGCTCCAGAGACAAGAGCGTACTGTTGATGTGCCTCGCCGGTCTCATCGAAGTCACAGTTACGATATGGAAAGGTAGGAATAGATGTATTATTCAAAAGAACAGCTCAACAGAGCTAATCAAATGGATCTGGAGCAGTTTCTCCGCAACAGAGGAGAAACGCTGATCAAAAGCGGCCGCGAATACCGTTGGGCAAGACACGACAGTGTTACGATATGCAAAAATCGCTGGTACCGTCACAGCCAAAGCGCAGGAGGATATCCAATTAATTTTGTAATGACTTTCTATGGCCTGGATTTTCTTTCCGCCATGGAACTTCTTCTTGGTGAAAAGGGAGACTCGAAAAGTTCTTCGGATAAAGCCCAATCATCTGAGTTTCGTCCTCCCGCAAGAAATGTGACCAATGAAAATGCACTCCGCTATTTGATCGAGGAAAGAAAACTGGAACGGACGTATGTTGAGTATTTCATGGATTGCGGCATGATCTATGAAGACACACAGCATGACGTGATTTTTCTGGGAACGGATGAAAACAACATCCCCAGATATGCTCACCGCAGAAGTACGGATGGCACAGTCAAGAAAGATGTGAGAGGTTCCAACAAAGCATATAACTTCAGTCACTCTGGAACCGGAAACGAGTTATATGTATTTGAGTCTGCCATTGATCTGATCTCTTTTGTCCAGCTTTTCCCGGAGAACTTGAAAGAACAAAGTTATCTGGCTTTAGGCGGTGTCGGTGGGAAAGCATTGGAACATTTTCTGACAACGCATAAAAACGTCAAGGACGTATATCTGTGCCTGGACTCGGACGAAGCCGGCGACAATGCATGCCTGCGACTGGCAAAACAGATTCCAGAAAGCTTGCGGATCATCCGAATAAAGCCGACATTAAAAGACTGGAATGAATTAATTCAGAATCTAGACTCCATGGAAATTCCATCGATTTTGGATTCCTATGAAATCAATAAGAACAGCGGGCCGATGGTTAAGATGATCCGGATGAGCGAGATTACGGAAAGCAAAGTGGAATTTCTGTGGTGTCCATACCTTCCGTTCGGAAAACTGGTCATTATACAAGGCAATCCCGGCGAAGGAAAAACATATCTCGCCATGCAGATTGTCGCGGCATGTACCGCGGGTAAGCTCCTTCCAAATATGACGCCATTAAACCCTTTTAATGTGATCTATCAAACAGCGGAAGATGGATTGGCAGACACGATAAAACCTCGGCTCATAGAAGCTGGTGCCAATCTGGAACGAGTGTTTGTAATTGATGACCGCGAAGGCGAGCAGCTTACATTGACTGACGAACGGATTCGGAATGCGATCATTCAAAATAAGGCGCGGCTTCTGATCATTGATCCTATTCAGGCATATGTGGGAGCAAAGGTCGATATGAACCGGGCAAATGAAGTTCGTCCTATCATCCGAGCATTAGGAAAGGTTGCAGAGGAAACCTGCTGCTGCATCATCCTGATCGGTCATCTCAACAAAGCCGTTGGAATTCAGAGTACTTACCGCGGATTAGGTTCCATCGATTTTACCGCTGGCGTGCGCAGCATCCTGTTTATTGGAAGATCACAGGAGGATCCCAATCTCCGGGTCATGGCACATGAAAAAAGTTCTCTGGCACCGCCGGGTTGTTCACTGGCTTTTATGCTTGGTGATGAAGATGGTTTCCGGTGGATTGGAGTATACGATGCTACTGCGGATGAATTATGTACTGGATTCACACAGAAGCATCCTACCAAAAGCAGTCAGGCAATCGATCTGATCTTCGAGCTTCTATCCAATGGTGAGAGAATCACCAGTGCTGAATTGGACAATGCTGCGATTGCAAGAGGCATCTCTACCAGAACACTTCGGAACGCCAAAAAGGAAATGGCAAATGTTCTGAAGAGTTCTATTACTGACAATCATCAAAAACTGTACTGGATGGAAAAGAATCCGTCATTAAATGGCAGCGACCGTTCAACCGGCAAAGCTGGCATAGGCTCCTAATCCTTGCCAGTTTGCCAGTTAAAAAAGGAAGGTGAATAATTTGGAACGAAGGTTTTATTCTTTTAACGATCTCCCAACCACCCTGAATGCAGATGATATTGCAGAATACCTTGGAATATCCAGAGCTGGTGCATATAACTTGCTGCGCTCTGAAGGTTTTCCAACTCTAAAAATCGGGAAGCGAATGGTGGTTCAAAAAGAAAAATTTAAAACCTGGTGCGACGAGCACTCTGCATAATAGTATGTGACAGCATGGTAATGGTGAGGATAACTCACCGTTACCATTTTAGTAGAAACTTGTTTCTTCCATATTATATATGTAAAATAAGCTTACAATCACACTGTCACATATAACGATTAGAAAGGACGTTATATGTCAAAGAAGAAAAACCCCAATGGGGCAGGTTCATATTATGTCATGAAGAACGGCACAATTCGTTATTCAATAATGAGCGGCTTCAAACCAAATGGAAAACCGAATATCAAGCATTTTTATGGAAAAACAAAAAAAGAGGCCAAGTCTAAAGCTGATCAATATTTTCTTGATAAAGCGGAAGGACTTCAGGTCGATTCTAAAACCAAGTTTTCTGATTTTGCAGATTTCTGGTATGAAAGCCATAAGAAAAATATTAGTGAAACTACTGCGGAGGGATACAAATATACTCTTAAAAAGATTAAATTCGCGTTTGGGAGTAGAGATATCCGAACTATCAAAGCTGCTGATGTTGAGTGGGTTTTAAACAAATACCAGGAAGAAGGTTACGCTGACAGCTATGTACGGCAAATGCGAGGTATGATGTATCAGATTTTCAACAAGGCAGAAGCCAACGATCTGATACGGAAAAATCCAGTGCGATTTGCAGAAAAGACCCGGTCGAAGAATACAAAACCGCCAAAAGATGCATTCACTGCATCTGAGATTAAGCTCTTAATGGAGAATTTACCTGACGACCGTATGGGGCATAGCATTCGTCTGTTATTGTGTACTGGAATGCGATCGCAGGAACTTCTGGCATTGGAACCAAGATATATTGCCAAGGACGGCTCATATATTTATATCCGTCAGGCAGTCAATCTAGTAAAAGGAACGGTCAAAATTGGCCCTCCAAAGTCAAGAGACAGTATTCGGGACATTCCTATTCCGGAGCAGTATCGTTATGCTGCTATTGCCTTACGTGATACCAGCAAGCGATTCGTATGGGAAGTTGGAAAACCTGGGATACCATGTAACCCCACTTATTTTCGGGACAAATTCAGAGAGTATCTTTCTGAAGTAGATGGCGTCCGGCTGCTTACTCCCCACTCCTGCCGCCATACATATGTATCACAGTTGCAGGCATTGGGAGTAGATATTCCTACAATTCAGAGCCTCTGTGGGCACGCGGAAGTAGATATGACACAGCACTACCTTCACGTTCAGGAAAACGTTCGTTTGGCTGCAGTAGAGCGCTTTGGAAAAGAGTTCGATCGAGAGTCCAAACCTGATGATGAAAGCAACATCATGCAGTTAACCGGATCCTCGACCGAGCAAGTAAATAAAGATGACTTTGCGACGGAAAACGCGCCTCATATTACATCACAATTACATCATGATAAAGGTGCAGTCATCATAAAGTTCCCAAAAAGTTATTAAAAATACCGGAAACGGTATGTTTCCGGTAACTTTTTTGGTGGAGATAAGCGGGATCGAACCGCTGACCTCTTGAATGCCATTCAAGCGCTCTCCCAGCTGAGCTATACCCCCAAGAAGCATTTGAAATTATACTACCCACATCTATCCATTGTCAACACCGAATTTCAAGAAGTGGTGGACATTCTATTATATTTCCACTAAAATGGTCATATTACAAAAAAGTAGGAACTTACATGCTCAAACATTATATCCGATTGATCCTGCTGTCCATGACGCCGCTCATCGAACTGCGCGGCGCGATCCCATATTCGCAGCTGGTTGATCTGCCTATCATAAAATCATATATCGTTTCCATCATTGCCAATATGATCCCTATCCCCATCGTTTTTCTGTTTGCGCGGCACGTCCTCAACTGGGGAAAGGACAAACCGATCATCGGAAAGTTTTTCCATTTCTGTCTGGAAAAAGGCCTGGGTGCCGGAGACAAACTGACGAAGAATCGGAAACGCGGTGCCTTCCTTGCACTGATGCTGTTCGTCGGGATTCCTATTCCGGGAACAGGAGCCTGGTCAGGCGCTCTGGGCGCCAGCCTTATCGGCATGCGCTTTCGCGACGCCATGATCTCAATCTTTCTCGGTGTCATTATGGCAGGGATTATCATGGCAACTGCCAGCTACTACGGATTCAACTTACTGTGACAGCGCTCTTGGATCATATTATGGAAATAGAAGAGGCGCGAGCGATGCTCGCACCTCTTCTCTCGTTTTCGACAAACTGGAATATGTGCTTATGCAAACAGCATCACGATCAGCCCAACTGCGGCGCATGCCGGGAGACCGATGAACGTTCCGATACAGCTTGCTTTGATATGAAAGAGATAATCGTGATACTCTTTCATATCTTCTGTTCCGGGAATGCGCATTCTTTTGGAATGGCAAAACCATCCGCAGTCAATGGCCAAAGCATCGAACCAGGTGATGGCAAGCCAGATTATATATGCCCAGCCAAAGCCCTGAAGAAATGTAGTTGCATGATTAACCTTTATCATGACAAATGCTGCGATGAGAACCAAAAGAATGACAGCGACGCCCTTTTTGATTAGATCCATCTTGGATAGTTGCTTTTCTCGTTTTTCAATCAGTCCAAGCTGCTCACAGCGTTTTCTTATTTCAGGTGGATAATCGCCTATAACAGCAAGAGGATCTTTTATATCCATCGGGATGACGATAAGAGTAAACAACGCAATTCCAATCAGACTTTCAATCAGCAATAGCATAAACATCGCCCTCCAAATTCCGAATTTGTTAATCAAAAACTTCCTTTATCGAATCATCATAGTTTTCTGTAATCAGGGTAATCTGTTCTCCATTAGATCTGTAACCATCTATGACCTGATGATTATCTTGTTTCAGTTGTTCAGTTGTACAATAAGAATCATCAAGCCTTGTTTCGATATCAGAGCCATGTGATTTTATTTCTTCAAAATGCGAATCTATATATTCATCTGACATAGCAAGGCAGATGAATCTT
>Ga0326514_10002822_pt1 | contig 11052 bp, 14 predicted proteins | sample 3_2548_0518_D_FD_203653 | JGI IMG/M metagenome (GOLD analysis project Ga0326514, IMG submission 203653) | Bovine rumen microbial communities from UC Davis, California, United States - 3_2548_0518 | ecosystem: Host-associated > Mammals > Digestive system > Stomach > Rumen | place: USA... | reverse complement strand
ATCGAAACGGCATACCGCAACCGGTTTCCGTTTTCTTTTCAGAGCATCGGAAAGATCCTTCCCGGCTTTCATCGGATCCTGACGGAATGCCAATGTATTTCTGGCCTGTCCTTTCACAACAGACGGATAACGGTGGCTTTTGAACACGTAGCAAGGCGGACGCTTTCCGTTGACGGATGCGCCACAGTGCTTGGCACAATCGCCACAGGTTCCCTTGACTACGCCATAATCCGTGACGTAGTCCATGTTTCCCGGAAGAGTCGAAAATGTCGCAATTGCTCCGACCTTTATGTTTCCCTTCCAGTACCATTTTGCAGTAATAGCAGCCATATTTTACCTCCTTTATTTTTTTAATCCTCGAATAACTCCTTCCAGATTTCCATGTATTCCCTTTCCGTTGCGAACAGGAAATATACACCGCATATATTTCCCATGTATCCGGATGGGACTGGATATCCCTTCATTATCTCACCTCCCGGCTAACCGGCTGAATGAATATCCAGTCGGCAGAATTCCCTTTTTTGCGGATAATCCACGTATGGATATCCGACACGGGATTGTACTGGATGCCATATTCATAGCACCGGTGTTTTACTGTTTTGCCTTCCTTGTGTGCGTCAAGTACACGTTTCTGGAATTCTTTACTAAGCATGTCTCCCTCCTTTTACATGATGACAATGTCTTCCTCCGGGCTAATAATCCCGAAATTTACGCCGTGGATTTTGTACCACGTTTTGCCTTTAATTAGCTTTTCTTCCAGTTCCGCCGGGCGAATACCGTAGAGAATATCGCTAATTACAGACGGAGCATCCGGTACGTCATACCCGGCATTGATCAGCCCACGGATGATTTCTCGGGCAAGTGCCGGAACCTTGTTCTTTCGTTCTGTAACAAAGAACACATCCTTGCCACGGAAGAAAAACGTAAACCCTTTTTTCATTTCTTTCCTCCTTGTTTTGCATAAATTCATGGTTACATCTACGCCGCAGATTTAATAATCCACGGCGTAATCTAATCACGAATTCAACAGGCGGACTGCCTCCGCCCAGACGTAGTTAGCATCCGCCGCCGGGATGGTCGGATGCCAGTCTGAGCGGTTGCCGCCGTATATACTGATCAGCTCACAAGCGGAGACAAACGCCGCCCGGAGAATAGGGTCGTATTCGAAGGCTTTAGGCCATGCCCTCACGGCACAATCTCTTTCCTTCCCGGCGAATTTTGCCCTGTTCACTCCAAAGCTGATTTGTGTGGTAATAGACAACCCCTGTGGCTTTATGCTCGATAATCCACGTTCCCGGGTCGTTCTGGAACTTCCGAGCATGCTTCGCCCGGATTTCCTGCTTCTTTGCTGCCTTTTTCGCGGCATTCTTGCGGTATACGTAACGGTCGTGACGGTTCGGCTGCTTATGCCCGGAACCACGGTACACCAGTTTCTCCGCCGGATCCTGCTCGATCACCTTGTTATTACAAGCAACCGCCCGGTAAATAAAGGTGTACCGGGGATCGATCGACTCCTCCGGGTATGCCTCCGGATTGCAGTATTTTGTAAGACTCTTCTGACGCTCCTCGATCATGTTGGCTTCAACACGCATCTCAATCTCGTCCCAGAATTTGCTCATATCCATAATATCCCTCCTGTTTAATTATTTTCTTTAATGATGGTATCGTTGTCGATGACATAGTATTCGATCCATTCTATATCATCGAGGCTTCCCGGTACGTACAGTGCATATGTACACACTATCTCACCCGGATTTATAAACTCTGGATAGTGAATATAATCATACTCACTATCTGTGTTTATGATCGCACCGTTCCCGTCATCATCCAAGCACACGCCTATGATGCGCTCGGCAATTCGGGCGTTGCCAACAAGTTGCGCTACTGTAAGATCATCGGTATCTACAAAGGTGATACCGTCAATTCCACAGCGTTCCTCAAAGTCCTCCTCCAGTCCCAGTCCGGCGGCATATCCGCTGTACCAGTCAGCGGACAGTTCTGCCCCCGGAATCGGAGACACTGCGATCAAAGTCAGTATTGCCGCTGCTCCCGCCGCAAACGTGGCGAGAAAAACCTTGTCATCACTCTTCACTGCGATCACCTCCTTCCCATGCGGAGGCGGTTTTCGAGCGCCTCATAATAAGCGGCGTCAGCTTCCTCCGCCTCCATCCACGCCAGAAGCTGACGGAGTTCTGCCGCTTCCGTCTCAGCCTTGGCGATGATAGCCATGCCGAAGACGTCGTCTTCGGCGTTCGGCATCTGCCGGGAGACCTTCTCAGCCTCACGGAGTGCCGCTTTGATTTCATAACTTGCCATAAGATTTTACTGTTGTTCACGCAGTTGCAGTCTCTGCGGTTTACACTCTTCCCCTATCCACCCCGAATGTGTTTCTCGGCGCACTCGTGGCGTAGCTGTGGGGTGGCACACTATGTGCCTATATACACCGCCATTCGCCGGAATGGTAGCATATATATGGACACAGTCCCTATTGTCTACTGGAGCTTCTTGTAGAACCAGTAGGTGCTATTATGGGTTGTCACGGTAAGCGTGGCATAGCCCTTTTCGGGGTACTCCATCCGCTCCACGGAAACGACCGTGGATGTACAGAAATACCAGTTTTCTGGCTTGCCGGGTTCATAGAAGAAGCCGATTCTATGCCCGTCATCTTTGCGCCGGGGCGTGGCGAAAGCGCCCTCCTGCCCGATGAAGCTGGTCATTCTGTCATTGGTACTGTTGGTAAAAATCCACATAAATACAAGCTGTTGTTTACCCGGTCAGCTTCCGTGGGTTCTGATTTTTGGGCATAAAAAAAGCCGGGAAAATCCCGGCTGTGTGGTTTATAAGTTCCCGGCGCTATTTCATGCGCCACCCTTTCGCGGACAATGTGATAAATAAGTCCGCAAAATCAAACATTACGGAGCTATGCTCCCCGTTACCATATTCCTGACGGTAAGAACCATCGGGGAATACGGTGAAAGTGATAACAGAAAATAATCGTTTTAAAATAATAATTTCGGGCATTCAATCCTCCTCTATTCTTCTACCGTTAAATGTACGGTAATATTTGCCGGTGGCTTCATCCTTACAGACTTTGTATGGATTACTGACCATTGGTCTTTCGGTCTTCTGACCGCGATAGTCAGCGAACCTTGTTTTCATACCGTCCTTCGTCTCGAAGCCGGAACGAGTGTATTCTCCTGCCGTACCGCAGGTATTCTGTCCCTGTTCAAAGAACGGCTTATTGACGAAGTCAACTTTGCCGGTTACGGCTTCGACCGGCTGATATCCGTCAAGTTCCAAACCGCTGACACATTCATAGTCAATGTCAGCGTGTACCGGTTTACACCGGTACATATATTCAGACTGTGACTTTTTCGCCGTCGGCGCATCCGGGAACATCTCCCGGTATTTTTTACGGGCTTCCGCCTGTTTCCGCCGCTCCGCCGCTTCACGCCGCATCTCGGCACGTTCGGCGGCGTTTTCGCGCTCCTGCTTATTCATACTGTGACAATACACAATCGGGTCTTTGCAGAATTCGGGCGTTTTAATAAAATCCCGGATTCTGACATAGATTGCTCCATGACCACGTTTTGTGTTCGTGGCAATCCATTGACCACGTTTTTCAGACTGGCTGTATACGAGTATATTGTAACCGCCGTTTACCATTTTCGTGTTTACGCACACATACTCCGTGCCGTAAACACTTCCGTAAAGAGAATTTTTTGGGATTGTCCATCCGTGAAGACAGACGGAAAACGCCCTACTTTGACTTATTGGTCTCATATTGTTTCCTCCATATGCTTTTTTATTGCGTGAAAATATGCGGAATATTTCCGCATATTTTCACGCAATAAAAAAAGACCGTCGGGAGACGGTCTTTTTTCAGACCACTAAAAAACGGCCCCACATGGGGCCGTCTTATTTAAAAGTTGCGTGCATAGCTGATTTTTTTAGCCTTCGGATAGTTTACAATACCGGAACATCCGAGAAGCAAGACCATAATGTGTTTAAACGCTTGTTCACGATTAACCTTCACCCACTGCACGCCACGGCACCTGCTTTTTCCGCCGTTGGAAAGCTTTTGCGTATAGAGCTTCGATAATGTGTCGTTCAACCTGCCAGAATCGATGCGGAATTCATAACCACAACGAAGAACACCACGCTCCTGCAGGATGTTTATCCACCATGTTACCAGTTCATTCTTAATGGTCTTGAATTCCTCTTTGCGGATATCAGACCACGTCTCCGCCTCCTTGTAGCACTCCGCATATGCAATCATTTTGTCAATGGTAACAACGAGGCTTTCGGGATAGTCTTTTAAATCGTCTCTACCATCAACCTTTTTGCTATACCAGCCGAGACCGTATGCGAACGAAAATGCAATGCCAGACGTCGGACGGTCTTCGTATGTATTCATAGAATTGAACACTTCACGCTTTGCTTCGCCGTCTTCATCTTCGTCAAAACTTGCCTCCGTCCGTCTATCCGCGTATCCCATAATTTCATGAACAAGGTTTTTCCATGCGTTGTGTTCATCGTCTCCAACAAAGCTAGGATAAACAATACCAATACGGTCAGCAATGAGATTCTTTTCGCCGTCGATTTTTTCGGTTTTGTACTGCAACATAATAACTCCCTTCTCCCTGCACTTTACAGGGTGTGCAATGTGATTGATAACACTGGCACGATTGCCAGTAGTAGCAATGTTTCCATCTGATGGACTGGACAACACCACAACGCCATATCATAGTGTTTCCCATTGCCAGATGAAGAGACAATATAATGTGGAACGTGTCCACATATTCGATACTAGGTGCACCATACACACGATATAGGCGGAGCCTTCGGCATATGGTCTAGGCTATTCAGCACTACCACCACCTGCAATCATGCAATGCACTTTGTATACTATGTTTTCAATCTACTCACGGCCTAGGAACATAGCTCCCGCCCGCAAGACCATTTAACCACACTTTCAAATAAATATTTTAAATTAAATTATAGTTTAATATAATTTTAAATAGTGGGCGTACTTTTAGCGAAAGAACATTTTTTTTGCCAGAACCCCTATAAGCTACTCCATCAACACACCACGAACAAATTTTCTCATATCACAAACAATTTCCAACATCCCAAACCCCATCAAACCCACCTAAAACCGCATCTTCCCCGCCGTTTTATCACAATCGCGCCGCTCATCGTTGTACTTCCCACCACTACAATCCAGGCGGTATCCGCAGCTGTCCAAAATTTTCACCACCTAAATCGCCGCCGCTTTCCGCCGCCAAACCCCAGGCTGTTTAACCGCCGCTGATCTCGCCGCAAAGCAGCCACCAATAAATTTCGGTGCGGACGATACCCTACCCGGCTGCGCTATCAGCGCATAGTAGCGTACTATTACGCCGCAACCTTCTGGTTACTATTACTGCTGCTTTTCGCCGCTACCACCACACATAATATTTTTCTCGCTATTAATAAAAAGGCGAAACACTGTGTGTAAGAATTCATAGCTTTAATTTTTCCGGTAACATAGTGTTAAGTGACAGGGATAGATTAATAGCTGGATAATTTTAATGGGATGAGATGCGTAGCGTCGCAGACCATTAATCGCAAGCCCCAAGAGTGGGGCGCTCCCAGAGCGAAGCCTGGGATGCGAAAGGGGTTGATATACTAATCCGTTAATTTATTAATCTTGACAACCGGCACCCTATCTGTTATCTTCATTTCAATAATTAAATGCTTGCATATATTGAAAGGAGTAGAATATGCCAACATTACAATACCCTATGGCATTAGTAAACACTGAAACAGGAACAATCCTGGATGAATTTAAAGCGGGTGATCGGCTGTCAATTCAAAGGTCTGAACAGATCGATTATGTAAAAACTCACATTCAGAACTTCAATGCCGACAAGTCATTTATAAAAATCTATGATGATGTAATTCCGCTGCTTGAACAGTATTTAACTAATCCGGAATTCAAATTTGTAATTATTCTTAGCCCCCATGTTTCCTATGAAGACTGTGTAATCCGGGAAACTACCAGCCGCAAAAGTCGCGTACTTACAATAAGTGATATTGCCAAAATTCACGGTTACAAATATGACTACGCCAAAAAAATCATGTTGTCGTTGAAACATAAGGGCGTTATTGGCAAACATGACTCCGGAAGTATTCTTCCTGGGGCAACAGAAGTGAAAACTGTGTATACCGTGAATCCTTACATTTACTTCCGTGGAAATAACATTAATAAAACAATATTTTCCTTCTATGAGAACAGTGGCTGGAAAGAGTTACTATCCGGTAGTCACCATCACGACGTGGTGACTACCTGAGACCTCCATATAGAATAAGAGGGGAGAACGAAAAAAAATCGTCGATTTTCGTTTGATTTTCCGGCGTTTTAAGCAAATGAGCAAGGGGACAAATAGTCCCTTTTTTTGCCAAATTGGGGGTCATATAGGCACTGCACTATGGTAAAGTGTGAAAGTATACGGGGGTACTTATAGTCACTTTGGGAAATTTTGGTCCCGGTTGCTTGACAAAGATTCCCCAGGGTGATAATATTACAATGTAATCTTTTAATTATTTATTTCTATAAGAAAGGAGACAAGGATATGCAAGTCCCGCAGCAGACAACGCAGAATCCGATGAGTCGGGAAATTGTATCTTTTTATGGCGATCAGCTTACAGCGGTCAAAGATGAGAACGGGGAAATCTGGACGGTAATAAACGATATTCTCCGCAATATCGGGTTTGATGAGCAGAAGGTTGATAACCAGCGCAAATCATGGAAGAATGACGTGGTGATTCAGAGGTGGTGTAAAATTTTACCCCTCCCCTACCAGGGCGTATTCAAGGAAACAAATTGCATTAACCGCAGAGCTATTCCCATTGCTCTGGCGAAGATCTCTATCACGCCGACTATGAGACGTGATCACCCGGAAATTGTTGAAAAACTGATCCGGTACCAGGAAGAATGCGCCGATGTTCTCTATCGCCATTTTATGAGCAAGAACTCGCCGGATGCCCCGATCACCCGGGAAGAACTTTCCTTATTCTTAATGCAGACAGCGCAGCTTCTCAACCGTCATATTTCCTGGGTCGAGGAACGTGATCGCAAACGTGATGCTTCTATTAATAATATGGTAGATGCCATTAAGATGTTGGCGGCAAACAGGACTGAATCCCCCGCAGCCCAGGTTAATCCGCTAAGACAGAGTATGATAGAGAGAATCAAGGCTGCTCCCGCCGACATTGCAGTTGATCAATATAAATGGCTGCAGTATATCTGGGCAAATGTCCGCAAGGTCTCCGAACGTACCGGATGGACAACAACAATGGTTTTTCGGAAGGTTTACGCCATGATGAGCAGCGAGGGTATTTGTACCGCCGAGAAATATAAGGCTTACCGTTCAAAAACCGGTCGGTCTAAAATCAATATGTGCGCCGAGGATGCTGATCTTCGCAAATCGTTTCATAGAGAGCTTCTCAAGCTTATCAAAATGCATTTTCCGGAGATATACGGTGGCAGCGCCCCAGATCCCGAAAGCACCAGATGTTTGTCTCGCAATATGGTAGCTGTCCCCGCAGAAGTAAAAGATCTCGTGACTGAATATTCTAATGCTAATCATATTTCTTACCGCAGCGGACAGATTGCAGTGTACCGGGAGTTAGAGAAGCGTCTTGGTGTAAAGCTTAAAACACTTACCGAGAATTATGCTAAGGCTAAGGGTTACGCCACTTGTTCTAATGGCTATTATATTTCTCAGTCACCGGAAACTATGGACATTCTTCGTAAAATTGTAAAGGGGTAATTGATATGGCTAAATATTTTATCTCTAATAATATTCAATTTGTACAGGGAATCGGCAATCTGGTGGATAGCCCAACTGCTGCCACTCATGTAAAACAGAATGATGCCAGGCGGTACATCAGTATGCATCCGGATCACGTAATGATTATGATGGGTAAGAAGCGCAAGTATATTATTTCTACCAGTCAGAAGTACATTGGCACAGATGGTTCTGTTGTTAATTCTATGAAAAGCGCTCGTGCATTTAACTCTCCCGACGAGGCTTTTGATTATATGGAAAATAATCCGGCGGAATGTAACAATCTTGGGAAAGCGATTGTTATCAACGAGGACTATAAGAAGTTTAAGCGCAAACAGATAATTAATCAGCGTCCAATTCAGAAGAAGCTTGTAGAAACAAATACAGATCGCATTACTTTCTCGAAACAGACACGGCAGATGGTAATGTCTAAGTACAATTGCACATGTCCGATCTGCGGGAAAACAATTCGCGATGATGAGTTGAGTATTGATCATATTGTGCCGCTATCCCGGGGTGGTTCAAATGATTTGACAAATCTTCGTCCTACTCATCAGATATGTAACAGGATGAAAAACAATAATACAGATGAAGAATTTTATAACAGCGTATCTGACATAGCGTGTAACTACTTATATAATATGCCTGGCTCAGATATGAGCATGCGTATTATTCGCAGCATTGTCCGGGGTACAATTCGGCAAAACGGCGGCGTATATTGGTAATAAGGTGAATTAGGTTAGGGGGGGATGCTTATTGGGACAATATGGATGGAAAATTAAGAACTTTAAGGCGGCAACGGTATACGGCAAAAATACAGGCATAAGAGATAAATATGATTATACCGAAGCAATGCTTCATCATTCTTTGTTTACTAATTGGCTAAGACAAAATGGCATGACAACAGATAAAAAGGATGAATGTACTAGAGATATAATATGTATGGATTTCCAGTTTGGTCTGCGAAGTTATAAGGAAGAACTTAGCCATTTAAAGCAAATGAGGAAGGATGCGGACGGTAACCCGGAAAAGTTGGCGATGATTGATGAGCTAGACAAAAAGGTTGAGGCTAGGAAGTCCTTATATAAGAAACTTAGTAAGGATGATATACGGCGGATTTTCTATGTAGACGGTGTACCTATTACTTACAGTCACTTAAATAAGAGAACCGGCGAGATCATTTCTGAAACTATTAACTATAAGATGCTTTACCGTAATCCTTCCAAGGCTAAACAGGGAAGCTGTATGTTTATCAGAGAGGAATTATATGATAAGGCATATGATTGGCTTACTATGGGGATCGGCGCAAAACTGCCGGAACATAATGCAAAAATTGTCGAAATTTCTGCTTATGCCCCACTCTCTACTTCGGCAATTGAAGGTACAGTGCATATTCCTGTTGAAGACGTTTTGATACTTAATGATCAAGATAGCTACTTTAGAACAGTGGCGGATATAGTTCGTGCCGAAGACTATCAAATTACATTGCGTGGCGGGAAGACTGAAACCCGAAAGCGTTGCACGGTACACAGAGAAGAAATCGATGTTAAAAACACTTTGTGGGACGGGATGGCGCTGATTGAAACATCTGTTATACCAGAATGGTGCAACGGGATGGCTTTGCTAAGAAATCATTTCTTTAAGGCGTGTGCTTTTAGAAGTAGAATTCAAAAATTCTTTGCTGATTACTGCGCAGAGCATCATATTGATTATGAGACATATGAGATTGAAGATATGTTTGGCAATAAACACTTTGTCAAAGATATAAAAATGATCACCACTGACAATGCTATTAAATGGAAGAAATTCATTGATTTGATTGGCGGCACTCCACCGGCTGCTTATCAATATTGGTGTTCTCGGGTTAATAACGACAATTCAACCTGGGGCATTGTAAAAACAGATCACAAGTCAAAGCTTGGTGATGTGCAACAGATGTCATACCAGATGATAAACACTCTTCCGTGCAGCAAGGATGACATTGAAAAAATTGCAAAAACCAGCATTGATTATGTAAAGCTATTAAAAACAGATAATGATGAATTTGAGAAATACTTGCGTAAGAATGCCAATGTGATTAATCACTATGATATGCTTGCTGATTTGAGAGATTGGAATAGAGATTTTGAAAACAGCAAAATGTGGAAAGCAGACAAGTCTGACATTATCAATGCTTATGTGGCAAGATTACGTAAAGGCAAGATAACCGTTAACGGCGACAATTTGACTGTGTGCGGAAATCCATATGCTCTCCTGCTATATACGGTTGGGGATAATTGGGAAAATGATCCCACTCTTCTGCCGGAGGACGGGGTTATTCAAGTTTATACTAAGCGCTTTGATAATGGCGAGTATCTATGCGGTATACGGAACCCACATAATAGCAGTAATAATCTTGGCTACTTCAAAAATGTCAAACATCCGTTGATGGATAAATATTTTGAATTTAGTAATAATATTATGGCTGTAAACTGTATTCATACAGATATACAAAGCAGAATGAATGGAGAGGACTCAATTTAATCAGGGTCGGTTCCGAGGAAACTCGGTTCAAAAAATAATCGGTGAAAATAAAAAGGCTAAAATGTGTATAAATTTAAAAAAATAATAATCTGGATATAAACTTAGTTGCAGAGTTTGACTTGATTAAGGAATGCGCAGAATGGCTTTGCTCCATTTTAAATAAACCATTAGAAAAGGTTCCGCATATACAAAGTACAATAAGCACTGCGCTAAAGAAAAATAGGCCATATAAAGGATTTATATTTTCAATTTAATACACATCATGCTAATTTATTACGAAGACTGTCGATTGTCACAAGAGTAGACAGTAACGTTTAGAGACTAGGTAGTGATCAGGCAAAGAAATAATCTACCCACGAGTGCCGATTACCCTAACGTTTAGTCGAGGGTAAAGACATAGTCCCATCCTCCTTGGAAATGAGGAGTTTCCGGATAAAGAGCCGGGATATAAGATAATGTTGATTCGGATTTCAACTTTGTTACAAATCAGCCGCAAATGGTAGAGGCTGCAAGAATTGCATACCGTGATTATCCGACTGTTGTAAATGAGGTTGGTGAAAGCGGCATGTCGTATGATAATACAATGGCTGAATATGCCCGAATGGATTCGGCTATGCAAAGTGCGCAGAAAGCAATTGGTGGCTCCAGTGATACGGCTCAACTCTCCCAGAGCTATTACTGGACCAAGGTAAAT
>Ga0326514_10002821_pt1 | contig 11052 bp, 28 predicted proteins | sample 3_2548_0518_D_FD_203653 | JGI IMG/M metagenome (GOLD analysis project Ga0326514, IMG submission 203653) | Bovine rumen microbial communities from UC Davis, California, United States - 3_2548_0518 | ecosystem: Host-associated > Mammals > Digestive system > Stomach > Rumen | place: USA... | reverse complement strand
TTTCGGATGTCAGGCTCGTTAGTGAACTGAGAGAAGAAACCAAGCTCTTGAATGTCGTTGTTTTCGTATGCCTTGTCGAATCGGTCATAGAAAACCTGTACTTCTTCGTCAAATTTGTTCATAATCATTGAGTTTTTAGTGAATAATTCGTGAGCCGCCCGCGATTGGGCGATAACGGCTCTTACAGAGATTTGTACTCTTCGTACATCGTTCTCATTCCTTGAGGCGCATAGACGTTGATGGCATAGTCTACAAGTGCCTCGCGCAAATCCTTGTCGATTTCAGCGTAGAAATCATTCATCACGGAACGGCAACCGAACGTCTCGTAAAGGTGAGTCCACTTTGACATGAGGTGATCCTTGAGATACATTTTGTCGCATTTCTCGCAGATGTACTCGATAAAGGTCTTCGGGCAATGGAAATTGTAGCACCACATAATCCAGAGATTCACAGCCAGTTGTTCTTTTCTTGTCATAATTGTAATTTTTAAAGGGTGAAACATAATTCGTGACGGCAATGAGTTTTTCGCTCAAAGCCGACTGCAAGTTTAGCATCACAAAGTCCACACCTGAAATGAGGTGGATAGCGTGGGAGCAAGCAAGACTGATTGCCTGCGCCCTGAAGGGTTTAGATGTTTGCCGTGCAGAAGAAATCGTCGTTCACAAAACAAACGCCCTCGTAGTTCTTGAAAATCACACAGTCGGGAACAATTTCGTCGGCGTTAGCCAAATCGGAATAGGACGGCTCGTTGTAGTCAACGTCCAACACTTCGGCAAAACTGCCCTCATCGGCGAGCTGTTCGAGGTAGCTACATTTCAGCTCGGTTAGCTGTTCTCTTGTTAATTCTGTTACGTTCATAGTCTCTGAGTTTTAATTGTTGATTAAATTCTTTATTTCTTCTTGTGTTTCGGTGACGCGGATTTCCTTATATTGGACTCCGTTGGTGTATTCGACTAAGGCGTAGGGATAGCCCCAATACTTTGCTTCGTATTCGTTTACATTCTCGAAACGGACGATGCAATCAGAGTTGAATGTCACCTTTACGGTTTTCATTTCCTCTGTTGCGCCACTTGTAATAACTGTAAGGTCGATAAATTTTGCCATAATTGTAAGTTTTAAAAATGAAACATAGAAAGCAATCCCGAAGCTAATCAGGATTACTTAATTTGAAAGTTTTAATAAATTGAAAAATATTTTGTGGCTACAAAGATAATTTGTACCTTTGTAGCCGATTTGGGCTGGCTGTGCAGCCTTAAACTGAGGATTTAGTCACTCGGTAACTGTCAAACAGATGCAGCATCCCACACGCAAGCCCATTCGACTTCTGGCGCAATCATTTCAAGTTTTACGGACTTACCAAGCATTAGGCAAAGTAGTGAGTATTCGGCAAACATAGCGATTGAACGGTATGCGCCTTGCTCAATGAGATACTTTAACTGTGATTCGGCATCTTCTACTTTAGCCAACGGACACGTTACCCCAAAGTTGAATATTACAGGGTCGATGTACTTCCGCAATTCTTCGGACTTTCTTTTCAGTTCTTCCATTATTATTTGAGTTTAGTGAAACAATTTGCAAGCCACACCGAACTCAATCCGTGTGACTTTAGTGGGGTAAAGTAACTTAAAGTGGCCAGACAATCAGGTTACGCTCGTTCTTTACGTCTTTAACGTAATACGTTCCGTTGTAGCAGTGTTCGCAAGTCGAAATTCGTCTTGCAATACAATCTTTGCAGCATTGGTATTTCATAGCGCAGAAAAATTCGTTGAAACGTCTTTCCAGTCCGTAAACACCTTAGACACTCTGTCCCAATACTCTGTGCCGTTGTGCTTTCCCAGAGAAACCTCAATCGTGAAGAGGTGCATCGTCTTGAAATTTCCATCGTCATAGATACGATAGGTCTTTCCGTCATTACCAGTCTTTCGTTCAATCTCTCTCGGAGCAAGCAGATAAGCCGTTCTTTCAGCTTCGTTCTTGAAATTCTTTTTCATAATCGTTTGAGTTTTTAAGTGAAACATTAGTAGCCATCGGGAAAACTAATTCCCGAATAGCCTTTTGAGATTCGGACGTGAGCGTAGCCCACGACTGATAGAGACGCACATTGTAGGATAAACCATATTGCCAATACGATAGTTCTCATAAACGTAGCCGTATTCCCATAGCTTTACGAAATGTGGTTTATCTGCATACTGAGAAACGAAATACTTTGTTCCGTTTATCACATACTCTTTGTAAAAGTAACCGATAGTCATAGAATCAGCATTTTAATCGTAGAAATTGCAATTTTCTTTTAACCAGTGTATTCTCAGGTTGATACGAGGGATAACGTCAGTACAACCGCCTTTCTCACAATACTCAATAGCTTTTTCCAAAGCCTCGATTTGTTCTTTTCTGTATTCATCCATAATTCTTTGAGTTTAGTAAAACATTTGCTTTGATCCCGAAAACTAATTCGGGAACAAATAGTTACTCTGGTCTGGTGACAAAGTAAACCCACAGGTTGATGAAATCAATCGCATCATCGTTAATCATTTCCGACAATTCGTCAAGAGTCAGCACGGAGGCTTCGTCATAGCCGACAGTTGAGGCAGCTGATGCAAGTTCATATTTTTCTTCGTCGCTCATTTTTGAAAGTTCAGCGCGATTATAAGAGTAAACGCTGAAACAAAGTGCATAAGTTTTCATAATCGTTTGAGTTTATAAGTGAAACAATAGGCTTCCGCACTGAAACTAATCAGCGCGAAAGTAAAAGTTCTGGACAACAGCGTGACCGATGGTGTAGCACTCTGAAAACAAATCGGAGTTTGGATCTTCAAAGTCTGCCAGACGATCCTTAATCTCGCTGACAATACTCTCGTAATCTCCGTTTCCCTCGATACACCGCCAAGTGATGCAGTTCTTTTCCCAATAGGCATAGACAGGAGCATCGTTGATGAATCCCAGAGCCTGACGGCCATTCCGTACGCAGCTCAGATTGTCGAAAACGTCTTCAATCCAATCGGTGCAGACGTTTTTCTCGTCGATAGGAGCAATAATCTTTTTCATAATCTTTTGAGTTTAGTGAAACATTTGCCAGCCCGCTGAAACTAATCAGCGAGGCCAGGAATCACTACTTTGTGATTCGATTATCGAAGATTGTGTGCCACTTCTTCACTTTTGTATTTTTCAGCCAAGCGTCAAGATATTTCTTGCAGGCTGCAAGAGATGCTGAACGAATAAAGACGGTGTCGATAGGGTCAAAAAGACTTGCGCCCCATGCGAAATAGCCAGCAGGACAGACTTCGATTTTGAAACCTTTGTAATTGATAATTTCCATAATTCTTTGAGTTTAGTGAAACATTTGCGAAGTCGGGACATTTCTGCCCCAAACTTCTTAGTAAGCCGTCCAGCCCTGAGTGCAAAACTGCCAGTCATGGAAGAGCGAGAAGATGTAGCCAAGAATCTCTTCAAGATGCTCTTCGCGCTTGTGGAAGATGTCGTACTTGCAGCAGCGATCCATTTTGAACTCCCTCGTTCTTCCCTGCGCCCAATCCTGACGGAATTGCGGCAGGTCATAGAAAGCAGGCAGACAATTCCAAGGAATAAACTTCTCGTCCATAACGTAGTCGATTTCTCCGTACTCGTTCTTGTGCCAAAACGAATGAAGATAATCGTACTCTTTCTTCACTTCGTCCTGCAAGTTGGCGAATGTTTCAAAATTCCCGTCAAAGCCTCTCCATTCCTTTTTACGGAACTCGTACAGTGCGTTGCACTTTGCCTTGATTGCCATTGTGTTGCAGCATGGCTGCTGATTTGCTTTTCTTTCCATAATCGTTGAGTTTTTAAAAATTAGACATAAAATTCGCACTTCGCAGGGAAACTAATCCCCGCAAAGTGTTTACTTTCCGTAATTCGGATTCGGTAATCGCGTCTCTGTAATCCGCACTCTTGCACCTGCCTCACGATAGCCAGCAGCGTCACGGCGAACGTTGGAATACTTCTCTTCTGGCTTAAAGTAAGAACATTCAATTTCCCAGCCGTAGCCGTAGTTTGTCCAGATATTCCATCCGTACAGATACTTGTTTTCTTTCTTTTCCATAATTAGGCGATTTTAAGTAAAGCGTGTTCGTACTCTTTTGAGCAAATAGACTTTCCGTTGAAAATCCACTTGTAGCCGTTTGGTGCAGTCATTGCGCCGTTAATCTCTTTCCATCCCTCTGGCATAGAGTCGAGGAACTTCACACCCGATTCCTTGAAATAAGAAATCAATCTTTCTGTCTTTGTCATAATTTATAAAGTTTTAAAAGTGAAACATAAGCGACTCAGGGAAGAATTAACCTCCCCGAATCTTTTAGGCAGCAATTCCGAAAGCCTGTTTCGTAATCTTGATAAGTTTCTCCTGCATCACAATGTTCCAGCTGTTCTTCCTGAATATTCCAGCAAGCGACTTCGGGACAATCTCTTCGATGATGAACGAGGCAAGTTCGTTTCGAGCGTCGCAGGTTATTCTTCCCCAATTTACGAGATAGTAACCGTTCTCGTCGCAAAGCTTCTCAGCAACAAGCAGCGGACGGCGTAGTTCAAGATACTTCTGGAAATCGCTTTCGGAAAGCAGGAAAGTAAACTCTTCGTCGGTGATTCTCTCACCAGCCTTAAAGCCAGTGTCACGGGAATATTCCTTGCAGCAGAAGAACTCGTTTTCGGCAAGCACACGATTGGAAATTTCCTTTTCGCGCTCATCGTCAATCTTACGACCAAGTTCAGCCAAGTCGAAAGTCTCTAACAAGTTTATCAACTTTTCTTTCTTCTCTCCGCAGTTCTTCTTCAGCTCTGCCAATAAAAAATTTTTTTCCATAATTCAATGAGTTTTAAAAGTGAAACAATAGAATCCGTGGGCTAAATTGTTAGCCCAGGGGTTTCAGACGCAAAAAGTGCAAATATGCTCCCTGCAATACGAATAGAGTGCATAGCCGCAATCGTCGTTGTCGGCGAAGAAAGCAGACTCAATTCTTTCGTCGTACAGCTGCTTTAATGCGTTCTCCAATATTCCGACGACATCAAGAGTGCCGCAAATTGCAATTTCTCCGCCTACGACGTTGATTGTCTGGCAATCCGTGACGTAAGAAACTAACGGGGTGAAATCCCATCTTCCTGATTCGTCAGCACCGATAATCTTGAAATGCGGATATTTCCGATTTACGACCGAAGCGCGAATGACAATAATCTGTCCTTTGTCGAGCATTTTGACGAAACGCTCCTTTGTTTCTTTTGTAATAATCATAATTCCTTGAGTTTAAGTTAGACATAATTCGTACTTTTGGGGAAATCTCTCTCCCCGAAAGTTTTCAGAACATCACGCGATAAAGTTTGTTATCATCGTGGTCTTCGTACAGACAATTCCCGTTTTTGTCAAGCCAGACGGAAAATTCGTGGTCTTTTACAGGATTTCCATTCCCGTCGAACTCCCGAACCCACCAACAATAAGAATTGCTGTTCCAGAAAGACACAGAACCCTTTGGCCTGAGTGCATCACCAGTTTTTTGCAGCCAGAAGGATTCAAAACTTGTAAGGTCTGTGCAACCATTACGACGCTCGAAATTCTCTTTTACATCATTGCCAAGAAGATGCAACTCGAAAGGATTGTTGTAAATTGTAACTGTCATAATTCATAAAGTTTTTAAGTGAAACAATAAGCCAGCAGGAAAGACGCTAATCTTTCCCGCCGAAAGTTCAGGCAGCAGCGAAATTCGCAAACTCTTCGGGCGTGTCGTGTGCGTCGGCTTCATCTTCGCCAAATTCGTCGCAGAGATAATGCCAATAATCTTCGCACAAACTGCTAAGATATTCGGTATCGACACCGAAAGAATTTTTATAGTCCGACAAATAGATTGAACAAACGCGAATCTGACCGCGTAAATCTTCCAGCTCGTCAAAAGACAATTCGCTGATTTCGGCGTAGGGAGAAATCTCGCTGATTTTCACGTAGAACTTTGCACCTTTCTCGTCTGCGACAAGAATCTCAAAATCTTCCTCGCAGCAGAAATAAGAGTAGAGCTTGCTAACGGAAGCAAAAACTTTCGTGTCGATTTCTCTCATCGTTCCGCAAATCGTTACGATTTTCTCTTTCGTCTCGTAGGGAATCGGGCCGTAGCCTTTCGCCGTTGCAGCGTAGTAATTGTACTCTCGCCAAGTGTAGCGGACTTTGTTGCCGTACTTGATGTAATCTTCGTAGTTCATAATCTTGAGTTTTTAAAGTGAAACATAAATCGTAGGCACGCCAACTTCTCAGCCAGCGCACCCGAAACATTATCTATTATGAAACTACTTCAAAGCCATTTCCTGTGAACGTTTGACATACGCTTTCAGTAAATCATAATTTTCAAATTCCGTGAGCAAACCGCCAGAATGATAGAAACCGATTCCGTTCACTCTGTAATCAGTAACCCACGCAAAATCGTTCAGCTCGAAAAGAATATAATCGAACATCCAAGAATGAATAAAACTTCCGTCGAAGTGAGAACGCTCGCAATAGGTGTAATTTTTGCCAATCTTTCTGACTTCATTTGCCACAAATTTTTCTGCGTCCTCGAAATCCTCGAAGTAAGCCTGATATTCGGTTGTTCCCCAATCAGAGCCGATTCTCTTTGTAACTGTGAAAATTGTATTAAACATAATCTTGAGTTTTTAGTGAATATATTTGGTAGTTACAAAGATATTTTCTATCTTTGCAACCGAAAACGGGCTGGCTGTGCAGCCTTGAGCTGAGGAGAGATCACTCGGTAACTGTCAAACGGACACAGCTACTTTCGGGAAAATAACTTAGCGTTTTCTCGCGCTTTCGTTCAGATACTTACGCAGGTTTTTGTAATTCTCGCGTGCAGGATGATTTTTCGGGCAGGAAAACTCTTTCTCGCCGACGGCAGTCAGGATAAGTTCCAGCTGCATTGAATCTAATTCGTACAACATAATTCTTTGAGTTTAAAAAGTTAATTTGTACTTAAGGCGATATTTCTACCGCCAAAAGCATTTAGGCTGCGTTCAGGAAATCAAGCATCTGATTCAATGTGGCAAAGCGCAATTCAAGAACTTCATCGGAATCGTGCAGATGAGGATTTTCCGCAAATTCTTTTTCTTTCTTCTCCCAAGTTTCCATGTCAGAACAATCCGCAATAGGAATGATAAAAGATACAGTCATTGGGTCAAATAAACGTCCACAGTCGATTTCTTCCAAATAGCCGATTGTTTCCCCGTCAAGAATAATATCCTGATAGTTGTAGAAAGTTCCGCATTGCAAAGCGGTTGTGTTTTCTCCGAAAGAAACTCTTTCTCCAAGTCTGCAATCGTAAGCATCTGGGTCAATAGAGAACTTTACGCCAAAATTCTTGTTCTGACGATACCTGTTTTCAATTTGTTCAATAATGTTCATAATCTTTGAGTTTAAAAAGTTAATTCGCACTTTCTGCGAGATTTCTCCCGCAAAAAGCGTTTAGCAGATTGCACCCAAAAGAGACATCGAACGATTTACCGCCTTTTCCGTTACAGGCGCAGTCTTGATGAGATAAGGGGCAAAACAACCACTGAGATACTTTATTTCAAAAGTACAACCGAGATACTCGATTTCTCCCCAGCTCCCATTGAATTTCTTAATAATTTCTTCACGGGAAATTCCAAGATGATTATCGTACTCTTTCGGTGAATTGCCTTTCGGGAAAAGATAAGTCATAACATAATCAGAAATTTCTCTTCCTTTCCATTCTTCTTTGTACCAGAATCTGCAATTCTCCAAATAACCCCACCAAGAATAATCGTAAATCAAACCTTTGCGTTTCATTGCAGCGAGGATTCTTTTCGGAACGATTTCTCCGACTGGCATCTTTGCCAAGATTTCTTTGTTTGTCATAATCGTTGAGTTTTTAAGTGAAACATAATTCGTACTTTGGTGGAAATTTCTCCCCACCAAAGCTTTACATTTCGTCAACCCATCTTTTTGAGATGTAATCTTCGTCAATCTCTCCAAGCAGATATTTCCTGAAAAGATTTTCAGCCCACTGAAAAAGAGTTCCGCAGTCTGTACCTCTGCAACAAATATGAGCAGAACAGCCCATAATTTTGTCTTCTCCGAAATGAAAGGATAAATCATCGTTCACCCTGATGTTTATCACACCGTCGTAAAGATAATAGACTTTTAAAATTCCTTTCCTGTCTTCGCTCAACGTGATTTTCTTGTAACCAAAGTCACGAAGCATCTCACGGATTCTTTTCTTACATTCTTTCATAATTATAAAGTTTTAGTGAATAATTATCGTACTTTGCAGCAGAATTGACCGCTGCAAAATAAATCAGTAGTGAAGAATTTCACGTAAAAAGTTGTAATAATTCTGAGCATTGGGCAGAGAATCGACAATTTTAAAAAACTCTTCAGTCGGAATCACTCTCATTTTGTTGTCCTTGACGTGACGATTCCAATCTTTTTTAGTTCCGTTTCCGAAATTGAAACACTTGCGGATTCTCTCATCATCCCAGACGTCAAAAGAATCGCTTACAATAGCATCGCGCACACCCTTTATTTTGCGCCCAGCCAAACAATTTTCGTAACTCCAAATTGTTACAATAATGTTTTCGTACTTCATAATTTTTTGAGTTTAAAAATAAATTATCGTACTTCGTGCCAGCTCTCGCCAGCACAAAGCAAATTAGATAACACGGTAGATTTCGGCAGGAACTAATTGTTTCCCGTAAAAAGCAAAACCGTGCTTTTTGACTTCCTCGACAAGATTTAAACGGGAAGTAATCTTTTTGAAAGCGTCTGACTGTTTCGCGGTATAGTAACCGTATTGCGCTCCCGTAAATTCCCACGCCGAAGAAATAATTCTGTCAATCTGCTCGGAAATTTGAGGTAAATCTTTCACGCCGTTTTCGCGGTTCAAAAGATATTTTCGTACTTTCGATTTCAATTCGGCAACGGAAAAAGCCCACCAAATGAAATCGTCACTCTGGCTTTCGTGTTCAAAAATCGTAGCCCAGAAAACTTTTTGTTTCGTCGGCCAAAAACTTGAATTTTCGTCACGATAAGAATAAATTCCGATGATTTCTTCACCCTGGAAGATGTACTCGTCTTTAAACTGAAGTTTTTCCATAATCTTTGAGTTTTAAGTGAATAATTATCGTACTCCCAAAGTATTATTCGTACTCCGAGAGCGAAAAGACTATCCAAAAAACAGGATAACAAAGTAAGTCAGGACAAGACAGCAGATGCAGCAGAAGAAACCGCCGACGAAATCTAAAATCTCTTTTCTATTCATAATTCTCGTACTTAAAAATAATTATCGTACTCTGGAAGTATTTTTCGTACTTCCAGAATTTTCGTACTCAATTCGCAGTCCACGGGAAATCCGACGGGATGCCGTTGTAAGTTTTCAGCCGTTCAATTTCTGAATAGAATTTTTCACGGGTCATCTCTTTCATGTTCGGAATACTTCCGCCGTGCGGATAGGTATAAACGTAATTCGGTTTGCTCCCAGGGAAATGAAAGCCCTGAAAGATTTTCATCACGGGAACGCCGCAAAAGTAAATCACGTTTTTAGCACAGTCACAGTAGCAAGTATAGACTGACTTGATTTTCTCCGAAATAATTCTTTCCATAATCTTTTGAGTTTTTTTTAGTGTGAATAATTAGATAAACGCGGCCACAACTAAGCAACCGCGAAATAAAGTTTTCGGTAAGTCTTGAAATCAATTCCGTTTTCTTTCAGGAACTCACAGCTCCAGCGAAATTCTTTCATAAGAGATTGCAGCTCTTCAAAGTCGCAAAGGAAATCATAGAACTTTTGAAATTCCCTGGACTTTTCAATTCCTAAATTCTGAATCATTGAAAATTCAGATTCTAAGTCACGCGAAAGAATTATCAAGTATCTTTGTTCGCGCGTAAAATTCTTGCAGAAAAATTGTGCTGCCTGACTGCGTTTGCAATCAAGCTGCTGGCGATCTTCATTCTTCATCCCTTAATGAGTTTTTTAATATCGTCATCGGACAAAGAGCAAATAACTTGCACCATCGTTTCAACCGAATTTCTTTCGAGAATGCTCTCGGCAAACAAAATTAAATTTTCCATAATCTTTGAGTTTTTAAGTGAATTAATCTTGAACTTTAATTTTAGTCACAACACATTCCACATTATAAAAATGATGGACGAAATGTTCACCTGCGAAATATTTCTTTTCGCTGATAAATAACGATTTTCTACATTCTTTGCAATCGCCGATTACATCGAAGAAAACAATAAATCTTTTTTTCATAATCTTTTGAGCTTTAAAAATTAAATTGTGTCTTAATACGGAATCGAACCGCTGAGAAATTTCTAAATGAAATCTTCAAACCAGAATAAAACAAAAGGAAATCAAAAAACGAATTGAGAAAAGATAAACAGCTCTTAAACAAAACGCCGTCACTTTATTTTTCAAAATTTATTCAGCGTTTCAAAACTGTTTTCTTTTCCCAAAACGTAAATGAAAACTCAATTATGAATTATTTTCTTTTTCACTTCGTTTTCTTATTTCTTTTTTCTCAAAAATACTTTTTACTTCCTTTTTTCTTTTTCTGCCAGCGAAAAACGCCAGCGGAAAACGAAACGACAGCCGACAGCCAGCCGACAGCCAGCACCGACAGCACCGAAGCACCGACAGTACCGACAGCCAGCCAGCAGGAACACCGACAGCAGCACCCACAGCAGCAGCACCGAAGCACCACAGCCAGAAGCACCGCCGCCGACATCATAAGCGGCACAGCACAGCAGCAGCACCGCCAGACGATCAGCAGCCACAGCACCGAAGCACCACAGCCGCCGCACGTCTGGCAGGCACACCGCCGAAACGAAGCACCAACCGAAAGCACCACCAGCACACCACAAGCCCAGCGACAGCAGCACACGACCACCAGCAGCCGAACAACCGCCAGCAGGACAGCAGGCAGGCAGACAACACCCGAACACCCCACAGCCACAGCCAGCGACCAACGGCAAGCACAGCAGACAGCCACAGCACCAGCGACAAGCAGCACCAGCAGCACCACAGCAGG
>Ga0326514_10002819_pt1 | contig 11054 bp, 25 predicted proteins | sample 3_2548_0518_D_FD_203653 | JGI IMG/M metagenome (GOLD analysis project Ga0326514, IMG submission 203653) | Bovine rumen microbial communities from UC Davis, California, United States - 3_2548_0518 | ecosystem: Host-associated > Mammals > Digestive system > Stomach > Rumen | place: USA... | reverse complement strand
CCATAGATAAAGTTTATTTAAGAGAGCTAGATGAAATTGTAGAGGATTTAAAAACAGTATCACACGATAATCCACATCACGACTATTCAATAGGAAATCATATTCTTGCAGCAAAAGCATATTGCGACGCTAAGAGAAAAGAGTATGAGAAAAGAATGACTAAATATACTCTTTCTCCATTTTATACCGATCCAGTAAAAGTATATGAATTTGAAAAAGAAATCGAGGATTGGCATATTGCTGGTGTTGTGGCAAATTATCACGATATTGGAAAAGGAGCGACAAAACGTTTCCGTAACTCAAAGGGGGAGCAAACAGAAATTGCACATTACTACAACCATCATAATGTTTCTGCATATGAGATTGTTAGTAGATTAAGATATGCGGAACTTTTAAAAGAAGATGCACCTACAAGTTCACATTGGGACTTCGATTTTGATCATTACTGGTTAATGATTGCAGTTTTAGTAAATCTTCATATGGAACCTTTCTTTAGAAAAGATAGGGCTTGGGATAAATTTAGCTCTTTAATTGGAGAACACTTTACAGAAATTCTCTTGAAATTTCATGAAGCTGATTTAAATAGCCATTAAAAAAAAGAAAAGGATTGATTAAATGAAAATTTTGAAAACAGTAATTGCAAGTATTGTAACGGTTTGCGTATTGGTATCAATGACGTTATGTTTTGGTGCTTGCGGCAATGAAAGCAAAGATAATTCACAGGTAGAAACAACAGCAGTAGCTACAACAGTAACCCCAACGACAATAGCTCCCACGACAGTTAAGCCAACAGTTAAACCAACAGTTAAACCAACAGTTAAACCAACAGTTAAACCAACAGAAAAAGCGGTGGAAGCGGCTAAAGATTCAGAAGAAGAAAAAGAAGATATAAATGAAGATGGGAGTAATAGCTCTTCTAATTATGTGGATGATAATAATGATGTGCCTGCCAATGATAACGGCAATGATTCAGTAGGAGGCACAGCAGTTTACTCCCCAGATGAGTTCCAAAACGCTGGAGTCATTAGTTGGGGCGGATATGAATGGACTTATTACAGTGAACTAATTTTGCCCGGTGACGGTCTTAATATTCCGGGACGGCACACTACATCAGATGGATATGTCTGTGATGGAGATGGTTATGTGGTACTTGCCGCAGATTTGAGTATGTTACCAAGATACAGCGTTGTTGATACTCCTTTTGGTTACACCGGAAAAGTCTATGATACTGGTTGTGCATATGGAACCTTGGATGTGTATGTAGGTTGGTAAATATACATTATATTAATAAGGCTTGGTTGACTATTTATTGTAAACAAATGAGAGATTATCCAGAAGGTCAAAAACCAAGCCTTTTGGTTGTTGCGAAGGACTCAAAGGAATTAGAAGAAGTCTGGGATTTGTGGGCTAAAATAACATTAGAAGTCTTCGGTGGTCGAGTATTTGAAGAAGAGCCTAGTTGTTTTGGAATAACTGAAAGATTAGTACGATATAATATGGAAAGAAAACTTCCACTTAAAGGCTTTACTGATTTCTTAATATCTCATAATATTAATGACAGTTTTTTAATAAATTATTTATGTAAAAATATTGGGAGGAATAACAATGATTAAAAATAGAAAAATATATGTTTGTGACAAATGTAAGAAAGAAATTACTGGCGAAGTTTTTGATATAGCTTTTGGTGTTTATAATAGACTTGATGAAGTAGAAGACTGGGACGGCAATGAGTTTCATCTATGTGAGGGCTGCGTGACAGGTATTCTTGATTCTATTGATAACTATGATAAGGATCCTTTTAAGGAATCAACTCACTCATTTACAGGAAAATTCATTCCAGATAATGGAACTATAGTTGGTGGTGATACAAAACCATATACTATTACATTTTATGGTGGCAAACCTTCAATCGAAAAAAAGGAAGACCTTTGGAAAGCGATTGAGCTTCCTGAATTAACCGAAAAGGATATGAATGTAGAGCTTCCTTTTGGAGTAGAAAAAAATCAAAAGAAAACATATAACCTCGCAGACTTGTTAGCTGAAAGATCAAAACCTTCTAAGGGTAAAGAGTATGATTTGAAGGCTAAGCAGGAAACAACAGAACTAAGTAAGGCTGTTTCTAATTTAAACAATAAGCTAACAGAATTTTCTAAAGTGGCGGCGCTAACTCCATCAAATAAAAATGTAGCTGAAAGTTCAATCGGTAGAACTTTAGCAGATAAGCTTATTAAAAATATTAGTGATGTTTCATTCGGCGAAGTTTTGTTGCCGGGCGGCGCACTAGACCGTAGACTAGAAGCTATCGAAAAGAGTTTAACTCCACAGGAGATTAACTATCTACGTAAATTAGATGCAGATGGCGAGCTAACTAATTTCTTTGGAAAAGTCTTTGAAGACGCAATCAAGAAGGCGTAATTATTATATTTACTTTTTAGCTGTTAATTCTTAGGAATTAACAGTTTTTTATTTGACTTTTTTAGAATATTTTGGTATAATATATATAGAAAAAATGAGAAAGGAAATTAAAGATGTTTAACTTAATTTGTCGGATTGAACGCTGGAAATATAATGAGGAGTATGACGTATTTGTATCTTCTGAGGGACGGTTAAGAAACAAAAAGAAGAAGGAAATTCTGCCTAAAATTTCTCATAACTATCTTTTCTATTATAGCGTGGCAGATGGAGTTTCTAAAAGGATTCCTGTTCATAGGTTGGTTATGATGACTTTTAAACCATTAGAAGATTATGAAGAAATGACAGTTGATCATTTAAATCATAATACAAGAGATAATTCTCTTTCTAATCTTGAGTGGGTAAAAAGAGAAGAGAATCAAAGGCGCTCTAAAAGAGATCACGACATAGAAGCTGAAAAAGACTATCATCGAAAGGGTTACTTAGACTACTGTGACGAAAAGAAAGAATTATTCATTATCAACGGAGTAGTTTTTGATAGAGAAAATGCGATTGAGATGATTAGTGGAGGCTCTACTGATGCGAAAAATAATAGAGAAAAAATTGAAAAGAAATTAAACTCTATACAGCATTGTCGACAAAAATCAACTAGTAAAACATATGGTTTTACTATTGAGCCATATGAAGAAGGAAGCGCATTGGCTTTAAAATTTAAAATTAACGGCTTTATATTTGATTTTGCAGAAGGTGTTGATTTTATTTATCGTCACAATGGTTTTAGTGGAACAAAAGAAAAGTTAGAAAGAAATTTATCTAATTTTTTACACAATTCTAAAAAAGATGATACTATTATGTATAACTTTCATATAGAAAAATATCAGAAGGGGTGAAGAAAATGATTGGCGAATTATCTTTAATAGTATTGTGCGGATTGACCTGTGTTGCTTATTGTGTTGACCTTACTCGTTATAAAGTATCGGTCTGGCGCAGTCGACGTAAGAGAGAAGAGGAGGAAGATGGCTAATGCCTGTTTGGTTAATTGTTATAATCTCTGTTTTTGGATTTAGTTATCTATTACTTGGCTTAGCGTGCTATGGTAATTATCGAGATTATAATCGGCGAACAAAGCCTCCAACGGGACAAGTTCCGGTAGAGGAACGCTGTGTGATAAAAAAAGAATATTTGAACTCTTATGCGAAATAGAAAAATTTTATTTGACTTTTCATAAAAAATATAGTATAATATATATAGAAAAGTTAAGAAAGGAAGATTAAATATGAAGTCTTACGCGCCTATGGTAGAGTTTTGTATCAAAATTGTTGAAAATGGTGAGGTTTATTATGAAGATGGTGTAATTAATGACATTCCTGAAAATTTTTCTAAAGAGGAAGCTATCATTCAATTAAAGAGAGCGTGCCGTGCGAACAGATGGTATCTTGCTGATATTGTTTACCTCGTATTCTCTTACTGGTGCGAGGGTGAGCAGTATGCACGCTACTGGATTGGTGATATTCAAGATTTTTGTTAGGAGGTAGAAAATGTTTATAGTTAATGTTACTACACTTATTTTCCGTGGTGGAGATTTTCTTGTAATAGCTAAAGAGAAGGCAAGACAAAGGGGTTTTCCTTTAAGAAAAGATCTCTCTCCACGCTACGGATGTAGTAGAAAATACGAAAGAGGAATTTATACTTTTCTTTATAAAAACATTTCTGCTTTTTATCCTTTTGATAATGGAGAAGTTGCTTTTTTGGCAGTAGAACTTGGTGGCAGCGAAGCATATTACATTAGATGTGCCTCTAAGACTATGAGAAATTATTATCTAAATAAACTATCAAAATATATTCAAGAATGGGGAGAAAAGTAATGAAAAATTTTGCTAAACATATGACTGCCGGTATTCTCGTGGGAGCTGTTCTTATTGGAGGTATTATTGCTCTCACGATGGGATGCAGAACTTTCAATTTCAATGATACGGTTTATAAAAATGTTACCATTACAGAGAAGTATCGAGTAAATAAAAGTAGCGATGGCTATTGGATTGTACTTGGAGAAAATCCAGACAATGGAGATTTGGAGTTTAAGATTGAAGATAATATGCTGCGCGGGCAGTTTAATGCAACTTCAATCTTCAACAAACTCAAAATCGGAAAGACATATAATCTAACTGTTATCGGTTTCAGAAGCGGCTGGTTAAGCGAGTACCCCAATATTATAAATTATGAAGAGGTAAAAGAATGAGATATAACGTAGAAAATATTAAAAGAATTATACTACATCCTACCGAAGGCGGCAAAGCTTTTATGGGGATAATTGATAAAGATAAAACAAAGCATTTAATAGAGTTTGAAGATTATATCACACCATATTATGTTTTAGAAGAGCTAATGGAAGGGCTCAAGTGTTATATGAACTCAACAAGAATCGGTTATCTTTTTGCTAGGACTGCTATGTATGATGTACTTCAATTCTTTGATAGTGATGATGAAGCAGATTATCTTCAGGCGCAGCTTTATCTAAAAGATAAGATAGAATTAGATGAAGTTTGGAAAGGAAATAAAAATAAAAATTTCTCTCTGGAACGTATGATGGCAGTCACAGAGAAAAGGATTCCAAAAGAAGCGCCGACCATTTACCTTAACATTAAGTAATTATATTATAGGTTGGTAAACTTGGTTTTACCAACCTTTTATTTGATTTTTTCAGAAAATTTTGTTATAATATAAATATAATAAAAGGAGAAACAAATGTATACAATAAGCTATTCAAGAGAGAATGTAGAATTAAATGAGCTGGGAATCGTGATGTCAGATAATAATTTTATTTATTATTATGAAATAGTAAATATAAAGGTATCTGAGTTATATGGAGAATCACCATCTATTATAATTTACACAAGAACTTGTACAGTAATAAGAATATGTTATGATAGCGAAGAATCGCGGACAAAGCTTGAAAACGAATTAAATTATTTTATTGAAAGTGTATTGGAGGATTAATTATGATAAAGATTAATGGAAGAAATCATTTTAATTATTATATTGATGAAAAAAGTATTATTGCCATGACAGAATGGGAAGATGAACTTGGTAGTATCAATTTAGATATATATTTTAAAAATTCACAAATTCCGCAATATATAGTTTGTGAATCAAAAGAAGAAAGAGAAAAATTTATAAGCGAAGTTTTAAAAAATACAGAGAAATAAATCTAAAACATAAAAATTAAAGTTATAAAATTAATTATTAAGAATATAAATGAATAAGGAAAAGTAAGTGTATTCAATAAGTTATTTTATTGAAAGTGTATTGGAGGATTAATTATGGTAAAAATTTTAGGAGAATTTGGCTGGTATTATTTTGATGTAAAAAAGATAGATGGATTTAACTTTGACCTTAATCGTTCTTTTCTTAAAGTTTTTTTAAATGGTCAAACAATCGCTTTTTATGTTAAAGAAGTTGAAGATATATTAACTTTTATAAATACTATAACAGGAGAAGAAAAAGAATGATTTATAGAACTGAATTTAGAAGTGCCATTAGAATAGAACAAGTAATTAATAATGAAGATCTTGTAAATATTGTAAATGAATATTTGGCTGATAATCACTATGTTACAGACAAAGAAGATGAAGAGTCAATTCCTGAACTAGAGCTTGATTTTATTCTTTCTGCTTTAAATGGTGAAATAAGTGGTTTTAAAGTTTACAGAAAAGAAGATACTTCAACGTGGACAGAAGATTGGATTGATGATATTATAGATGAATATGTTACAGAATATTTTTCGGAGATTCCAGCGGAAATTGTTGACCTAGGCGATATAGTTGATGTAGAGTATGAAAAGGAGGAGTATTAAATATGAAGGTAACTTTATTAAATCACACTCCTAATCCAGAAGAAACTATAGCAATGGCGGCAAAGTTATGCTATTCACCTTCAGAAATTGAAGATTTAAAGAATGGATTAACGAAAGAAAAAACTGAGAAGTTCATAGATAGATTGGTAAAACTTGGTCACGAAAGTCCTCTCGAGCACGTTACCTTTACGTTTGGAATTGAAGGGGTATCTAGGTCCTGCAGCCATCAACTGGTCAGACATAGAATTGCTTCTTATAGTCAACAATCTCAAAGGTACGTTGATGGTGAAAATTTTGATTATGTGGTTCCACCAGCTATAGAGCAATGTAATATTTTTCATAAAATTCCAGACGATGTCGAATATACTACCGCAGCCATATTTGATAAAGCAATAAAGGATATTCAAAAAACTTATATAGCATTAAGAGATGACCTATATGACCAGTACATATGTGATTGGTTGAAAGAGCACAAGAAGAATAAAATAATTTTTCAGGGAGATATCACAAATTTTAAAAATACTCATAAAAAAGAAGCGAACATCTTTTTAAAGAAAGCTTGTGAAGATGCGCGTTATATTCTTCCAAACGCAGCAACTACAAAAATAATTTGTACTTTTAATATTCGCTCATTGTGGAATTTCTTTAAGCATCGTCTATGCAATCGCGCGCAATGGGAGATTCGTGAAGTTGCGGAAGAAATGCTAAAATTATGTATAGAAGTTGCACCCACTTTATTTCAGAAATGTGGTCCAAGTTGTGTACATGGACAGTGTGGAGAGGGCAGTATGAGCTGTGGTCTTTCGCAAGAAGTTAAAAATAAGTATGAGAAGATTTTAAAAGGTGAAGCATAATGTGTACTATTCATTATGGCAATAAAGAAGTAAAATATCCTATTAATACTATTATTTTTTCCAATAAATTAGAACTAAGATATTGGATAATTAATGGAAATTATCATATTGCTTTATGGTATAATGATGATTGTATAGTAGAAGATAATGATGAACCAATTAGTACAGCTTTAAGAAATCTTGTACAAACGACACATAAAGCATCGCAGGACTCTATAAAAGATAAAATAAGGAAAGAATACAATACTTATATGGTTAGTAATGTGTTTGGAGATTAATTTTGATTTTAAATGATGATATAACAATTAAAGAAAAACAAGACCAGTTATATGCTTTTTGTGCTGAACAAAGATGTCAAAATTGTATAATAAAACATCACTGTGCTCATGATTGGTTTGGGATATTAAGAGATTGTAAAGATAGTATAAATAATTTATATGATGTGCTTTTAGAGTTTCGACGAAAAGAAACTAAAATTAATATTATGTGTAGAGGAAAAATAGTAGGAACTATATGATAAAGAATTTATTTGATAATTGGTACGTAGATTGGAATTTTACTGTGCCGACCGAGTGGAGAAAGAGCGATTTTACTTATACCATTTATATGGAAGATGATGACGGTCGCGGCAGAAAAAATATTATTTTAAAAGGAGAACTTCCTATTGAAGATCAATTGTATATTGAGTCAATATTAAAAGGAGTAGAAAAATAAATTTATATGAAAGATAGTATTTGGGTTGTCACAGATTTACATTCTAATGAATTAATATGCGGTTTTTATAGCTTTAATGAAATGATTGAATATTTATGTTTTTATAAATATATTGATGAAAGTACAGTTTTTATCACTAAAGATAAGGAAGTGAAATCTCTTGAAGAGGCTTTTGGAGATAAATGGATAGATGGTGTAAAGAGTTTTAGTTCAAAAAAAATAAATCATCGTATTTTTAGTGGTTTGATAATAACACAAGTAACTATTATTGATGTTCCAACGAAATTGTAGAGTAGTTTTAAGACTACTCTATTTTTATTTGACTTTTTTAAAAATTTTTGATATAATATATATAGAAAAAGAAAAAGAAAAGAGGTTTTATTATGAAGTCAAGACGTAAAATGCGTAAGAAAGCACAACATACTATTAATAAAAATATTCGAGCTATAAATAGAAATATTGAAGAAGATAACTTATGGCGTGGCCGCTTCATAATGCGCCAAGTTAATGCTAGATGGGACGCTTTTGAAGATGGTTCCGGTGGAGAGCTTTTTGCTACTATTTTAATAATAGATAAAAGAACTGGACAAACAAAGACAGCTTATATTGATAACTATGACCACCCTTGGCGTTATTTTCAGGCAATGAATAACTTTATTGTAGATGATTGTGCGGTGTGGGAAAAAGAAGGAAGAGATTTTCTTTATAATGATAAAACTGATTATACTAAAATTAATATAGAAAAGGTATTATAAAATGAAGATTTTTGTGATGAACCGTAAAGAAGCAATAGAGTTTTGCAAGCACCCTCATCTCGCGCAGTTTGCTATGATTTCAATTGGTACTCCTCACGAGGATTACAAAGAAGAACCTTTTTGTAGTATTACAAATAATGTAGTTGGCATTTGTTGTGTTCAGTTTTTTGATTTAGATAATACTTATCCCATTAAGGAAGGTCTTATGAAATACAAAGATGCGAAGAAAATTGCAGAGTTTGTATCTCAAAATAAAGATAAGATTATAATTGTTCACTGTGATGCTGGTCAAAGCAGGTCTGCGGGTATTGCGGCGGCAATATCAAGATATTATAACAATTATGACTTTGAATATTTTGATAATCCTCGTTATACACCAAATATGCTTTGTTATAGATTAATGATGAATGCTATGATAAATTATGATTTAAGAAAAACAATGGAAGCAGAAGAAAGGGAGTTCAAGGTATGAAAATTGAGAATGTAAAGATTACAAAAGTATCCTTGTCAATGGCTGACCACGGCTGTTTAACCTTTGATATTTTTGTTGATGGCGGCGGTTGGAGCTGTGCCATCGGAGGATACCGTATTGGACGCGGATATCTTGGCGCCAGTGAATTTGTTGCTGAGAATGGTTATGGACTAGAAGCAATGATGCATATTATGAACGTAGTTGGTGTCGATAGATGGGAAAATTTAGTAGGAAAATACTGCCGTGTTAAATCTGATGGTTGGGGCTCAACTATTAAAGTAATCGGAAATATTATTGAAGATAAATGGTTTGATTTGGAAAAATTTTTTGAGGAGAAAAAGAAATGTGGTTAAAGCGTCGGGCGCGAGCAAGCGTTACAAGAAAGTTTAAGAAAGACTTAAAAGAATATCCATATGTTTTTCCACACTACCAAGGGAAAGTTAATTTTGATACATTTAATCACCAGCACGTATGTTTTGCAAGAATGTGCGGCGTAGAAGCATTTAAGCAAGTGTGTCCATGTACAGCACAATTAAAGGAAGATAAGTATTCAGATATTGGAATTGAAGATTATTGCGATAATTGTAAGTATGATATTAGAGTTGACTTCTTCTGTGCTGAAGAGGGCGGAGAACCGGAATTGAGATTGGCTTGTGATGAAAGATTGATTGGGTATATAAGGAAAGGATTTTATGAAGACTATTCGAATAAATCTTTTATAGAGGTGGATAAAATATGTTAAGTGTAATATGTTTTACTGTTTTTATAGTTTTTCTTATTTTTCAATTATGCGGCATTATTTGTTGGAATTGGTGTTTTGTTTGTATTCCATTGTTTTGCTGTGTAATTTGTGAAATTGTAGGAATACATCATTGGTGTTTAAAAAATAAAATAAAAAATAAATGGTAAGTATTTCATATACTTACCAAATTTTTATTTGACTTTTTTAGAAAAATTTGTTATAATATATATAGAAAATGAAAGAGGGGTTATAAAAATGAAACAGTATGAATTTGGACTGGTATGCGGCAGATTTCAGACCTTTCATCTTGGACACGAAAAACTTATTGATACAGCGTTAAGTATGTGCGAAAAGGTTCTGGTATTTATCGGCTCTGCACAGGAAAGTAATACAGAAAGAAACCCTTATGACGCTGAATTTAGAAAGAGAATACTGCGCGCAGTATATGGAGAAAGAGAAGACTTAATCTTTAAAGATTTGGAAGATTTAACTGATGAAAATGATATTACTCCTGAGTGGGGCAAATATGTTTTAGACCGCGCAGTAGAAGTTTTCGGAAGAAAACCTGATGTTATTGTTTATGGTAATGACGAAGAGAGAGGTAGATGGTTTTCTAAAGAAGATATAGAGGGCATTGATGAGTATGAAATTCCTCGTGGTAATATTCCTATTTCTGCAACTATGGTTCGTCAGATGATGATAGATGATGATAGAACGAGTTGGGAGAGATGGGTTAATCCGAAAATTTATCCCTTATATGATGAGATGAGAGAGAAACTTTTAGCAATAGAGAAAGAAGGACAGAATATGAAAAACATATTTCAAATGACAGCTATTGTAAAAAGAGAAGACGGTATTGAACGAAGGGACTTTAAAGTAGTTCAAATAGAAAGTTATGAAGGTTTTTTAGAAGCAATCTGGCACTTTGCTCGTATTAATGGATTGTCAGGCTACAAGAAATCTAAAAGAACAAAGATTGGATATGAACGAAGAAAAATGCATAAGCACTTTTATGAGAATGGTGTAATACGAGTGCAGCCTTTAAAAGTTGAAATTTATACTTAAGGAGAGATAAAGTTGTTAGTAGATATTTGCGGAGAATATTTTAATTCTGATGATATTAGGCACATGTATGTAGAAAGTTCAATGACTATCGTAGTTGAGTTAATGAATGGAGATATATATCACCTTCATTATTCTGAAAGTGATATGGGTAAGGAGATTGAGTCATATTTAAAAACTATAGTCTACG
>Ga0326514_10002818_pt1 | contig 11054 bp, 10 predicted proteins | sample 3_2548_0518_D_FD_203653 | JGI IMG/M metagenome (GOLD analysis project Ga0326514, IMG submission 203653) | Bovine rumen microbial communities from UC Davis, California, United States - 3_2548_0518 | ecosystem: Host-associated > Mammals > Digestive system > Stomach > Rumen | place: USA... | reverse complement strand
ATATGGTCGCCGCCTACCTCTGTCACCATAACGGAAGGCACACCAGCCCGCCCGAGCGATACAATGCTGTTGAATGTCGAGCCACCAGGAACGGCTTTCTGTGGCTGGTCGTTCTTGAAGAGGATGTCCAGTACCGTTTCTCCAATTCCTATTACACGTTTCTTGGTCATATTGTATTGAATAGAATCATTTTATAATGGCTGCAAATGTACGCTTTTTCATTGTTAAGACCTAAAGAAAAAAGACAGTGGCCGAAAGATGCACTATAATTACCAGAAACTTCACGAAATTTTGGAATGGTATTTTTATGTGTGCTAATGGCAAAAAATCAAAGAATAATTGTAATATATTATATATCAATTATTTATAAAAAATATTCAAAAATTAAGGCAACAGCAATAAAGATACAATATGTTTCGCATTAATTCTATATCTTTGCAATTTCAAAAAGAGGCAGGTTTTATCTGTCATAAGAGCATGAAAATTCAAAATTAACAACATACATTATTATGCATATAAACAACATAAAGCAACTTATACTCGAACATCAAGAGGAAATACTTTCATGTGAAACCAAGTCTGAGCGACTAGAAGCCATTATTGATTTATTAGAAAAATCCAACCCCGATGTTTCATTAAACGAAGCGTTGAATGGCTCTATTTTTGATTTTGTGGACAAGGCCAATCATATTGAGATACAACCAGTGCTGCAAGCTCTTCGCGCCCTTCAGTCTATGGATTATGATGCGTTAGTGATTGGCAATAGTGTAAGTGGTGATGTTGAGGAGACAGTTAACTATATTCAGCAATTTATTGAGAAATAAGAAAGATGATTATGCCAATTGTTTCTCCATACACTGCCCGTTAGGCATATCCTCTCAGAAGGGATTAACAAGACCAAAGCTTCGGCGGGCTGCGGAACTCATTGACGGGCTGGGAAAGTGATGCCAGATTTTTTTTCAGCATTAAATGGATATGAGAGAAAAAAAGTATTTTTGCGTTTAAAACCCTAATCTGTCAAAAGGATTATAAATAGAATGTAATGGAGGCGAAAACGAAAACTTATATATCTTTATTCAGTAGTGCTGGAGTAGGATGTTATGGCTTTCTACAAGAGGATTTTTCATGTATTGCTACTGTTGAGTTAATCGAAAGAAGGTTAGAGGTGCAGAAATATAATCATAAATGTAAATATGATACGGGTTACATTTGTGGTGATATGACTTATCCTGAAACGAAAAATGCGATTTTCCACGAGGTGAATAGATGGAAACGGAAAGAGAAAATAGACAGTGTTGATGTGGTGATAGCAACGCCGCCTTGCCAAGGCATCAGTGTGACTAATCACAAAAAGAAAGATGAGATTAGCAGGAATAGTTTGGTGGTAGAATCTATTGAGATGGTTGAAAAACTTAAGCCTAAGTTTTTTGTATTTGAGAATGTAATGGCTTTTCAAAAGACCTTGTGCATAACGAAGGATGAACGGATTGTTGCTATCGAAGAACATATCAAGGAGGTTTTAGGGAAAGATTTCGTTATTTCTGGTCACATATTCAATTTTATGAATTATGGATCTAATTCATCTAGAACGAGAACTCTTGTGATTGGGGTTAACAAAAAATACAAAGATCAAATTACTCCTTATGAGTTGTTCCCTGACTATTGCAAGGAAAAAACTCTACGACAAATTATCGGTGATTTCCCATCTTTGAACTGGGGAGAAATCTGTAAAGATGATTTTTATCATGCGTTTAGAACATATGATATAAGCATGAGGGAGTGGATACATGATTTAAAGGAGGGTGAGTCTGCGTTTGACAACAAAGACCCATTAAAAAGACCTCATAAAATCGTAGATGGCAAAATCGTAGAGAACATCAAAAAGAATAGAGATAAATATACAAGACAAAAGTGGGATAGATTTGTACAATGTGTGCAGACTAGAAATGACCAACTAGCTGCCCAAAACACTATCCATCCCGTAGAGGATCGTGTTTTCAGCATTAGAGAGATAATGGAGATGATGACAATACCAAAGTCTTTCAATTGGTTGGATAAAACAACAGATGAGTTAAATGAACTTGAAGAGGAGGAAAAGAGGAGACTATATAGAATAAATGAAATAAATATCAGGCAATGTTTAGGCGAAGCGGTGCCAACTATTATTATGAGACAAATTGCTCATAAGATTAGGACTTTCCTCAATAGCAAGACAGTTGAACCAGTTGAGATTAATAACCTCATAGTTTTATACCACTTAGAAGAAAGATCGATGTTGTTGAGTTTTATTGAGGATAATCCCGAGCAACTTCCGATATCAACATTGATGAGAATCGTTGAACTATGCAACTCTAAGAGGGAGGAAAACGCTGCTTTTTATACTAATAAATTCTTGATAAATGAAATGATGAATCGTTTACCAGAATTTAATAAAGACACATTGTACATTTTAGAACCTTCAGTAGGAGCCGGAGGCTTTTTACCTTTCTTGTTTATCAAGTATAATCATATCAAAAAAGTTGTATTAGATGTGGTTGATATTGATGCAGATAGTATAGAAATACTAAAACTATTGCTTGCTCATGTAGTAATTCCCTCAAACTTTGAAATACACTTTCATTGTAGTGATTTCTTGGTGTTTAAGGGTAAACAGCATTATGATTTGGCAATTGGAAATCCTCCATACTCTAAACTTAAGAAAAGAACTCCAGAGGTGGCAATTAGCTTGCTAAATAACGTAAACCAAACCACAAATGATTTGGCTGAAATGTTTTTGGAGAAATGTATTTGGATGAGTGATTGTGTTGCATTAGTATTGAATAAGAATATATTAAGTTCTGCTGATTACAAAGAGACATATGGTTTACTTAGGAAAATGAGTATAGATTCCGTCATAGATTTTGGCCGATATGGATTCACGGGTTTATCTATTGAAACAATTGCTTTGTTTGTTTTTCCAAAGATAAAACCTAATGAGACCTATGTTTACAGCTTGAAATATAATAAGATATATCATCAAAAGCAAAGTTATATCATGGATAAGAGTTATCCATATATATTGATATATCGCGATAGAAGCTTTGATGAAGTAGCGGAAAAGCTACAGTTGGGAGTTTTTGATGTACATAGAGATAGACAAATTACTAAGGCTATTACTAGCCCAAATAAAACAGAGAATTCTTTATGGGTAATTAAAGCAAGAAATATTAATGATGATGGCAGCGGGGTTACACATATTCCAGGTTATGATGTATTCATTGATGCGGACAAAGCCAAACACCTGGCTTGCTATAAGTATGTAAATGACAATAGTGTATATCTCACACCTAATATGACATATAATCCAAGAGTAATTGAGAATTTGGAAAATGTCATTGCAGATGGGTCTGTAGCCGTTCTCACTCTGAAAAGGAAACCAAGGCTAACAGAATCTCAAAGACTATTTTTCTCAACCGATGAGTTTAGACGTTTCTATCAGATTGCTAGGAACCTTTCTACTCAGTCAATTAATGTAGATAATTGCAGTGTTTATTTTTATGGAGTTTTAAAAAATGACAAGTAACTTGATGGAGCAATTTATACTTGCTCATACATACGATATTAGGGCTACTCATAATGGTAGGTGGATAGACCAAAAATGCACAATAGATGAATTGTGCTTTGTGGCGGATTGTATTGTTAATTACCTTGATGAAGGAGGCCAAGAGCCCTTTGAGTCTCCTGATATTTGGCGAACAGAGTATGCAACCTATGAGGTTCAAAAAGTGTTTTGTAAGCCAGACCCACATATTGAATCTACTAAAGACGAGTATAATAAATTTTTTCGTCAGCCAATGAAAATGTTGGCGGCCGCTGGTGTTCTTAATGAGAGAAAAGAACAAGGGAACAATGCTATACAATTTAGTGTTGCTAATAAGCATCTCTTGGAATACATTTCTTTAAGAGAAAGAAATTGTTTTGATTTCTTGTGTGCATATATTGAAAAAACACTTAAAGATAGTGATTTGTGGGATGCTTTTGAGTCGTTTTTTGATGAACAAACACCAGATAGTTACAATAATATAAAAGATGCTTTTGTCAACTTCTGTATTAAGTATACTCCTATCAATACCCAAATTGAGGCTAGACGTATTTTTGCTAAAGTATTAAACCCATTGGCAATTAGATATAGAAAACTTGGTACAATCAAAGGAAGAATTTCTCAAAACATCATAACAATGGACGAAATTCTATATAATAGAATCAACTTTAGAGATCAGAATAAGGATAAAAACGTTTCTAGAGGTGAAGCTGCTTTAAAAGAATTAGAAAGCCATGAGGAAGATGTTGCCAATTATATGGTGCGAAAAGCAATGAATAGGATTAAGAGGTACAATGACAAGTACAATCATTCAAAATCTGAAATCACAGACGAGTTATCTATTGGCTATGATGCAACAAATATGCATCATATTTTTCCGAAAAACCAATATCCTACCATTGCAGACTATGTTGAGAATCTGATTGCACTTACCAGCGCCCAGCATTTCCAAAAAGCTCATCCTGCTGGTAACACATCTGTAGTTGACCTCTCCTACCAATATATTTGCTTAATTAACAAGACGGCTTCTATCCGAAAGAATTTAATTGAGAACTTTGGAGAGCCTTTCTATAATTTTGATGCATTTATGAGAGTTCTAGATACAGGTTTAAAGACTGACTATTTTCAAGGACTAAATGAAAATGATTTTCCATCGGTCATAAGAGGTATTGAGCTTAATTATCCAACTAAAAAAGATAGATTAGATACTTTTTATTATAATGTACCCCGAAAATGAGAGCATGAGTTAAGGGAGAAATGAATGTTTTGCCGAATAAAAAATGAAAGGACAACTGGCGTATTATAGTCTGCTGTCCTTTTTTCATTCCATTTTCAGCATGGACGCTCCAATAACCGCAATCACCGCAGATAAGCACGGATAATTCGGACATCTTCAATAGGCCGGTCGTTGGTGTCGGTAGCAACTTGCTGAATGGCATCTACCACATTGAGTCCGGAAACGACTTCGCCAAAGACAGTATATTGGCCGTCCAAGTGTGGCGTTCCTCCGACTGTTTTATACACTTCACGCATTTCAGGAGTGAGTTTTACCCGACCGTTTGTATAGTTGTCAATTCGTTTCTGAACTTTATCCAAACCCTCGTCGTCAAAGGTCTTTCCCCATACAATATAGAATTGCATGGCTGAACTGCGTTGCTCTGGATTCACATCATCACTTTCCCGTGCCGCTGCCAACACTCCACGACGATGGAAAATTCCTTCATCGAGCCTGAATTCGGCTGGTATTGTGTATGGTCTGTCACCCTCACCAAGCAACTGACCGTTTTCAGCATGTTTCGAATCCGGGTCGCCTCCCTGAATCATGAAGTCGCGAATCACACGATGGAAGAGCAGTGAATCGTATGCTCCTTCCTCCACCAGCATCTTAAAGTTATCACGATGCAAAGGCGTGGCATCGTAAAGTTTCAGTTCAATGTTGCCTTTTGTGGTTTCCATAACCACACGGACTTCCTTTTTCTTGCAGGAGATCAGCAGCGTTATCATAGCCGCAAACGCAATAATCGTTACAATCCTTTTCATATGATTATTCGGTGGCTTTTATTGTATCGGAACTTTGGTTGATGACAAGGACACTTTCATTATCCAACCTAACCTTCAGCCAACGCTCGATGCGGTCGTGTTGCTCAATGTCGATAGGTTGGATTGAAGTGACGAAGGCTACAATCTGCTCGGTTTCAACGCCTTGTGTGTTGACGGTCGAGCCGCGTGTCAGGCTGAGTCCGGTGATGTCGGGGTATTGCGCAAACAGTTCCTTCGAGATGGCGGCTGTGGGGATTTCCTTGCTCTTGAAGTCGGCAATCAGGGTCTCCAACTTGGCGATGCTGTCGTTCAACCGATTGATTTGCTTTTCGTTATGCTCGTAAATCCCTTTGACAATCTCGGCTTCAGAGAGGTCTTCGCGCATACTGGTGGCGTCCTCGTGGAACACGATTTGGCTGCGCGTGATGCCGTAGGTTTCGGCACAATTGTAAAACTTCTTCTTGGCATCGTCCGTGGGAGGTTCGCCTGCGAGGAACAATTCCAAGGTGGCTGATTTGCGAGTATAAGTGGCCTTATAGTCATAGATGAAGCACTTGCCGAGGTTCTTGTTTTCGGCCACCACGCGGTCGGCATGGCTCATAAAGTTGTTCTCTTTCACCACACTAATGGCGGTAATCACGCTGGGCACGATGACCACGACGAGGAGCAGGTACATCACCGATTTGGACAGCCGTTTCTTCTCGTTGGTAGTTTCCACCAAGGGGAAGCGGAAATACTTCACGGCGGCGAAGGTGGCCAAGGCGATGAAAATGCTGTTGATGAGGAACAGGTAGAGTGCGCCGAAGATAACGGAGCCTTTCCAGATGGAGATGCCGTAGCCCACGGTGCAAAGCGGCGGCATGAGGGCCGTGGCGATGGCCACACCCGTGATGACGCTGCCCTTGTCCTTGCGCGAGGTCTCGATGATGCCCGCGAAACCGCCGAACAAGGCGATGAACACGTCATAAATGGTTGGGCGGGTACGGGCCAAGAGTTCTGAAGGATTGGCAAGGCTTAAAGGGCTGAGAACGAAGAACAAAGACGAGGCAAGGATGCTGATGGCCACCATCACGGCGAAGTTCTTCATGGCGTTTTTCACCAATTCGTTGTCTTGTGTGCCTAAGCCCAAACCGAAGCCCATGATGGGACCCATGACGGGCGAAATCAACATGGCGCCGATGATGACGGGGATGGAGTTGACATTCAGGCCCACCGAGGCGATGATGATGGCACAGGCCAAAATGAAAACATTGGTGCCACGGAAGGCGATGTTCTTGCGAATGCTGATGCTGGCGTTCTCGTAGTCGATTTCATCCGAAAGGTGGATGATGGAACGCAGGTATATCAGGATTTTGCGGAGTGTTTTTTTCATTACAATTATCGTAAATCAAGTTGCAAAAAACGGCATTTTTCTTGAATTGCGCAAGTTTCATCGACCAAAAAGGCTTTTCGCGGCAATCAACATGGGGAAAATCTCAACGCGGCCCAGCAGCATAATGATCATGGCGACAAGTTTTTGGAAGCCCAAGAATCCGGCGTAATTGCCCATTGAGCCGACCTCGCCGAAACCCGGCCCGACGCTGCCCATGCAGGCAATGGAGGCCGAAATCGAGGTTCTGAAATCCATGGTGGTAGCGAAAATCAAGCCGCCGATGACGATGATGAGCATATAAGTGCCCATGAAGGTCAAAATCGAGGTGACATTGTCTTCCGTTTTCACCTGCCCGTCTATTTTGGTCCGGTTGACGTTCTTGAACCCGATCAGCGAGTTGACCAAGCCCCTCAGACTTTTGATGACGATGACGAAACGGTCCATTTTCATGCCGCCCGAGGTGGAGCCTGAGCAACCGCAAACCAAGGAACAAAGCAATAAAACGCCAATGCAGCCCGAAGGCCAAAGATTGGTGTCGGCAGTGGCAAAGCCCGTGGTCGTGGAAAGCGAAACGACTTGGAAGGCCGCCAAGCGCAAGGCTTTAGGGAAGGTCGAGCAATAGCCGCTGAAATAAAGGTTGCCCGTAACGATGAGTATGGCCGTTGCAACGAGGGCGAGAAACCAGCGGACAACTTGCGTGTTGAAGAGGTTTTTGTGCGTGCTTTTGTCGGGCCAAACGGTGGAAAAAAGCAGGCTGAAGTTGGTGGCACCCAGCAACATGGCCATGATTAGGATGCAATCCACAATGGCATTGTCATAGAAGGCAACGCTGGTGTTTTTGGTGCAGAAACCGCAAGTGCTGCAAGCCGACATGGACAAAGTTGCGGCATCGAACCACGACATTTTCGTCAGATGCAGGGCGATGGCCGAGGCCGAGGTGATGATGAGATAGACGGCAATCAACCTATAGACGAAGTGCCTTTTGCGTCCGCCGTAGTACGACTTGGCAAGGTCGGAAAGTTCCGCGCTGGCCAAAACGGAATGGCGGTCGTGTTGCGCCGAAATGACCAACGAAACGAGGGTGACAATACCAATGCCGCCCATCCAAGCCGTGGCGATGCGCCAGAATTGCAGGCCTTTAGGCAGGGCCTCAATGTTGTTGAGAATGGAAGCGCCCGTGGTGGTGAAGCCCGAGACGCTTTCAAAGAAGGCATTGATGAAAGTGAACTCGCCGCCAAAAATCAAAAACGGTATGGCACCAAAGGAACAGGCCGCAATCCAGCAGCCCGTGACGATGCAATAGCCCTCCTCAATGCTCATGTTGTCCTGCGGCTTTGTGCCGATGATGGCGAAGAAGCCGCAAAGTAGCGTGGTCATGGCGGAAAAAACCAAAGGTTCAAAACTGTCGTCCATGTCGTTCCTGAAGGCGATGAACGCTGATACAAACATGAGTAGTGCGACTCCTAAAAGGGAGAATCCGGCATAGCGAAGGGTGATATTCCATTTTTCCATTTGCTTTCGTTTTTGAAACATGGCGGCAAAAATATTTCGGCGTTTTGTATAGGTCAATACAATAATGCTTATCTTTGCATTGATAAAAATCAATAAAGATGACCCTGCAACAGTTGGAATACATTATCGCCATTGAGGAATACGGCTATTTTGTGGAGGCTGCCGAGGCCTGTGGTGTGACCCAATCCACCATGAGCCTGATGGTGAAAAAACTGGAAGAGGAACTTGACGTGAGGATTTTCAACCGCGACACCCATCCCGTTTCGGTGACGGAAATCGGTAGAAAGGTGATTGACGAGGCCAAGTTGGTGGTCTATCACGCTAAGCAATTGGTGGAGTTGACGCGCTCCGAAAAGGAACTCTGCTCCGGCGATTTGAACGTGGCTATGATTACCACGGTGGCACCTGTGCTGATGGCGGGCATGTTCAAGTTCGCGAAACTGCATTATCCTGCCTTGCGGCTACAAATGGAAGAGTTGATGACGAGCACCATTTTGGCCAAACTGAAAAAGGCCGAAATCGACATGGGTATCTTGGCCTCGCCCGTCAACGACCCCGACCTGCTTGAGATACCTTTATACCATGAACGGTTCTTCGTCTATGTTTCGCCAGAAGATGCTATGATGCAACAAGATAGCATTGAGCGTGACCATGTACTCGACCATCCCGTTTGGATTATGAGGGACGGTGTGCGCTTGTTTGACCGTTCCATGCTGCGGCCTGACGAAACTTTCACTTACGAGAAAATGTACGAGGGCGGCAGGGTAGGCATCCTCATTCAAATCGCCAACGAAAACGGCGGTGTCACCATCATTCCCGAAACGCACATCAGGTTTTTGACCGAGCCGATTCGGGCTTGCCTGAAACCCATCGTCAACCCCGAGCCGAAGCGGACGATTTGTCTGGCTTTCAGGAAAGATTACATCCACGAGCAGATTATGAACATCGTGGTGAAGTCCATCAAGACCATCATCCCATTCGAGTTGTGGGATGAAACCATCAAGAAGGATTACCTGAAACTATAAAACGGCGGCAGTTGCCTCGGCAATCTGCTCCAACCATTCTTTGTCGGTCTGGTCGAAGGTGGCCAACCGCTCGCTGTCGATGTCCAACACGCCGATGACTTCATCGTTTTTCATCAGCGGCACAACGATTTCGCTCTTCGATTCGCTGCTGCAAGCGATGTGGCCTGGGAATTGTTCAACGTCTTCAACCACAAGGGTTTTGCGTCCTTTCCAAGAGGTGCCGCACACGCCCTTGCCGAAGCCGATGCGGGTGCAGGCCACTGGCCCTTGGAACGGCCCGAGCACCAATTGCTCGCCGATGACGCGATAGAAGCCCGTCCACCAGAAGTGGAAGGATTCTTGTATCAGCGCGGCCACGTTGGCCATATTCGCGACGGGGTCGCTTTCGTCTTTCACCATCGCCTTCACTTGGGCGAGGAGGAGTTTGTAGGATTCGTTTTTGTCCATATCTGTTTGTTTTGGCCCCACACAAGCGCAGCGCAGTGTGGGGTTAATAAAAGTTTCGTCACTTCGTGACGGGGCTGTCCCCGTGTTCTTTAGTTTTATGTCCCGCGTCAATAAAGGAACCCGAACATCCAGAGCGGGATTTTGTTGCCGTAGCCTATTTCGGTTTCGTCGATGGCGAGGTAACTGTTCGGGATGTCCTTGATTTGGTCGAATTTCTTGCCTTGTCCGCCCACCTCAAACAGGCTTGTGCCGTTGAGGAGGAAGTCGCCTTTTTTCGGCATCGTGAGCGTGGCCACCGCCGAGGTTTGGTTGGCGAAGAAGGTCTCCCTCACGGTGCCGATTTCGCTTCTTGGAGCCAAAGCCCGCATCAGGTTGGTGTTGTTGAGGTAAATCTTCTCCGGCGTGATGATGTGCTTGTAGTCCTTGACGTTTTCGGTCAAAAGTTGTATCAACTCGGCGCGGTCGAGGGCGTAGAGCATCTTGAGGCAAAGTTCGCGGCTGGTGTCCAACTGCACGGTCAGTTTGTTGACATTGGGCATCAGCGGGAGGTTTTGAGCAATCAGCATCAGCAGGGTTTTGGTCTTCCTCACGGTGCTGTAGGTGACTTCCTCGACGGCGGGCAAGTCGGTGTCAATCACCAAGTTGGCGACTTCGGCAAGTTGAATCAGGTAGTCTTTCTTCGCGTCTTTGTAAAATGGGTAGTAGCCGTTCTCCAAATAGGCGGAGAAGTATTTCAGCACCTTGGCCTTCTGGAACAGGTCGTAGGCGATTTCGATGTGCCGCTCCAAGAGGTCGTTCAAGGCGATGGGTTCGGCGGTCATTGCGCCTTCAAACGCCATATATTCGCGCAGTGAGAGGCCGCGCAGCGTGTAGAGCGTCTGCCGCCGCGACAAATCCACCTTGGAATGGTCGATTTCGAGCATCGAACTGCCGGTATAGACGATGTAAAGGTCTGTGTAAGTGTCGTATAGGTTCTTGATGCTGATGCTCCAGTCGGGGTATTTGTGTACCTCGTCGAGAAACAGGTGCGTCACGCCGTGGGCATATTCGTAGGCCACCAATTCTTCCAAAGTGTGTG
>Ga0326514_10002817_pt1 | contig 11055 bp, 10 predicted proteins | sample 3_2548_0518_D_FD_203653 | JGI IMG/M metagenome (GOLD analysis project Ga0326514, IMG submission 203653) | Bovine rumen microbial communities from UC Davis, California, United States - 3_2548_0518 | ecosystem: Host-associated > Mammals > Digestive system > Stomach > Rumen | place: USA... | reverse complement strand
ATATACAAATACCCTGTTTTACTAAACTTATAATAAGCTATTGCTTGCATTACTTTCAACCTTTCATCTTACAAAATTCCTAAAAATGACTTACTTTTCTTAGTTTCTTCTTGTTCAGACACTACTTCTTCAACCTGTACTGCTACATCTTGCTTTTCTAACTCCTTTGTTTCTGTTATTGCTGCTAATAAGTCTGACTTTGTTTGTTCATATATCTTCTTTTTTAATTTTGCTTTGTACATACTTAATTCAGTTTTCAATGATATTGCCAATTCTTGCTTGAGTTCATCATATATTTCTTCTTCAATATCATTCTTTATATCCTTCACTAATCTCTCTGATATTGTCATTTTCTCACTACCCTTCTTTATAAATTGCTATATGCCTTGAATCCTTATTATCCACTACTATCTGTATTGTATCACCTTGTTTGCAATATAACCCGTAGTCCTCTACCCAATACGTACCCACCATTCCCGATGGTACTTCAACTTCTTCCTTATAGTTACTTATTAATTCCTGATTATTTATTACATACTTGAATTTGTAGACAAAACGATTGATTCTCGTATAGTAATCAACACCAGTATCCCCAGCTTTAGTATAATGATACTTCCAGTAAAAATCTATAACTACATCAATTACTTGTGCATCAACTATAGTACCAACAAATTCATCACCATTCTTTATTGCCCTATAGCGACTCAAAAAGTAGTACATAAACATTGGTATAGCTAAAAATATAGCTAAAGGTAATCCCAAAGATAACCCATAACTATCTAATGTTTCAAAAAAGTCAAAAAAGTAATTCATATCAACAACAAACCTTACAACACTGTGAATGCATAATTCATTTTCTGTAACTACATATTTCTGTGAACATACACAAATTTAGCAGGGTATTTCAAACAAGCCAAATGCTTTACCCTAATACGCATTTTTATGACTCACTTGAAATATTCCCTGTTACAAATAATACAATCAACATTTATCGTGAAACTTATACGCTTCTCTTGTAATTATACAGTACATTTAAATATAGATTATATTCATAAGAACATCAAACTATATTTCTTTAATTTCATCATTGCTAAAATTTCAAATTAAATATTATAAAAAACATGTCACTTTACCTTACGATATGTTGACATTATACCATATTCAGCATCGTATCTAACGGATGAATGAAAACGCTGCTCAATAAAATGTGTGCAAGACTTATCCTTATCGATAAAAGCACAAAATTCCCGAACATTACCAGCAGAATCCACAGCCGCTACCCCTATAACTATATTGCCATACACTGTCGCTTTTAAAGAAGCGGATGCCTTTTTATTGTAATACTCTGTAGGAATAAAATCAAAATGTATTACAGTAAAACCATCATTCTCGTAATCAGATGCAACAGTCATACCCAGTGTTATAAGATAAGTCATCACAAATTTCTTCTTCTTTAAATCACCTTTTATTGAATCATCTATAGACTGTATATAAGAAGACTTTGTACCATTATCTACCTGTACAGTAAAACCATCTGCTAAATCACTGAACAACTCAGGTGCTTCTACTAACTCCCTCTTTGTAGAATACAATAAAAAACCACCTACATGTTTATCTACATCATCTGCATAGAAAACACTGTGTTTACCATCACTTACATAATTGTAATGCTCATCTTTCTTTGTTTCCTCTGCAAGAGCCTCTTTCAATATAGTAGTCTTAGTTTTCTTAACCTTAAACCCTACTACACTTACTGTACTGTTACTTGATGTATCAGCATTCACTACTACACCAAAGTTAGTCGTTATCATTGTAACACTTAACAGAACCGCAATAATATTCTTCAATTTCATAATTATTCCTCCTGCAAAACTTCACAAAGTTCAAATACTAAACCACTTATCTCACTTGCTGCTTTTAACGCCATAGCGTACTCTTTCCAACTTCCCCAATACCACAGTTCAAAAACTCCATCTTCATTGTCTATAGGACGTGCAACTATATACTTGTATTCATTGAAGTCAAGTTGATTGACAGGCATATTGTTTACCTTTACATTTACTTTTACATTTGCCATTATACATTCTCCTCTTCAATTTTTACATCATAACCATCTAACTTCAAAGCCTTACTTAAAGCATATAAGTACCACTCTGGTGTCCTTCGTACCCCTTGCTCCCAATTATGCAAAGTCGAAAGACTTATATGATACTTAACAGCAAACTTGCCTTGACTTAAACCTGTAATTTCCCTCAATTCCTTTATATTTAACATTATATCACTTTCCTTTACTTTCTTTTTCCTTAATACTATTATAACTCAATGAATTATAAAAGTCAATAAAATTTGATAAAAAATATTACCAAAATATACCCCAATAAATTATAAACTTTGTACAGAATAAACAGGCGATGCTCTTTTGCAAAAGAGCATCGCCTTAATAAATAATTTTGAATATTAAGTTACCTTGAATACATCATATTCTTTTAGTGACCCATATGTTCCTGTCGCCTGACTATAATTAATTTCAGAATTATAAAATGGATCTATATATGTGGAATTTTCAAACGAACCATTCCAATCTTTTACAATTATCCAATGTTCTTTTACTCCATATTCTGTATTATAAGTCAAATGCGCTACACCAACATAATTATCCTGTGATAAATAATTACCAATTGTTTGCGTATTAGTAGCACTTGTATGATTGGCTACAGATGATGCAGTATGTCCATCAACTGTTACCGACCCGTTAAAGTAATTTCCAGTTAACCCACTTAGATAAGCATTTGCTGAATCCACAGATGCACCATTAGCAACTGTTGCATACACAGCACAAAATATTTTACAGGAACTATGCTGTGTATTCTTCGATGTACCATAATAAGTATCAAAATATTTTTGACTATGTAAACCACTTTCTGTTATACCGTCTAAACCTTCATAACCATTCATCAAACCTATAACAGTATCTATAGTACCGTTTTCTTTTGTTGAATTAGTTAAAAACTCATGCAAACTACCATTCAAATTAGGATTGTTAGCCAAACAAGCATTAGCATCCGCTTTCAATTCTTCTAATGCAGCTAATGCCTCTTCTTTAGAACCATATGCATTTACATCAAATTCTTGCAACTCTCTTGTAATACGCAAAGCATCCAAATTACCGGCTTTTTCCTCTAATTTTGCTCGCATTTCAGGACTTAAATTATCATCGTTAAGCAATGCATTCACTGTAGCATATGCATCCTTAGCAGCATCAGATGTCTTAATATCATTTAACTTAATATCAGATATAGCATTTTTAGCTACCCTATCTGCAGCTGCTGTAATCTTTTCATCCCATTTTGCTTTTACTTCAGGATCAAGACGATTTACATCCACATCCAAATTCTGCAACGATGCATAATAAGCTGCAAGCTCTTCATCAGACATTTCAGATAATTTCTTACCGTTTAACATATCACTTACTGTTGTATTCGCTATACCCGTTTCTGTTTTATCCATTAAAGCAGCAATACGATTCTTTAATTCATCATCACCTAAAGTATTTGCTTTATCATACATAGTCTGTAATGTAATAGCACTTGCTGTCAACCACTCTAAATTATTCGAATTCTCATCCCATCCATCAGACATACTTTCAAGTTGATTGTTTATATTATAAATGGTCTTACCATTTTCTCTCTTTTCAGCTTCCTGAGTTTGGAAATCTTCTCTTGCAACGATTGCAGCACCAAACATAGGTCTTATATTTTCATCTGCTACGCCAGAACTTGCAATAATCTTTTCCAACTCTGCATCAGTAATAGCAATAGTGCTGTACCCTAATGCTTTTGCTAATGCTTCACGATTTTCATCAGTATCACCGTATTTAGCTAACAACTTAGCTAATTGCTCACTTGTTCTCTCTTCATCTATAACCTTAGTACCACCCACCATATTTTCACAAACTAAGGTGTCAACATAAATCCTCTTGCGCGAACCATCAGAATTTGTAACAACCACATAATCCATTGGCTTACTATCGTACTTGTAATTGTCATCTATATAATTACCTTCCCAAGCACGACCTAACATTGCCGCTGCTTTACTAGAAGTACCATCAAGTACCCTATCAAAATCAAATCTCAAAATATTTGCCGCTTCATCTTCGGCCGAACGCATACAACTTACAGCATCATACATACTACCACAAAAATTATCTACTTGATTTAATACATTTGTACATGAAGATGTTAAACTTGTAATACTGCTTATAGCCGCTTCCAAATTTTCTTTACCTTCATAATCTATCTGCGGTGGCTCAGGAGGTGTTGGAGGCGTAGGAGGTGTTGGTGGCGTTGGTGGTGACCAGTTTTCGGCTTCTTCTGGCGAAGATGGCGCCGCAGCAGCTATCTCTGCACAAGCATCATTATATGCCTCTAACTCTACCTGATACGCCTCAAACTCTGCTTGATATACATCTAAAGCATCATTATAATCCTTTATAGCTTGTTGTACATCTGCATCAAACTGTTTTGCTACTTCTGTTAAATTCTCTTGCATCTTATCCAAATCTGAATTCATCGATTCAATATAAGTAGCAACTTCATTCTCCAAATTATCATGTACCCGATTTAATTGATTAACATCTGCATAATATAACGCCATATAGCACAGCTCCTTTGTAATGTATTAGTTATTTTACATTGGTTTTGAACCAATCAATTATAACCTCATCTGTTAGTGCTTCTAAAGTTTCAGGTGCTTCATCAGGAACTAACTTTAAATAGCACTGCCTTAAAGTACCCTCATTTGGCTTTAAATTCTTGTTTATTACCAAATCCATTAAAATACTTTCAAATCTATCAAAAGTAACAGTATCATTACCTACCCAAGCATCCAGCTTCTTTATAGCACAATACTTTTTATAAGCATCCGAAGTTACATAATTTGAAACTTCTTCATCCATATAATTGCCTTTATAAGTACCCGATACTGATATTGTATCATTACTGATATCCGTAATTAACCATTTATCAGATTCATCTTCGTAACTTAATGAATATGTGTTACTCCACATATTACCACCTAAACAACTATAAACTCTTACCTGAGCACCAGATTCGTTTACAGTCTGATAATTTAAAGAATCCTGAGTGTACGCAATACAACCTTTAAAATTACCACCATTGTGTTGTAATATTACACCATTGTCTGAATCTATAAAATTACCATCAAACTCTTTTATATAAATTTTAAAAGCTTCAACTACATAATCTCCGTACTTTTCTGTTAAAACATCATATACAGAAGATGCAGATTTAAACTCAGAATTCAATAATAACTGTGAACTATCTACAAATGTAAATAAAGAACCTTCCTGATTATAAAACTCAAAACAATGTAAAAGTATAATAACCTCTTTCAATTCATCCGCTATCTGACTCTTTGCTACTAAAATATCCATCCGCTTTTTCTTAGTAGTTGTTTCTATAGTTGTCTCTACTACAGGTGGCTCTGTTACTGTTGCTTCCGTAATAGCTTCATCTATATCCATTATTGCAATTGATGTTTCTGTAACATCCACTTCCTCAGTTTTTAAACCACAACTTGTCAATAAAATTAAAGCTGCGATACATGTCATTATTCTTTTATTCATCTCAAAGTCTCCCAATATTCTATTAAAGTTTCATCCGATACATTTTCTAAATCTCTTACTGCACCCGAAGGACACAATGTCTGAAATGCAGTTTTAATATCACCATATTTGGGTTCTATTACCCCATTTATTATAGCATTTATATAGCTTCTTGATAAAGAACCAACACCAGTTCTATCTATATAATCCCAACCGTACCAACCATTGTGCTTAACTACTTCACAATACTTTATAAATGCTTCATCTTCTTCCATTTCATCAAAGAAATCAGGTACATAGCTACCCATAAGATATATTGAATTATCCGTATCTATGTTTGTTATATACCAAGTTGAATTAACCCTGTTTAAAGTGTATTCATTAAACCATAAACTTGAACCATAACGACTATATACATTTATAAGTGCAGTTTCTTGATTCACATCCAAAAAATCTATATCTTCAACATTTAATGCACTACAATTATTTAAATCAGCACCCTTAAAAGAAAATTTCAAACCATCTGATGTTTCTGTAAATGTACCACCTACTACTTTCATATTATTTTTGAAGCTTGTACATACAAAATCACCAAAATCCTGTGCAATTTTATTATACAAATCATCTACAGTTTTAAATTCACTTTTCAATATAAAACTACAAGGCTTATCCTCATTATCAAATGACATAACATCTTTTGCATCCGTAAAGTAACTAAAATCAGTTATACTACGAGTACCCAAATTCAATACTTCGAATGAATTAATTAATGTTTGAGAAATATTCTCTTTTTCCTGATTGATATCCCACATATTTTCCGTAACATCCCCTTCTTTATCAACAATCGTTTCTTCAACAACTTCTGTCTCAACCTCTGTCTCCTCTCCAATGCTTGTAACAACTTCCGTTTCAACTTCTTCAGTTTCAACTTCAGTACCTATTGAATCTTCATCATACAATGTAGTTACATTATCGATATCAAAAAACTTCTCCGAAGTAGTTTGCGGTAATGTTACATCAACCGATTCAACATCAACATTCAAAACTGTTGTAGATTCAAACATAGAAGTATCTTTTAAAACAGCCGAACTGTTATCAGAAGCACAACCTGTCAAAAAATTCATCCCTAAAGCTGCACTAATACCCAAACTCAATATCATAGCTCGATTTATTCTCATACCACAAACTACCTCACTGTTAAAATATTAACCTGTATAACGAACAACATAGGAATAATCCCAAGAACCCAAATTGCAACTTGCATTTACACCATTATCACAACCCAAGTTTATAAACCAAGGATTTCCTGCATCATCATAACCCATAAATACCTGTGCATGACTTCCACCTGTGTACATTACATCACCAGGTTGAAAACCATTTACATAAACATCATGATAACTATAAACAGTACCACCAACAGCAGTACCAAAATCACCACTCGAATATCTGTGATATTCACCAGACATCGCAGCCCATATATAACTACTGAACGAAGAACAATCTCCTACAGAAGCAGAAGGAGAAGCAACTGCACCATATTCATAACCTATATCCGTAGCCATTGCAGCCATTTCATTTGGATTGGTAAACAATCTCTGCAACGCTTCATTCTTTCTATCGATAACTGCTTTTTGTTCATCTGTTGCATTCGGTGGATAATCTATATGGTCAACAGGCATTGTATATGTTCTTCCGGACTTATTCGTCCATGTTACCGTCATAGAACCATCTTCATGTACAACAGTCGTTAATGTATGCCCATTGTTTCCTGTACCCGAATAAGAACCTGCTTCTACAAAAAGAATTCCTGCATGTGCAGCGGCATATACTTCTGCCGCCTCTATAGCTTCAGAACTTGCAGTACTTAATCTGTTCTTGATATCGTCAGATAACATACCTGCACGTCTATCATCACCCATCAATTTATCTATCTTTCCTGCTAATTCATTTAATTCAGCATCTGTCATATTATCCTTGTTAGCTTCTAACTCTTCAAGATAACCCATTGCTAATCCTGTAACAAATACAGAATTTTTCAATGCCATTAATTTATTTCTTGTTTCTTTATCTCCAAGTGCTTCAGCCTTTGCAATATCTGCCTCAAGAGTTTCACACATTTTCTCAACCTGTTCAGAAGAAATTTCACCTGACTCTAACTTTTCACTTATCTTATCGTAATCCTTGCCAGTCTCATAACGCATCTGACCAATTTCAGTTTTCTTCTCTTCCTCAGCCTGGAACTCCTTCTGAGTCGCAACCATTGTACCCATTACTGTATTTATTGAATCGTTATCTACACCCGCTGCTTGTAAACCACCTATAACATCACCAGCAGTTAAAGCTATCGTACTCTTGCCTAATAATTCTCCTACAGCCTTTAATGTGTCTTCAGAATCACCATATCTTGCTATCAAATCCGCTATATTCTGCTTAGTTTTCTCCGAATCTACTATTTTCTTCCCATCAACTACTTTTTCATCAACAATAGTGTCAATATATATTTTTACTTGCTTTCCTTTATCATTTGTCACATAGACAAATTCCATAGGCTTACTATCATACTTATAATTATCATCAACATAATTATTCTTCCAAGCATTATTTAAGAAACCTGCTGACTTCTGACAATCACCATCAAGTACCCTATCAAAATCAAATCTTAATACTTGAGCTGCAGCATCTTCAGCATTAACACATTTAGAAATAACATTATTTATACAAACCGTATATTCCTGTATTTCAGAACATACCCTTGTACAAGTTTGTGACACATTTACAATGCGATCAATAGCATGCTCTAATGCCTCACGCCCTTCATAATTAATGTCAGGCTTTGTAGGCGGTGTTGGTGGCGTAGGAGGTGTTGGCGGTGTTGGTGGCGACCAGTTTGCAGCCTCTTCTGGAGATGATGGCGCTGCTGCGGATATTTCAGCTAACTCTGCTTGATACGCAACCATTGCTTCTTCAAATGCAGCCAATTCTGCTTCGTATATAGCATACTCAGCTTCAAACTTCTCCATTGCCGCTCTTTCATCTTCATCAAATGTATCAATTACTTTCTGTAATTCCTCATGAAAATCATCTGATAGATGTTGATTTGTTTCCTGCAAATAAGGTACCACTTCATTCGATAACTTATCCAGCATGTTCGATAACATATTCATATCTGCATAATAAATAGCCATAAAGCTCACTCCTTTATTAATTGTAGTGATATAAATTCACCCACTAAATAATTTATTCTTTATTCTATGTTTTAAACTACAAGTAATAAAATTTCTATTAAAAATTCCACTTTTTAATTAAATAAATGCACAAAATTATTTAAATTTTTAAAGACTTAACTGTTATATTTTTACAACATCTGAAACATTTTTTCAATGACCCCTATAAATACCCGAATTTTTGATTTTTTCAAAAACCATACTTGAGCCAAAATATTCATTTTATAAATATGAATAGTATATAGTTTTAATATACAAGTAAAAAGCATACTTGAAACATTTTTCATCAAAATTACCTTTTAATGCCTTTGATATAAAACCAATCATACATATTTATTAACATCTAAATTTAATTTCTATTGTTGTACTATCTATACTTTCTGCTTCTATATTCGTAATTCCATACTTCACTAAAATAGACAACCAATAATCTGAATCTGAATTGAAGCAATTCATAAAATATTCTTGAATTTCAGTATTTTTACAATACAAAGTCAATTGATAATACTTATTATCTTTAGATTTCTGTATTATATAATCTAAAACAGAAAATACTTTCTCTTCAGATACAGATTCTTCTTTCAGATAAAATACATTCTTCCCCCTGTACCACCAATTATTCTTTAATGTACTTATTTTCGGTGTTCTATACTCAGTATCTATTGTGTATTTTTCCGTATCTATGTAACTACCAATATATTTGTGTGTAAAATTTAAGTCATCATCTGTATCATTATTTGTAACATCAACATACATCCATATATTATCGCAATAGACACAAGCTTCAGAGTGCCCAAAGTTATTAGTACTATCTATTGCTGAAAGTGAAACCTTTGCAGACATTATATCAAAATACCTACATAAATATACAAAAGCATCAGAATACCCTGAGCATACACAGGTCTTTTTTACAAAAGCACCTAATATACTTGCATCTATCTCTGACTGTAAATCAGTTAAATAAACTTTTAAGTCCTCCGAAACAAAGCCATTATCACGATACTCCTGTGACGCATAATAGGATAACCAATTATATTCTATGTTTGAACACAAAAAATCATTTATGTACACTATTTTACTGTAATCTGAAATGTCCACTGGACAATTATTCTTCACTATTCTTGCAATGCCTCGCATATATTTTGAATACTCTTTAACTTCTTCTCTTGTAAATAAATAACCAAAATATACTTTTTCAGCAACAGTTATTTTAGTAATTGCATAAGAAGTAGCATCACATAAAACATTATTCATATCTAAATAATAAAAATCAGGTACATCAAAATGTAAATCATTTATTATTTCAATAATAGTATCATATGAAACACTTAAATCGGATATATCTACTTCTGATTGCATAGAATACAAAGCATTATATAATCTAATATAACACTCTTTTGCATTATCTTTATAAAAATAATAAGAATAAGGATATAATTGACCGTATACATCCCTATCCAAAAACATATTATTTGTATCTTTACCACCTTTAAGTTCTATAATCTGCGGAATCAAAATTTCATCTGACTCCGCAGCACTTACAGATGTACCCATGATTGTTGATGTTAAAAGCATAATAAATAATAACCAAAATGTAATGTATCTATATTTCAATTAATTCACCACTTAGAAAAATATTTTGAGATATAATATATTATGCTCTACATCACCCTCTATATTAAATGACTTTATACCATTATCATAAAAGGCTTTTTGCATTACTTTGTTTGAAGCAACAAATACTTTGTTACGCAAAAACGAATATTCAGTTACACTATCACATACTATCACTATCTGATAATAATCATGTGTTTTAGCCTGATATAACATATTATTTATATCTTGATATAATGCTATATTATCTTCAGAATCACTATTATTGAAATTAACTACGTTATAATTCATTGATAAAAAGGACATATCTTTTTCAGATAATTCTGGAGCAGGATAATAACCTGACTCGCCTGACTTGATTCTATTATAAATTTTCAATAGCTTTAAATCATCTTGAGTTACACCAAAATATAACCTATAATTCATACCCTTTTTATAATATGATATATCATCAAAAGTTACATCAATATGCATCCATTCACCGTTACAATATGCCAAATTCCATATATGTGCTGTTGTACTACCAATCAAATTTGTTGAATCTACATAACCAGTTGCTACCGTTGACATAAGACCCATATGTCTTGCCAA
>Ga0326514_10002815_pt1 | contig 11064 bp, 9 predicted proteins | sample 3_2548_0518_D_FD_203653 | JGI IMG/M metagenome (GOLD analysis project Ga0326514, IMG submission 203653) | Bovine rumen microbial communities from UC Davis, California, United States - 3_2548_0518 | ecosystem: Host-associated > Mammals > Digestive system > Stomach > Rumen | place: USA: California... | reverse complement strand
ACCGCTGCATCGCGCGTCTATGAGGAGACGGCCACCGACTCTGAGACCGCCATCATGGATGCGAAGTACGGTTTCATCAACGGTGCCCTGACCGAGGCCCAGTATACCGCCGGAACCAATAAGGACACCTATCGCGCCACCCATCTCATTGACAGCGTGCTCTCGAACAAGTTCCTGGGCTTCCCCATCTTCTTCCTCATCCTCTTCATCATGTTCGAAGCCACTTTCGTGCTGGGACAGTATCCCATGGACCTGATAGAGTGGGGGGTGGCCTGGTTGGGCGACAAGCTGAGCACCCACATGCCTGCCGGACCGCTGCGCGACATGCTCGTCGACGGCGTCGTGGGCGGCGTGGGCTCGGTCATCGTCTTCCTGCCTCAGATACTGATACTCTACACCTTCATCTCGTTCATGGAAGACTCGGGCTATATGGCCAGGGTGGCATTCATCATGGACCGCGTGATGCACAAGGTGGGGCTGCACGGCAAGTCGTTCATACCCATGATCATGGGCTTCGGCTGCAACGTGCCCGCCGTCATGGCCACGCGAACCATTGAGAGCCGCCGCTCGCGCCTGATCACCATGCTGGTGCTCCCGCTGATGTCGTGCTCGGCACGCCTGCCCATCTACATCATGATCGTAGGCACGTTCTTCGCCGTGCAGTACCAGAGCGTGGTCATGCTCTCGCTCTATTTCATGGGTGTGCTGATGGCTGGACTGATGAGCAGGCTGTTCAGCAAGTTCCTGCTCAAGGGCGACGACACCCCCTTCGTTATGGAGCTGCCGCCCTACCGGTTCCCCACGGCGAAGGCCGTAGGCCGCCACACTTGGGAGAAGGGCAAGGAGTACCTGAAGAAGATGGGCGGCGTGATTCTGGTGGCATCCATCATCGTCTGGGCACTGGGCTATTTTCCCCACAACGATGCGCTCGACGTGCCCACCCAGCGCGAGCAAAGCTACATAGGCCGTCTGGGCAAGGCCATCGAGCCCGTGTTCCGTCCGCAGGGCTTCGACTGGAAGCTCGACGTATCGCTCATTGCCGGCGTCGGGGCCAAGGAGATCGTTGCTTCGACCATGGGCGTGCTCTATAGTGACGACGATTCGTTCGGCGACGACGATACCTTCTCGGAGGACACGACGAAGTACACGAAGCTGCGCCAGAAAATGGCGGCCGACGGCATCACACCGCTCGTGGCTTTCTGCTATCTGCTCTTTGTGCTGCTCTATTTCCCCTGCATAGCTACCATAGCGGCCATCAAAAACGAGACCGGTTCGTGGCGATGGGCCCTCTTTGCGGCAGTCTACACCACGGGCATTGCCTGGGTCGTGTCGGCTGTGGTCTGCCAGGCAGGTATCCTGCTCGGTTTGGCTGATATTTGCTAAGTGGACTTGTCAGTATGGTGTGCTCTGCGCAAAAAAGTTTTAAATTATGCGGGATAATAGCCGGATTATGAACAAAAAGTAGTATCTTTGCCGTGCTTATCAGGAGACTTACAGCACATTATAAACTTAATTTGTTAAAAGTATGACAATCAATGAATTCAACTTTGCCGGTAAGAAGGCAATCGTGCGCGTAGACTTCAACGTGCCCCTCGATGAGAATGGTAAGATTACGGACGACACCCGCATCCGCGGTGCCCTGCCCACACTGAAGAAGATCCTGGCCGATGGCGGTGCCCTGATCATCATGAGCCACATGGGCAAGCCCAAGGGCAAGGTGAACGCCAAGTTCTCCCTGGGACAGATTCGCGAGGCCGTGGAGAAGGCTCTGGGCGTGCCCGTGGCATTTGCTCCCGACTGTGCCAAGGCTCAGGAGCAGGCTGCCGCTCTGAAGATGGGCGAGGCACTGCTGCTTGAGAACCTGCGCTTCTATCCCGAGGAGGAAGGCAAGCCCGTGGGCATCGACAAGGAAGATCCTGCATACGACGAGGCCAAGAAGGCCATGAAGGCCAGCCAGAAGGAGTTTGCCAAGACGCTGGCTTCCTATGCCGACTGCTACGTGATGGACGCCTTCGGTACCGCTCACCGCAAGCATGCCTCTACGGCTGTTATTGCCGACTACTTCGATGCCGACCACAAGATGCTGGGCCTGCTCATGGAGAAGGAGGTGACGGCCGTGGACAACATCCTGAAGGACATCAAGCGCCCCTTCACCGCCATCATGGGTGGCTCGAAGGTGTCGACCAAGATCGGTATCATCGAGAACCTGCTGGGCAAGGTGGACAACCTGATTCTCTGCGGTGGCATGACCTACACCTTTGCCAAGGCACAGGGTGGCAACGTGGGTAACTCCATCTGCGAGCTCGACAAGCTGGATGTGGCCCTCGACGTGATCAAGAAGGCCAAGGAGAACGGCGTGAACCTGGTGCTCGGTACTGACTGTGTGGCTGGCGACGACTTCAAGAACGACTGCAACACGCAGGTGTGCCCCGCCAACGATATTCCCGAGGGTTGGGAAGGTCTCGATGCAGGTCCTGAGACCCGCAAGGCTTTTGCCGCTGCCATTGAGAACGCCAAGACCATCCTGTGGAACGGTCCTGCCGGCGTGTTCGAGTTCGATAACTTCATCGGTGGCTCGAAGGCTATTGCCGATGCCATTGCCAAGGCTACGGCCAATGGTGCCTTCTCGCTCATTGGCGGCGGTGACTCGGTGGCTTGCATCAACAAGTTCGGCATGGCAGACCAGGTGAGCTACATCTCTACCGGTGGCGGCGCTCTGCTCGAGGCCATCGAGGGCAAGGTGCTTCCCGGCGTGGCTGCCATCAAGGGCGAGTAATTGCGCGAGAACACAGAACAAATAAGCCTCCGCTGACAGAAAAAATTCTGCGCGGAGGCTTTCTTTTTGTCTTTTCTTCAGTAGGGCAGATGCCGACAGGTTGCTGCCGACGGCATGGATGCCGCCTTACTGGGCTGCTTCGGGGAGTATGCCGCCGTTGAGCTCCTTACACTTGGCAACGGCCTTCTCGTATTTCTCGGAGAGCTTCTTCGATGTATCCTTGGCATCGTCGGCCTTCTTGGCCAAGCTCTCGGCCTTCTTGGCAGCCTTCTCCTTGGCGGCCTTCAGTTTGATTACATTTTTGATGGCGTCTTCCTTTTCTTTCTGAACCTTGGCAGCCTGTTTCAGCTCCTTCGAGGTCATCTGTGAGGCGTCGGATGCGGTGACCACGTCCTGTGCCTTCAGGTCCTGCGTACCCAGCAGACATGCTGCGAGGATACCTAAAAACATCGTCTTTCTCATTTTGCTATATGATTTATTGGTTGTTAAAATCACTGCAAAGGTAGCATTTTTGCGGCAAAGTGACAAGTCTTTAGCGTTTTTTTTCTTCATTCGGGCGGCAAGGGTAAGGCTGTTCCGGCATCTGTGCAATCCATATTCGTAATAATTTTCCTTGAATGCCCCGCGGAGCGTAGCGGTTTTTTGTTAAAAAACGTTGCCGATAAAAATATTTCTACGTAAGTGTTTGCTGAGTTCTAAAAAAGTTTGTACCTTTGCACCCGCAAACGACAAAACAAGACTGGTGCGTTAGTTCAGTAGGTTAGAATGCCTGCCTGTCACGCAGGAGGTCACGAGTTCGAATCTCGTACGCACCGCAAGAGAACAAATGAAGCCCATCGAACGTTGTCGGTGGGCTTTTTAAGTATCAATAATCAATAGGCAATGAAGAAAGTACTTGCTATCCTGACCTTGTATGTCGTATGCTCGCTTCGGGGTGCTGCCCAGGGCGAGACGGAGTCGTTTACCGTTTACAAGGAATTCAAGCCAGGCCTGATTCATCTGGCAAGCGGGAAGACGCTGAAGAATTCCATGCTCAACATTTTCTTGAAAGACGCCTCGCTGCTATACAAGAGCGGGTCGAACACCATGGAGGCGAATATGGACAATATCGTAGGCGTGGATTTCGATGATCGCAAGTATATCAAGATCAACAAGGAGCTGGCATACCTGGTAGACTCGGTGGGGGCCAACAAGCTGTATTGTGCCACCTTGATTGACGTTGAGGCCTACAAGACGATGTTGAAGAACAATGTGAACATGTCGTATATCAGCATTTCCGATCAGGTACAGTATTCGACCATCGACTTGAATCCGCAGGAAAAACAGCCTTATCCTGTCATCAACCACTTCTACTATCTGTACAATGGCCAGATAATCAAGGTCCATGAGCGGGAAATACAGCGTCTGCTGGACAAGGAACAACGCCGGCTGTTCAAGACCATCATTGGTGAGAAGGACTTCAGCTGGGTGGACGAGGCCAGTCTTGTGCGGCTGTTGAAGGCCATTACGACCAATGCACAATAGCCTTGTGCCGCTGGGCGGGCACTTTGTATGCCCAGCGACCATCGGGTTACCGCTCGTTCAGGGCAAGTTCTATGTTGTGCTCCTTGGCCATGCGGCGCAGGTTAATGATGGCATAGCGCATGCGTCCCAGTGAGGTGTTGATGCTCACGCCCGTCACCTCGGCAATTTCCTTGAACGACATCTGCTGGTAGAAACGCATGTAGACCACCTCGCGCTGAGGAGCAGGCAGATTGTTCATCATCTTCTTTACATCAAGCAGTATCTGCTCGTTGATCAGCTCACTTTCGCGATAGCTGTCTAGGACCGAGGCTCCTTTCAAGTTGGTCAGGTCGTTGTCTGCCGTGGGCTCCACGACATGCTCGTTGCGCTGGGCACGATACCAGTCCATGATGACGTTGTGGGCTATGCGCGTAAGCCAGAACGAGAATTTGCCAGAATCAGTATACTGGCCGTTCTTCAGCTTCACAATCACCTTGACAAACGTCTCCTGGAAGATGTCGTCGGCAATGTTGTGATCACGCACCACAAACATGATGTAGGTAAACAACTTCTGCTGATTGCGTGCCAACAATTCGTCGAACGCACGATTATTACCTTCTACATAAAGTAAGGCCAACGCTTCGTCGGTCATACCTTCAAATTGCTTCATATTGCTTTATTTAATCTTTATGAAGTAAATTTCTTTCGATAGGCAATAATTTTTGGTTTTAAGAGTTATTATTAATTTTGGTGCAAATGTAGGCAATTATTTTAATATCACCAAATTTTGTTTTGAAAAAATGGGCGTTTATCCCCAAAAAAGTGGCCATTCGCAGAAATTGTCCATGCCTTAGCGCCAGAATGAATGCGGTTTTGTGTGGCGATTTGCGGCAAAATGAAAGATGACGCAGTTTTGCTCAGGTATTCATGCGTAGGAACTCTTCGGCTCTGGCCAGGTCTTCGGGTGTGTCAATACCCACGGTCTCTACGTGGGTCAAGCCTACCTTGATGCGGTAGCCGTTCTGCAGCCAGCGCAGTTGTTCAAGGCTCTCGGCCAGTTCCAGCGGACTCTGTGGCAGCTTTGTCACCTCGGCCAGCACCTCGCGCCGGTAGGCATAGAGGCCCAGATGTTTCAGGAACGGGAAGTGTTCCAGCCAGGCTGCCTGCTCCTTGCCGCGTATGAAGGGAATGGCCGAGCGGCTGAAGTAGAGTGCGTAGCCCCGTACGTCGGTCACAATCTTCGGCGAGTTGGGGTTCAGGACGGCCTCCATCGTCTCGAAGGGCTTGCCAATGGTGCCAATCTGCGTGCAGGGATCGTCGGTGAAGAGATGCATCAGTGTCTCAATCTGAGAGCGCTGAATGAAGGGCTCGTCGCCCTGCACGTTGATGATGACGTCGGCGTCGGTGCCAATGCGTTCGGCTGCCTCCTCAATGCGGTCGGTGCCGCTTTGGTGGTCGGTGCGCGTCATCACGGCCTTGCCTCCGAATTGCACCACGGCATCGTGGATGCGCTCGTCGTCGGTGGCCACCCATACAGGAACCTCGGCAATCGGGGCCTTGTCGGCTGACAGCACGCCGGCAACTTGTTCATACACTCGCTGGATAACGGTCTTGCCACCCAGCATGGCCAGCGGCTTGCCGGGGAAGCGCGTCGAGGCATAGCGCGCCGGAATAATTGCGATGAACTTCATACTTGTTTTCCTTTTTTTGTGTGCAAAGATACTAAATATCCTTCAAATATACGTTAAAAAGTCCTATCTTCTTGCTTCTTACCGCTTTTTTTCGTAATTTTGGCAAATAAATTTCAGAAACAATGGTTTTACGACAATATATTTTAGCTTTTTTATTCGGTGCTTTGCCAGGATTGGCGTCTGCCCAGAAAATCATGATGGGCTCGTGTGTCACAAAAGACGGAGGTGAGTATCAGGGGGAGATGTCGGCGGGCAAGCCGCATGGAAAGGGTAAGACCACTTGGAAGGATGGCGACTGGTTTGAAGGCGAATATGTGCGCGGAAAGCGCCAGGGATATGGCGTCTATACCTTTGCCGACGGCGAGAAATACGAAGGTCAGTGGATGCAGGACCACCAGCATGGCAAGGGCACCTACTATTTCTCCAATAATAATAAATATGTGGGATTATGGTATCGCGACGTGCAGCAAGGGCATGGCGTGATGTACTACTTCAATGGCGACGTCTATGACGGCGAATGGAGGCAGGATAAGCGTGAAGGCAAGGGAAAGTACACCTTTGCCAGTGGAGCCTATTATCAGGGAGAGTGGAAGGACGACAAGAAGAGTGGCCGCGGCTTCTATGCCTGGGGCGACGGCTCGACCTATGACGGGCAGTGGCTGGACAACCAGCGCAACGGCAAGGGCACCTACCGCTATGCCGACGGAGACGTCTATGTGGGGCAGTGGCAGAACGACGTTCAGCACGGCAAAGGCGTCTATAGGTTCCAGAACGGCGACTGCTATGACGGTGACTATGTCCAGGGCGAACGCACGGGCTATGGCAACTGCAACTATGCCAACGGCGACCGCTATAGTGGACAATTCCGTGAGGGCGACAAGCATGGACAGGGAACCTTCGTCTGGAAGAACGGCAACACCTACGTGGGGCAGTGGTTCAATGACAAGCCCAATGGAAAGGGCAAGCTGACGACACGCCAGGGAGATGTCGTGGAAGGACAATTCCGCAACGGGCAGCCCAATGGCGAGTGCATAGGCCACCTGAGCGACGGCTCGAAGTTCAAGGCCATGTTCAAGGATGGCCAGCGGGACGGAGCAGCCATAGAGGAGGACAAGGACGGCAAGCGCTTCGAGGGCAATTATGTCGGCGGCAAGCGTGATGGCCGGTTCGTGGAGAAAGACCGTAACGGGAGAGTGGTGGCAACGGGTACCTACTCGAAAGGCCATCGCAAGTTGGATTGATAGCTCAGACAAGCAAACACTAACCAAATAACGTATATTATGATTATCGACACACTCGACAACCTCGTCAAGTACGAGAATGTGAACCCGCTGTTCAAGGATGTCGTGGCTTTTATCCGCGACCATGATCTTAATGCCCTGGAGCCTGGAAAGCACCTGATCAAGGGTAAGGACCTCTTCGTCAACATCGCCATAGCCAAAGGACGTACTCCCGATGCTGCCGTGCTCGAGACACATGTTGAGATGATTGACATCCAGATTCCGCTCGATGGTGCTGAGACCTATGGCTACACTCCGCTGCGAGCCCTGCCCGAGGCCGAGTATAATGCAGAAAAGGACATCACGAAATATGAGGGGATGGCCCAGAGTTTCATTGAGTGCCAACCCGGCATGTTTGCCATTTTCTTCCCGCAGGACGGACATGCCCCCTGCATCACGATGGCACCTGAAATCAAGAAAGCAATATTCAAAGTAAAAGTATAATAGTTATGCCAAGGACAAAAAAGCAACCAATAGTAGAGGCCCCAAAGCACATAGGCCTCGTGCAGAACGACGGATGGCTGGAGCCATATGAGGATGCCATTCGCGGTCGTCACGATCATGCAGTGTGGAAGTTGAACCAGCTGACCCGCAACGGAAAGAAGACGCTGAGCGACTTCGCCACGGGCCATCTTTACTTCGGCCTGCACAAGCAGACGCGTGGATGGGTGTTCCGTGAGTGGGCTCCCAACGCTACGGAAATCTATCTCATTGGTGATTTCAACGACTGGAAGGAGGACGAGCACTACAAGTGCAAGCGCATTGAGGGTACCGGTAACTGGGAGCTGAAGCTGAAGGAGAAGGACCTGAAGCACGGACAGCTCTACAAGATGAAGGTGAAATGGAATGGCGGTGAAGGCGAGCGCATTCCCGCCTGGTGCCGTCGTGTGGTGCAGGATGACCAGACGAAGATATTCTCTGCCCAGGTCTGGAATCCTGCCGTGCCATACGTATGGAAGAAGGCCGGCTTCAAGCCTAAGAAGAACCCGCTGCTCATCTATGAGTGCCATGTGGGTATGGGACAGGATGCCGAAAAGGTGGGCACGTATGAAGAGTTCCGTACGAATGTGCTGCCCCGTGTGGCGCAGGACGGCTACAACTGCATTCAGGTCATGGCCATTCAGGAGCATCCTTATTATGGCTCTTTCGGCTATCACGTGTCATCGTTCTTTGCCCCGAGTAGTCGCTTCGGCACACCCGAGGAGCTGAAGGCCCTCATTGACGAGGCCCACAAAATGGGCATAGCCGTGATCATGGACATCGTGCACTCGCATGCAGTGAAGAACGAGGTCGAGGGCTTGGGCAATCTCTGCGGCGACCCTAACCAGTTCTTCTATCCGGGCGACCGCCACGAGCATCCGGCTTGGGACTCGCTCTGCTTCGACTACGGCAAGGACGACGTGCTGCATTTCCTGCTGTCGAACTGTAAATACTGGCTCGAGGAGTTCCACTTCGACGGATTCCGCTTCGACGGTGTCACCTCCATGCTCTACTACAGCCATGGCCTAGGCGAGGCATTCGGCGGCTATGGCGACTATTTTAACGGTCATGAGGACGACAACGCCATCTGCTATCTGACACTGGCCAACAAGCTGATCCACGAGGTGAATCCTGAGGCTATAACCATTGCCGAGGAAGTGTCGGGCATGCCCGGCTTGGCTGCCAAGTATGAGGACGGCGGCTACGGCTTTGACTATCGCATGGCCATGAACATCCCCGACTACTGGATCAAGACCATCAAGGAGCAGAGCGACGAGAACTGGAAGCCCAGCAGCATTTTCTGGGAGGTGAAGAATCGTCGCCCCGACGAGAAGACCATCAGCTACTGCGAGAGCCACGACCAGGCACTCGTGGGTGACAAGACTATCATCTTCCGGCTGATTGACGCCGACATGTACTGGCACTTTGCCAAGAAAGACATCAACGGCGTGGCAGAGCGCGGCATCGCCTTGCACAAGATGATTCGTCTGGTAACGGCTGCAGCCATGAATGGCGGCTATCTGAACTTCATGGGCAACGAGTTCGGTCATCCTGAGTGGATTGACTTCCCGCGTGAGGGCAACGGCTGGAGCTACAAGTATGCACGTCGGCAGTGGAATCTGGTAGACAACAAGGATCTGTGCTACCACTGGCTGGGCGACTTCGACCAGGCCATGCTGAAGGTCATCAAGTCTGTACGCAATTTCCAGAACAAGCCTGTGGTGGAGATATGGCACAATGATGGCGACCAGGTGCTGGCATTCATGCGCGGCGATCTGGTGTTCGTGTTCAACTTCTCGCCCACACAGTCGTTCACCGACTATGGCTTCCTTGTGCCCACAGGGTCGTACGATGTGGTGCTCAACACCGACTCAAAGGACTTCGGCGGCTTCGGTTTTGCAGACGATTCGCTGACTCACTTCACCAACTATGATCCGCTCTACGTGAAGGACCGCAAGGAGTGGCTCAAGCTCTATCTGCCCGCACGTTCGGCCGTGGTACTGAAGAAGAACTGATAGCTTGCCGGGCGCAGGTTTTTGCATAGGATTATTCATTGATGAAGAATCACCATTTTGGAAAGAAGAATGGCACCATCACCGTCAGGGTGATGTGTGCTGTTCTTTTCTGTCTGTTCTCTTTCTGCTGGCTCTACTGGTTCCAGGCAGATGTGCTGGCCGTTGCCCAGCATGTGCTGAGCAATGGCATGACCCACTATCACCGTTTTGTGGGTGCGGTGCTTATCACGGCTTTGTTGCTCTTGTTGCAGCAGCTTGTCGGTATCGTTACCCGGCAGTATCGGCGTGCACATGCGCTGACCTTTCTTCCGTCCATGCTCATCCTGATGGTCATCAGCGATGTGAATACCGATATTGACCGCCATTTCTCCATGGGTGGATGGTGGATTGCTATACCTATTATATTATTAATATGGGGAGTCGCGCTTTGGTTGGCTAGGCAGCTATCCTCAGTCGATGCCGATAGCGATTCGGCAGGATTGTTCTCGCGCAGAATGTGGATCAATGCGCTGACGTTGTGTGTCATGATGCTGGCGGTTGCCTTAGTGGGCAATACCAACGCCGTGTTCCATTTCCGAGCTCATGCCGAAGTGGCCCTGTGCAGTGGCGATTATGATGAGGCCCTGAGGGTGGGGCAGCGGTCGGATGAGACCGATGCCAGCCTGACCATGCTCCGCATCTATGCCCTGTCGAAGAAGAACCAGCTTGGCGAGCAACTCTTCAGCTATCCTGTTTCGGGTAGCAGTGCCGACATGCTGCCTGCTGCGAAGAGCGGCTCACGTCTGGTTCTCCTGCCGACCGACAGCCTATGGCGGCACCTTGGATCCCGTCCGTCGGCAACGATGAATGCAGGCAGGTTCCTGCAGGCTCTGAAGCAGGACACGCTGGCTACGCCGGCAGTGGCCCATTATGTGCTCTGCAGCCATCTCATTGACCGTGACATTGATGCGTTCGTGAGCGATCTGCAGCATTATTACACGCTTACCGATTCGGTGTGCAATGCTTTGCCGCGCCATTATCGCGAGGCGTTGACACTCTATACCCATCTGCGTTCCATGCCCTCAGTGGCCTATAGGAATGCCGTGATGGACGAGGACTGGGCCAACCTGCAGGAACTGGAAAGGACATACCAGCAGCCTTCGGAGCGAATGGGGGCGGTAGCCAATAAATACCGGGGATCATACTGGTTCTATTATTTTTACACTGCTGCAAAATAGTCAATTTAAGCCACTTGGTTCTCTTTTTACTTTCATATTCTTAATTAAAAGTAAATATTTCGGTTAACAATGTTAAAATTAACAGAATTAATTAATTAAATA
>Ga0326514_10002813_pt1 | contig 11066 bp, 6 predicted proteins | sample 3_2548_0518_D_FD_203653 | JGI IMG/M metagenome (GOLD analysis project Ga0326514, IMG submission 203653) | Bovine rumen microbial communities from UC Davis, California, United States - 3_2548_0518 | ecosystem: Host-associated > Mammals > Digestive system > Stomach > Rumen | place: USA: California... | reverse complement strand
CTTCCTGATCCTCTACAGGGAAGGTATAGGAATCGCTGTTGCCCTTGAAGATGCCGCCGTTGCCGTCAGCCATGCCGGCAGGGATATAGGAAGTAGCGACCTTCTGGCCTGTCTGGCCGACAGTCTCAACGATGTAGGGACGGTCAATGAGGATCGCGAACGCTTTTCTCATGGCGATAGCCTGGTCAACAGTCTTGCCTTCGAAAATAGGGCTGTTTACGTTGAACGCCGCATAGTAGGTGCCCAGGTTGTCGATTACGTGGAAGTCATCGTTCTCCTTCAGGGAAGCGATCTCATTGGTGGGAACTGTGTCCGCGAAATCAAGGTCGCCGGAGTTGTAGGCTGCCAGGATAGCGGTATCATCCGCGGAAAGCATCAGGTCGATCTCGGGGATGGTAACTTCGTCAGCTCTGTAGTAGTTGTCATTCTTGACCAGAACGATGGACTCTTCATGCTTCCATTCCTTCATGGTGTAAGCGCCGTTGGTAACGAAGCCTGCTTCTGATGCCCATGCGCCGGGGTTGGTCTCCCAGCCTTCCGCTGCTTCTACCTGTGCCTGAGGAACGGGCAGATAAGCGGGGAATGCCGCAAGGTCAAGGAAATAAGCGCAGGGAGCGACCAGGTTGACTGTCAGGGTCTTGCCGTCTTCGGAAGCGGTAACATCCAGGGCCCCGTCATCTGTTTTCGCAATGGCATCGAACATGTAGCCATAGTCAGCGGCCGTCTCGGGAGCGGCAGCTCTCTTCCAGGAATATTCGAAATCCTTTGCGGTCAGATCTGTGCCGTCGGACCACTTCAGGCCGTCGCGCAGGGTGAAGGTATAGGTCAGGCCGTCTTCGGATACTTCGGTATTCTCAGCCAGTGCGGGCTGGAGATTGCCGTCAGCGTCATAAGTGTAAAGGCCCTCGAACATATTGACTGCCAGGCAGGCGCCGTCAACAGAAGAGTTCAGCGCGGGATCGACCTTGGCGGGCTCGGAAGCCAGATTGATCTTGAGAACGTCTCTGGGGCAGGTCGCGAACTGGAAGTATTTGAAGCCGAACAGGTTGGAGTAAATACCTTCCACATCGGTCTTCTGCAGATACAGATCATTATAGTAGTAGATCGGAATAACAGCCGCGGTACCCATCAGGATATCTTCTGCCTTGTGCATCAGAGCGACACGGTTTTCCATATCTGTGGTAGTCTTGATCTCTTTGATCAGAGCTTCATACTCGGACCAGTCGGGAGCGGATTTACCTTCCGCGATGGCGGTATAGGTAACGCCTTCGGGAGTAGGATAAATGGTGGACTCGACAGGTTCACCAGCCTCACCGGCGTCTTCCGTGGCGGCTGCCGCGGTCGTATCAGCTGCCGGGGTCGTCGCAGTACTGCTTCCGCCGCCGCAGGCAGTCAGCAGGGTCGCAGCAGTCGCAACTGAAATGATCAGTGCTAATAAGCGTTTTTTCATAATTGTTCCTCCTTAATGTGTTTTGGGGCAGCCTGGAGCTGCCTCCTTTTTATGTGCAGATCCGTATGCCTGCCGTGCCCCCTTCTGCCTGTCAGGGGGGCGGCAGCGCTTACGGATAAAGCATCCTGTTTATCATACCACTATTTGTTCCAGCATGCCACCATATGACTGCCTCCCCTGTCTGTCAGAGACGGACATTCTTTGGCGCACTGTTCCGTCGCGAAACGGCATCTGGTACGGAAAGCGCAGCCGGAAGGCATATTCAGCGGGCTGGGAACATCGCCTTCCAGAATGATACGGCTGGAAGACTTGGCGATCTTAGGATCCGGAATCGGAACCGCCGACAGCAGGGACTGGGTATAAGGATGGATCGGAGCGTCGGACAGCTCATCCGCGTCCGCGGTCTCCACGACCCTGCCCAGATACATGACCGCGATCCTGTTGGAAATATGTCTGACGACCAGCAGGTCATGGGCGATGAAAAGATAGGCGACGCCCAGCTTTTCCTGCAGCTCTTCGAACATGTTGATGACCTGGGCCTGGATGGAAACGTCCAGAGCGGAAACCGCCTCGTCACAGACGATGAACTTGGGATCCACCGCCAGGGCCCGGGCGATACCGATACGCTGTCTCTGGCCGCCGGAGAACTCATGTACATAACGGGTCGCGTGTTCGGCGTTCAGTCCGACCAGCTCCATCAGGCTCAGGATCTTGTCCCGGCGGTCCTTACTGTTGGCGCAGAGCTTATGGACATCCAGAGGCTCACCGATGATCTCTTCGACCGTCATACGGGGATCCAGTGAGGAATAGGGATCCTGGAAGACCATCTGCATTTTGGATCTGTACTGCAGCATATTCTGATCCGTGATCAGATTGCCGTCATAATAGATCTCGCCGCCGGTAGGTTTATAGAGGCGCAGCAGGGTACGGCCGACCGTAGTCTTGCCGCAGCCGGATTCGCCGACCAGGCCCAGGGTCTCGCCGGGCTTGATGGAGAAGTTGACGCCGTCGACCGCTTTGAGCATGGTCTTTTTGAACATGCCGGTCCGGATAGGGAAATATTGCTTGAGATCTTTGACTTCTACCAGATATTCACTGCTCATGCCAGGGCCTCCTCTCTGTATTTTTTGTCGCGGACATTGATCCAGCAGGAAGCCAGATGCGTGTCGTCGATCCTGAGTTCCGGGGGCACCTGCTTCAGGCAGACCTTCATGGCAGCGTCACAGCGGGCGCAGAAGGCGCAGCCCTCGGGCATATTCAGGAGGTTAATGGGCGATCCGGCGATGGGGACCAGCTTTTTCTTCATATTGCTGGCGGAAGGGATGGACCGGAGCAGGCCTTTGGTATATTCATGGCAGGGATTATAGAAAATATCCTCCGCCGTGCCGCGCTCACAGATCCGGCCGCCGTACATGACAACGATCTCATCGGACATCTGGGCAATGACACCCAGGTCATGGGTAACGATGATGATGGCCATGCCCAGCTTTTTCTGCAGATCCATCATCAGCTCCAGGATCTGGGCCTGGATGGTAACGTCCAGGGCTGTAGTGGGCTCATCCGCGATCAGGATGGAAGGCTCGGAGACCAGGGCCATGGCGATCATGACACGCTGGCGCATGCCGCCCGAAAGCTCATGGGGATACTGTTTCAGTCTGCGGCCCGCCTCATTGATGCCGACCAGTTCCAGCATCTCCCTGGCCTTTTCGTCGGCCTCTTTCTGGCTGACATTCTTGTTATGGGTCCGGATGGCCTCTGTAATCTGGTTGCCTACCGTATAAACGGGGTTCAGGCTGGTCATGGGATCCTGGAAGATCATGGAACAGTGCTTGCCGCGGAAGTCTTCCATCTGTTTGGCTGTATAATTTGTAATATCTTCACCTTTGAAAAGGACCTTGCCCTGGGTAATATGGCCGTTGCCGTCCAGGATCTGCATGATGGAATAGGCGGAAACGGATTTGCCTGAGCCGGATTCACCGACGATGCCCAGGCTTTTTCCGGCCTCCAGTGTATAACTGACACCGTTGACCGCCTTCACTTCACCTTTGTCGGTCTTAAAGGAGGTATGCAGGTCGATGACCTGCAGGAGAGGTGTTTGTTTTTCTGTATTTGTACTCATTATTTACCAGCTTTCCTTTCAGCTTGTTTCGATTTGCCGTTTGACAGGTCCCGTATCTTATTTGCTGCGCAGCTTGGGATCGAACGCGTCGCGCAGGCCGTCGCCCAGAAGATTGAAGGCCAGAACGATCAGAACGATCAGGACAGCGGGATATACCAGCTGCATGGGATAGGTCTGCAGGCCTTCTCTGGCGGAGTTTGCCAGGGATCCCAGCGAAGGCATCGGGGCGTTTACGCCCATTCCGATGAAGGAAAGGAAGCTCTCGGTAAAGATCGCGGAAGGAATCTGCAGGGCTGTGGTAATAATAATGACGCTGATGCAGTTGGGAATAATATGTTTGCGGATGATGTGGGCGGGCTTGGCGCCGATCGAGCGGGCCGCCAGCACATAATCGTTATTCTTGATGGTCAGGATCTGGCCGCGGACCAGTCTGGCCATGCCGACCCAGTAGAGCAGTCCGAATACGATGAAAATACAGATCATATTGGTGCCCAGGGCATTGATCAGCGGGTTCGATGTATTTTCCAGGATCGGCTGCAGGACCGTGGCCAGCAAAATGATGATCAGCATGTCCGGCAGCGAATATATGATATCGACGATACGCATCATGATCAGGTCCGCCCTGCCTCCCGCGTATCCGGCAATGGACCCGTATATGACGCCGATGATCAGTACCAGGATGGAGGCGAACAGACCGACCGTCAGGGAGATGCGGGCGCCGTAAACGACACGGATGAAGTAATCCCTGCCTAGGGAGTCAGTGCCCATAATGTGAGGGAATACCTTGCCGCCCTGATCAATAAATTCCTGTTCCTTTTCGGAATACTCAAAGGCGGACAGGTTCTTATTGCCCCGGTCTCTCTTGCCATTGACCCGGATGATATCGGAATACGTATAGGGAACGACCAGAGGCGCTATGGTGATGGTCAGGACCACCAGCAGGAGAACGATGATGGAGCCGACAGCCAGAGGATTCTTCATGAGCTTGCGCATACCGTCCTTGAAAAAGGTGGTGGATTCACTCATGACATCGGCCTGCCGTTTCTCTTCATCCGTAGCAGGTTCAAACAGTGCAGGATCGATCTGCAGGCTTAAAGGATTGACTTTTGTTTCTTCCATGTTCTTGCTCCTCTCTTTCGTCAGTCAAGCGTGATTCTCGGGTCAACGATCTTGTACGCGATATCGCTGAGCAGGTTGCAGATGACCATTACGACTGCCAGGAAAATGGTAGTAGCCATGATCATCGGATAGTCACGGTTGCTGATGGACTTGACGAACTGCTGTCCCAGGCCGCCGATGGTAAAGATGTTCTCAACGACCAGGGAACCCGTCAGGATGTAGGCCAGCATGGGGCCAACATATGTGATGACAGGAATCAGGGCGTTACGGAGCGCGTGTTTGAAGATGACTTTGACCATGGGCACGCCCTTGGCCCTGGCAGTCCTGATATAATCCTGTCCCAGGGAATCCAGCATGGAGGTCTTGGTCAGTCTGGTCACGTAAGCCATAGGGTAGGCCATCAGCGCGATGACCGGCAGGATCAGGCTCTTATTGGAGGCGTCCCAGACCGGCAGCCACTTCAGGGTGATACAGAAGACCAGCATCAGGAAAGTCGCGAAAACGAAAGAAGGCATTGCCGTGAACAGCGTTGTGAAGAAAACAATGACACGGTCGATCAGGCGGTTCCGGAACAGGGCCGCGAGGGATCCCAGTACAATGCCGCAGGCGACCGCGCAGACCGCCGCTGTAGCGCCCAGGCGGGCGGATACCTTAAAGCAGGAAAACAGGGTGCCGCTGATATCACGGCCTGTTTTCAAGGATACGCCGAAATCTCCGTGCAGAAGGTTCCGCATATAAAGGACAAACTGGACAGGTACCGGTTTGTCCAGATTATAGCGTTCCATCAGAACAGCTTTGGTGGCTTCTGAAAGCGCTTTTTCAGAGTTGAATGGTCCGCCGGGAATGGCATTCATGGCAAAGAATGTGATTGCGCAGATGACCAGAACACTGACAATCGCCAGAAGAATACGTTTTACTACATAACGAGTCATGATTTGGAAAACCCCTTTCATTAAAATGTGTCTTGGATTGCTGCATGCCGGTCTGCCGGCGACGGCAGACTGCGGCACTTTCATGTAACAAAGTACAAGGCAGTTAAAGAAAGAGACAATGCTTCATCCGTAAGGGACATATACCACTGTCTCCACTTCACCTAATTATAGTGTTAACATGTACAAGATACAAGGACGCAGAAGGCAAATTCTGCATATTTTCCCCAATAATGTACGGGGATTTATGGGAAAGGCGCCGGAATCGCCCGGATTTTCACGTCCGTTCTGTATATCTTGACCAAATCACCGGAAAGCATTTATTCTAATTATAAAGATACACACATTTCCCGCCTTCCGAGACGGGATTCCAAGCATCTGTCATACAGAGGTCCTCGCGCCGCGGCCGCAGCCTCTGGTTCCTGTTCCCTGCAGGAATCGCAGCCGAAAAGGAGTTTCTATGCCTATTGCCGAAATTCTCACCAAATTTGACGACATCCTCTACACCTGGTGCCTGATCTACATGCTGGCGGGCGCCGGCATCTACTTCACGGTCCGCACCCGCTTTGTACAGCTCCGCCTGCTGGGAGACTGCTTCAAATGTATGTTTGAAAAGAAGTCCTCCGATAAGGGTATCTCTTCCTTCCAGGCGCTGATGATCGCCACCGCCTCCCGTGTCGGCACCGGCAATATGGCAGGTGTCGCGACCGCCATTGTCCTGGGCGGTCCCGGCGCGGCCTTCTGGATGTGGCTGATGGCCCTGCTGGGCGCGGCCTCCGCTTTTATCGAAAGTACTCTGGCCCAGATCTATAAGACCCGCGAAGAGGACGGCAGCTTTAAAGGCGGTCCCGCCTATTATATCGAGCGTGCCCTGCATGCCCGCTGGCTGGGCATTATCTTTGCCATCTCTCTGATCGCCACCTTTGCTTTCGGTTTCAACGGCCTGCAGGCCTATAACATTGTATCTACCATGGAGTACTATTTCCCGGACCTGCACAGCTCACCGGTCCCCCTGACCATCGGCTGCATCCTGTTCGTGGCCTCCCTGTACCTGTTCTTTGCCGGCGCCGAAAAGATCGGCTGGCTTTCCTCCGTCCTGGTCCCGATCATGTCCGGCCTCTATATCGTCATGGGCATCCTGATCATTATCCTGAATATAGGTGAGATTCCCGCGGTCCTGGCCTCTGTGATGCGTTCCGCCTTTGATTTCAGGGCCATTTTCAGCGGCTTTACCGGTTCCTGCATGGTCTACGGTATCAAGCGGGGCCTCTTCTCCAATGAAGCAGGTATGGGTTCCGCGCCCAACGCCTCCGCTTCCGCTGAGGTCTCCCATCCGGCCAAACAGGGCCTGGCCCAGATCATTTCCGTCTATATTGACACCCTGATGATCTGTTCCGCCACCGTATTCATCCTGCTCCTGACCGGTGTGTACAAGACCGACAGCTCCCTGAACGGCATCCCGCTCCTGCAGCAGAGTGTAGCCCACCAGTTCGGTACCTGGGCCATCCATGTGATCACCATCGCCGTCTGCATGTTTGCCTTCACTTCCATCGTCGGCAATTATTTCTACGCGGAGGCCAACATCCTCTTTATCAGCAAAAACAAGGTATTCCTGACCATCTTCCGGATTGCCGCCGCTTTCATGGTACTGCTCGGCGCCCTGAACAGCATGGATATCGCCTGGAGTCTGGCGGACATCACCATGGGCCTGGAGGCCGTCGTCAATATCATCGCCATCTTCCTCCTGTCCCGGACCGCCTTTAACTGCCTGCGGGATTACGAAGACCAGAAGGCAAAGGGCATCGACCCGGTCTTCCATGAAAAGAATATCGGTCTGGATAATACGGACGTCTGGAAATGATCTGCTCTGCCGTATGCCCGCCGCGGCCCGGCCACAAGGATTACGACAGTCCAAAAAACAGGGTTCCAAAAAAACAGATATGCTTCAATAAATTTACTTCAATAGATATACTTCAATAAAGAAGCACCCGCGCGGTCAGTTCCCGCGCGGGTGCTTCTTTCTCATCCCAGTTCCCTGTGTTTACCGGGTCACTGTTTATCGTTTCTGAATGGTCTCAAAGCCGTCCTTCATGCCGCTGGATCTCCGTGGGACCGGGTTCCCGTAATTCAATACCTGACCTCCGCCGGACGGTTCATTCACTGTCCGGACCTTTGTATTCCAGACAAAGCATGGTCATGTCATCAAACTGCTCCGCTCCCTGGACAAAATCCTCAACGGCCGCTTTGACATTTGCCAGGATCTGTTTCGGCGCCGCCTTGGTGTCCTGGTTCAGAGCGTCCAGCATCTTCTGCGTCCCGAACATTTTATAATCGCTGTCCGAGGCTTCGGGGATACCGTCCGTATACAGGAACAATTTGTCCCCGGGTTCGAGCGTGATCGTGTATTCCCGGTATTTGATGCCCTGCATTCCGCCGATGACCAGGCCGTGCTTATCCCTGAGGAGACTGAACTTTCCGTCCTTCATCACGGCAGGATATTCATGGCCCGCGTTCGCGGCCGTGATCGTACCGGTGCTGATCTCCAGAATACCCGTCCAGACCGTCACGAACATATCCTCCTGATTACTGGAGCAGATAGCTTCGTTGGTCTTGACCAGAATATCTCCGGCGCTCTTTCCCAGCATGGCGCAGCTCTGGAGGATGACCTTGGAAATCATCATGAACAGGGCCGCCGGTATACCTTTGCCGCTGACATCCGCCATGACCATACACAGGTGGTCGGGGTCGATCAGGAAGAAATCATAGAAATCACCGCCGACTTCTCTGGCCGGTTCCATAGACGCGTAAATATCAAATTCCCTGCGCCCCGGGAAAGGCGGGAATACGTTGGGCAGCATACTGTTCTGGATCCGGTTGGCCATCTGCAGCTCTGTGCTGACCCGTTCCTTCTCCCTGGTGATCTGAGTAATATCCTGTATATACTGTCTGGTCTTTCTGGACTGGTCCTCAAAAGCCTCCGCCAGGATCTGGATCTCATCATCCGTCCGATAGGCATCCTTCATTTCGAAGATCTGGCCTGACTGACCGGCCTTACGAATGTCTCTGGTCATTTCCTCTATAGGTCTGACGATCCTCCGGGCGGCCGCGATCGCCGCGCCGCAGCAGAGCAGGACGGTCAGGAGCAGGACGACTGCTGCCCTGCGCAGCGTGCCCGCGACTTCTTTCCTGAATCGTGTCCTTGATCCCTGATTGATCTTGTCGTAGTCCTTCAGCAGCTGCTTTTCCGGCTGTTCCGTGATTTCCCTGTCAATGACCGAAATGACAGCCCAGCCCACCGTCGGCATGGGCGTACCGGACATGTAATACACCCGGTCGTCCAGCTTGATAAGCGTCAGTTCTGTCTGCATTACCAGCGCTTTCCTGGCCAGGCCCGCCAGCCCGGTGTTCTCATTTTCCCGCAGATCCGGAGCTACTTCCTCCAGGGACGCGGAAAAGATGCCTTCCTCCTCAGAGGAAAGAATGATCTGGCCTTTATCATTCAAAATAAAGACAATGCCCTCACTGTTCGGGGACTCAATGAAGTCCTGCATATTCTCCAGGAATATATCAATGCCGACCACGCCCGCCAGCTGTCCGTCCGCGTAAACAGGGGCGGAGCAGGTGACACAGTACAGGCCGCTGTAAGCATCCTCGATCACACCCGTAAAGTATATGTCTCCTTTTTCCGCCGCCCCCCTGTACCAGGGCCTCTGGCGCACCGGGAAAGGAATCGGATTCCCGTCCTCATCGATCTTATCGGACGCCATCGTATCGACCGCCAGATGCGTGCCGTCTTCCAGTCCGATGTAACATCTGCTGATCTTCTCGGAATTATCGACCATGGCTGTCATGGGGCCGCTCAGATTGGCCACCATCTTCAGGTTTTCTGACTGTGTGATGTCAACGCCTTCCTCGCCAAGCCCCATGACAGTGGTGGTACCGTCCGCGGACGGGTCCGGGGGACGAACCTCTTTGGGTGTAAGACTGCCCGGATTTGTCAGCACCCCTTCCGCCATGGTCTGAAGGGTCGAAACATTATGGACGATCTCCAGAAAGTCATTGTCCGCGATACTGGCCTGCAGGGCGTTCGTAGAGACAAATGTCTCTTTCAGTACATTCGTCATCGTTTTTTTCGAGCTGGTGGAAATGGCCTGCTCCTGCTCCTGCCGGGTCTCCTCTATGACACCTGTCAGTATTGACCCCAGATACGCGGTTGTAGAGGCGAAAAGAACGAAAGCCACGATCAGGATGGAAATGACAAGCATGACCAGCCTTCTCTGGAGCCCTCCGATCGAAATACCGAAAACCTTTATCATAAATATTCCCCTTTATCAAGAAATACGGAAAAATACCTGTTTACCGTACCTTTTATTATATCATGCGGGTCTTTCAAATGGAAAGAAGAATGGATTTGGAATCCTGTCCCGAAAGTGTTATGATATCTGCCATACCTGTACAAGCTGTCATATGTCCGAAGGAGAACCTGTCCATGCAGACCGAACGCTATACGCAAAGTGAACACATGAAAGGCATCATCTGCATTATTCTGGCTGCCTTTTTCTTCTCCCTGATGAGCGTTTTCGTAAAGCTGTCCGGGGATGTCCCTACCATGCAGAAATCCCTCTTCCGCAATCTGATCGCCGCGGTGATCGCTTTTGTCACCCTGGCCGGGACGCCGGAAAAGTATTCCATCCGCAGGGACTGTATCGGCGGCCTGCTCCTGCGTTCCCTGTTCGGTACGATCGGCATCCTCTGCAATTTCTGGGCCATAGACCACATGATCATCTCCGACGCCAACATGCTCAACAAGCTGTCTCCCTTTTTTGCCATTATCATGTCCTGCTTCATTCTGAAGGAGTTCCCGGCAAAACGGGAATGGCTGCTGGTCGCCGCCGCTTTCGCAGGAGCCTTATTTGTGATCAAGCCCACGGCAGGCGTCGCCAGTTTCCCGGCTCTGGTCGGGGCTCTGGGAGGCTTCGCGGCCGGGACCGCCTACACTTTTGTCAGGAAAATCAGCACGCAGGGAGAACGCGGCCCGGTGATCGTCATGTTCTTCTCCGCTTTTTCCTGTTTAAGCGTGCTGCCCTTTGTTCTGGCGGATTTCCGTCCCATGACCCTTTTCCAGACCCTGATGCTGCTGGGCGCCGGCGTCTCGGCCGCCGGAGGCCAGATGTCCGTAACAGCCGCCTACCGGCACGCTCCCGCCAGAGAGATCTCCATCTTTGATTATTCCCAGATCCTCTGGGCTGCCCTGTTCGGCTTCCTGCTCTTCGGCACGGTACCGGATCTGTTCAGCGTCATCGGCTATGTCATTATCATAACCGCCGCCGTGATCCGCTGGCACTGGAGCCGCAGGGCCGGCTGAAGCCAAAACCAATATATGCCCGGAATGGATCCTCAGATCTGTTCCGGGCATTATTCTTCCCTTTCACTGATCGGACGCGCGATT
>Ga0326514_10002812_pt1 | contig 11067 bp, 1 predicted proteins | sample 3_2548_0518_D_FD_203653 | JGI IMG/M metagenome (GOLD analysis project Ga0326514, IMG submission 203653) | Bovine rumen microbial communities from UC Davis, California, United States - 3_2548_0518 | ecosystem: Host-associated > Mammals > Digestive system > Stomach > Rumen | place: USA: California... | reverse complement strand
GGGGCTGTTCGTTTCGTTAGTGTTAATGGCAGTGTAATCAAATGTAATTTTAATAATAATACTGCAAATCAATATGCCGGAGCAATTGCATGGAATAATGTTGCCGCTAATGGTACTGTAAGTGATTGTAAGTTCACTAATAACACTGCAATTACCAATGACGGTGGAGCAATTTCTAGTGATGCTATTAATTTCAAACTTTTAAACTGTGAATTTATTAACAACTCTGCCGGCGCTAATGGTGGAGCATTCCGTTCAATTGGATCTAATTTTACTGTAATTAATTGTAATTTTACGGATAACTATGCTAAGGGTAGTGGTGGTGCTGTATTCAGTTATGGTGTTAATACTACTGTAACTAAATCTAATTTTTATAATAATACTGCATTAAATTATGCTGGAGCTGTTGCAATAAATCGTAATGCTGAAAATAGTACTGTAAGTGATTGTAAGTTTACTAATAACACTGTAATTACATATAGTGGTGGTGCTGTTTCTACTGATGGCATTAATTTCAAACTTTTAAACTGTGAATTTATTAACAACTCTGCCGGTGCTAATGGTGGAGCATTCCGTTCAATTGGATCTAATTCTACTGTAATTAATTGTAATTTTACAGATAACAATGCGAGTTCTTATGGTGGTGCAATTGTAGTGGGAGCTTCTGATTTTACTTTAACTGGAGGTAAATTTAATAATAATGGTGCTTCTATTGGAGGTGCTATTCGTATAGATGGTGTTAATGCTAATGTGACTAACTCTAATTTTACAAACAACACTGCTAACTATGCGGCATCTATTTCATGGATTAGAGCTAATGGTTTTGTAGATAATTGTAATTTTATTAACAATACTGCACTCACTTCAACTGCAGGAATTCGCTTTGAATCAGGTGCAGTCAATTCAACATTATCTAACTGTAACTTTGAAAATGGTGTTGCACTTACTGGAGGAAGTGCAGCTATATACTGTAATGCAGTAAACTGTACCGTAACAGATTCTCATTTCACTAATAATTCTGTCGCTACCGATGGAGGAGCTATTTATTGGTATGCTGCTAATGGTACTTTAAATAATTGTGAATTTGTTGATAATAACGCCGGAAATTACGGTGCTCTTACATGGTACGGTGCTAATGGTAATGTGTCAGACTCTAAATTTAGAAATAACAATGGAACATGGGGAGGTGCTGTCCAATGGTGGGGTATTAACGGTACTTTAACCAATTCTGAATTTATCAATAATACTGCAGTTCGTGGTGGAGGTGCAGTTAATGATGATGGTGATAATTTCTATATTGGAAATTGTAATTTCACCAGCAATTCAGCAGGTAGTGGAGGTGCTTTTAGATCTTGGGCTATAAACACTACTGTTGATGATTGTAAATTCATCAATAATAATGCTACTGAAGGTGGAGCCGCTAGATTTATAAAAGAAAATGCTACTGTAATTAATTGTAATTTCACCGACAATAGTGCTACAGAAGATGGTGGAGCCATACGTATTGATGGTAACGATGGTGTAATAACTAAATCAGACTTCACAAACAACTCCGCTAAAATCGGAGGAGCAATACACTCAACCGGTGATGGAACAAGCATTGATGGTAACACATTCAAGAACAATCAGGCAATTTATGGAGGATCTGACTTCTGGATTGACGGACCAAACAACAGACTCGTCAACAACGATATAGACAACTCAAAGTCAAATATCACTTCAATGTATGTTACAGATTCAGCCAACCTTACCGAATCCGGAAACAAATTCACCAACGAATCCAAGAAAAGACATGATGCCAAAATCATAATTGAAGTAGCAGAATCATTCATTGGACACATAAACAAGCAAGTAAACGTACCAGTTTACATCCATGATGATTTAGGAATTCCAATGCTTGGTGAAGTCACAATCTTCGGTTACGACACACAACAACTGGTTGATGGAAGAGCCACATTAACAATTCCAATGCCTGCTTTCCAAACCACATTATACCTGTCCGTTTTATACGACAGGGAAATTAAAAACACAATTGTGGAAGTTGTTGACACCAGTTCACCTATTGAAGAGGTCATTCAACCGGACAATGGCAAAGATGAAGTTGTACTGCACTTCCCGAAAGACGCTACAGGTAACGTTACCGTAACAATCAACGGCAGGAACTACACTTCAAATGTTGTTGATGGATTTGCAGTAATTGAGGTTAATGACATTCCAAACGGCAACTATCCGGCTGTTGTACATTACTCCGGTGATGCAAACTACACCGCAATCACCAGAACCATGAATGTTATCGTCAAGCATTCAAGCGTCAATCCTCAAACCAAATTGCTGTCAAATGTGGATGTTTCAGTCATCTACAGCGGCAATGCATATTATCGTGTACTGGTCACCAAGGACGGTAAGCTTGTGGGTGCAGGTGAAAGTGTAACAATCAACTTCAACGGCAAGAACACTGTTGTCAGGACTGATGCAAACGGTTACATTAACTATAAGATTCCGTCAAGCATCAAACCGGGTACCTATAATATCAAGGCAACCTATTACGGTTCAACCGTAACCAACAAGGTTAAAATAACTCAAATCATAAAGGCATCCGACAAGAAGGTTAAAAAGTCCGCAAAAGTTACTAAAATCAAAATTTCCTTGAACAAGGTCAACGGCAAATACCTTAAATCCAAAACCTTGAAAATCAAGTTCAACAAGAAAACCTACAAGGTTAAAACCAACAAGAAAGGTGTTGGAACCTGGAAGGTTAAAAAGTCCATGCTCAAGAAATTGAAAGTGGGCAAGAAGGTGAAATACACTGTAACTTACGGAAAAGCGACCTTAACCAAAAAACTAACTATCAAAAGATAAGGGGATTTGATTCTCTCTTATCTATTTTTTTTAACATTGTTTTTATAATGTAATGTTGATTCTACTTTTTTTTTGAACACTGTTTTCATATCTGCGTTATGTCTTGATATTGTTCAGTGCTAATTATACAAATCTATATTATTTTTTTAGAATAGTTCTTATTTTGTATCATTTTTAATCAAATTGGTAATCGGATTGTATAACTTTATATAATATAATTGTCAAAATAATAAATGCTATTGCTAAATAATGTGATAGTTGCTATAATTCTTATAAAAACATGTCAATTGTTTTTTTATAGGATAATTTAAATTAAGAGGTAATCAAAATGAAAGTTAAACAAAAATTTTTCATTTTCGCTTTGATACTTTCTTTAATACTATCAGTTGGAGCCGTAATGGCTGCTGATGATATGACTTTCGACCAAAGCGAATTAAAGACAGTTTCTACTGAAACTGACATTGAACTAAGTGAAAACTCAATTTCTGCTGAAATTGGGGCGAGCGAAGAAGAAACCTCCCAAATGGGAGAGGGCGAAACACAACTGTTAGGTGAAGGAACATCCCGAACAGTTGACGGAACTGATTTTAAAAACATAACAACTACAATAGACTCTGCACAAGTAGGAGACACTATTTTTTTAGGTGGTAAGACCTATACTGGAAACAACACTATGATAAATGTTTACAAAGCTAACTTAACAATAATTGGAGGATCCAGTCTGGATGATGACTCCTACGCAACCCTTGATGCACAGTTCACTTCAAGTATTATGCAGGTCACAGGTAAAAATGTAGTAATTAAAAACATTAAATTCATAAACGGTAACACTTCAGGCAATGGTGCTGCAATTTACTGGAATGCAGTTAAGGGTACTATTGAAAATTCAATTTTTATGAATAATTTTGCAAGATTAGATGGTGGTGCTGTTTATGGGCATGCAAATTCTGTCAATTCAACCATAAGCAAATGTACTTTCATAGGAAATAAAGCATATAATTATAATGCTGAAAATGGGGGTTCAGTTTGTGGAGGAGGAGTTGATTGGAGAGGTGATAATTTCATTATAAAAGATAGTCGCTTTGACAACAACACTGCTACTAATGTTGGTGCAGCTATTCGTTTGGCTTGTAATAATGTAACTGTAATTAATTCCAATTTCACCAATAACACTGCAAAGGGTGGTGCGGTTCAACTTAATGAAAATAGAGTTTTAGGTGTTATAGATAACTGTATCTTTAAGGACAATACTGCTAATTATGGAGGAGCAATCTATACTCGTATGGGTAATGTTACTTTAACTAACAGCATTTTCACCAATAACTCTGCTCAAAATCAGGGAGGAGCGATTTATGGCCTTGGAAATAATAATTTTAATTCAATTAATTGTATCTTTGAAAATAATAAAGCCGATACTGGAGGAGCGATTTTAGTTAACGGATATAATAATGCCATTTCCGAATCAACTTTCATAAATAATACTGCTCATAACGTTGGTGCGGTAGATATATTGGGTGAAAATTCAACTGTTAAAAATAGTAAGTTTTACAATAACACTGCAAGGAATGAATTTGCGGCTTTGGTTTTTGCACAAAATGCTAATAATGCTATTGCAGAAAATCTAATTTTCATGAATAATAAAGCACTTTCAATGACTGGTGCAGCTTTTGCTAGTGCAAACAATGTCACTTTTAAAAACTGTAATTTCACTAATAACTCTGCAGTAAGTCTGTATGCCGGTGCACTTTTCATTCGTGCTAATACAGTTATTGTTGATGGTAGAAGGGTTTTAACTGGACAGAATTGTTCTGTACTTGATTGTAATTTCATAAACAATTCTGCAGGGACTTTAGCTGGTGCTATTCACTGGACTGGTGCTAATGGTATTTTAATTAATTCTAAATTTATAAATAATACTGCGAATACTCATAGGGGTGCTGTTTCTTGGGAAAGTGCTAATGGTAGAATTGAAAATTGTGAATTTTATGATAATTCAGCATTAACTGGTAATGAGGGAGCAATTTGTGTATATGCGGCTAATGTTGCTGTTAATGGTTCTACTTTTGTTAACAATTCTGCCGGAAAGAGCAACGGAGCCGTTGGTTGGGCTGGAGTTAATGGTACATTTACAAATTCCCAATTTATAAATAACACTGCAGGAACATATTCTGGTGCTCTACATTGGAGTGAGGCTAATGGTAAAATTGATAATGTTAATTTCACAAATAATAAAGCAATAACTAGTAATAATGGTGCTTTAGGTGTGTCAACTGGCGGATTTAATGTTACTTTATCTAATGCCAATTTTATTAATAACTCTGCTGTTATCGGAGGAGGTTCAGTATGGCAAGGTTCTAATGGTACTATAAAAGATTGTACTTTTGTTAATAATACTGCTACTCAATGGGGTGGAGGTATTCATCTATCTGGTGTTGCTTCAAATTTAACAGTTATTGATTTAAAATTTGTTAATAACACTGCAATAGCCAATGGTGGTGGTGCAATTAACTCTGACGCTAATAACATTACTATAAATAATGTTGAATTCATTGATAATCATGCAGGTCAAGATGGTGGAGCAGTAAGACTCATTGGATCTAACAATAATTTAGATGATGTATCTTTTATTAATAATGGTGCAGGCCGTAATGGTGGTGCTCTTTTATTAGCAGGTATAAATGGCACTTTAACTAATGCTTCATTTGAAAATAATCATGCTGAAGGTGATGCGGGTGCTGTACGTTGGAATGGTGATAATGGTACATTAAGTAATAGTAATTTTACTAATAATTCTGCGGTTAGCTTTGGTGGTGCAGTCGATTGGGTGGGTGCAAACGGTACTATGACTGATTGTGTCTATAATAATAATTCAGCTTATTGGGGAGGCGCTATTGAATGGTATGGTGCTAATGCTACTTCAAGAAACTGTAATTTCACAAACAATCATGCTAACGAGACTGGCGGTGCGATTCGCTTACACACCACTGCAGTCAATTCCACTTTCACGGATTGTAATTTCATAAGTAACTCTGCTGATGTAAATGCGGGTGCTATCGGATGGAATGCTGATAATGGTACTGTATCCAATTGTGCTTTTACAAACAATTATGCTTTAGATGGTGGAGCAACAGATTGGGCAGGAGTTAACGGTACTTTGACCGGATGTACCTTCACTGACAATAAAGCAAATTATACTGGTGGAGCAAGCCACTGGAGCGGTGCAAACGGAACAATCAGCAACTGTGAATACACAAACAACTCTGCTAAAATCGGTGGTGCAATACACTCCATTGCTGATGGTCTAAAGGTTGACGGCAACACCTTCAAGGACAATGATGCGGTTTATGCAGGTTCTGATGTAAGCGTTGACGGACCAAACACTAATATGGTTAACAACAAGATTAACAATTCTGCTTCCAATTCAAGTTCAGTTTACGTAACTGATTCCGCTAACTTCACTGAATCCGGAAACACTTACACTGATCCTTCAAAATCAGTTGACTATGCAAGCATGATTATTGAAGTTGCAGATTCATTCATCGGACATGTTGACAAGACCTTAACCATTCCGGTTTACGTTCACGACGCCAATGGAATTCCTGCATTGGGTCAAGTGCAGCTTTTCGGTTATGGCACCAATCATTTGACTGATGGAAGAACCGCATTCACTATTGCTATGCCTAAATTCCAGACAACAATGTATTTGACATTGGTTTATGAGGACGGCACATACAAGAACTTCATGGTGGATGTTGCAGACACCAAATCTCCAATCGAAGAAATCATCCAACCTGACAATGGCAGAGATGAAGTTGTACTGCACTTCCCGAAAGACGCTACAGGTAACGTTACCGTAACAATCAACGGCAAAAACTACACTTCAAATGTTGTTGACGGATTTGCAGTAATTGAGGTTAATGACATTCCAAACGGCAACTATCCTGCTGTTGTACATTACTCAGGTGATGCAAACTACACTGCAATCACCAGGACAATGAATTTTACCGTTAAAAACTCAAAAGTGAATCCTGAAACTAAAATATTGTCCAATAGTGATGTCAGTGTCATCTACAGCGGCAATGCATACTATAAGTTCCTTGTCATCAAGGACGGAAAAGCGGTTGGTGCCGGTGAAAGCGTAACCATCAACTTCAACGGCAAGAACACTGTTGTCAGGACTGATGCAAACGGTTACATTAGCTATAAGATTCCGTCAAGCGTCAAACCTAAAACCTACACTATCAAGGCAACCTATTACGGTTCAACTGTAACCAACAAGGTTAAAATCACACAGGTGATTAAGGCATCCAACAAGAAGGTCAAAAAGTCCGCAAAAGTTACTAAAATCAAAATCACCTTAAGCAAGGTCAACGGCAAATACCTTAAATCCAAAACCTTGAAAATCAAGTTCAACAAGAAAACCTACAAGGTCAAAACCAACAAGAAAGGTGTTGGAACCTGGAAGGTTAAAAAGTCCATGCTCAAGAAATTGAAAGTGGGCAAAAAAGTGAAATATACAGTAACTTACGGAAAAGCTGTAGTGACTAAAAAACTAACCATTAAAAAATAGGGTTTAATATTGCCCTATTTTTTTAACTTTCTTTTTTATTCAATTCGATAATGACATATTATTAGCTAAATATTGTTGGACTGTATACATTTTTAATCAATTATTATTGGACTGTATACTATTTTTAATGGTTGTTTTTTGAATATTATTCAGTTTAGTATTGTTTTTAATAAATTTTATCAAACTGTATAGGTTTTTATTTTTTTATAATCAGACTGTATAGTTTATATATTAGTTAATGTAAATATTAGAATTGACTATTATTGGATTTTAACTGGGGATTGTTATTTCTTGTTTATCATAATAGTTAAAAATATTTTTAGAGGTTATAAAAGATGAAAGTTACAAGTAAACTTTTCGTTTTCGCTTTGATACTTTCTTTGATACTCACTGTAGGTGCAGTCGCAGCTGCAGAGGATATGTCTTTCGACCAAAGCGATGAAGAAGCGGTTTTACAAGAAACCGATATGGAACTTGACACTAGTCAAGACAATGATGATGAAAAACTGTCAGCTATGGAAGCTGATGACGATTTGAACTCTCCAATCGGGGAGGGGCAAAATCAACTGTTAAGTGATATTCACACTGTAACTGGTGAGAATTTCACAGATATTCAAACTGCAATAAACTCCGCAAACGCTGGAGATACTATTTTTTTAGAGGGTAAAACTTACAAGGGATCTGCCCAAATTAATGTTAATGTGGATAATTTAACAATTGTGGGGGGTTATCAAGCACATCCCGATATTGTTGCAACACTCGATGCACAGGGATTATTCACCAGAATAATGAGTATTACTGCAAGCAATGTGATAATCAAAAATGTTAAATTCATAAATGGTAATGTCTCTGGAGATGGTGGTGCTATTCACTGGTCTGGTGCAAACGGTACTTTAAAAGATTCAATTTTCACTGATAATAATGCTAGTAAAACTGGTGGTGCTGTTTATTGGCCGGGAGCTAATGCTTCTGTAATCAACTGTAATTTTGTTAATAATGAAGCTAGGGATGGTGGTGCTCTTGGTTTTGTAACTACTAGTCCTAATGCTCGTGTGGAGGGTTCTAATTTTAAAGCTAATGCTGCGAGGTATAGTGGTGGGGCTATTTATTGGAATAGTTTAAATGCAACTTTGATTAATTCCAATTTCTATGATAATGTTGCTGAGACTGTAGGTGCAGTTTATTTTTTACAAAATTCTGTAAACAGTACTATAACTGATTGTAATTTTATTAATAATGCTGCTTCTGGGTCTTATGGAGCATTCCTTATTTGGAATGGTTTTAATAGTACTTTAAAAAATTCAAAATTCATTAACAACACTGCTGGTGGACAAGCTGGTGCAGCTTATTGGAATGCTGCTAATTTTACAATAGATAATTGTGAATTTATTAACAATTCCGCTTCAGCATCTAAAGGTGCATTAGGTATTTCTTCAGCTAACAATGGTAAACTGATAAATTGTCTTTTTGAAGGAAATAAAGCAGTAGTTGGTCATGGAGGTGCCATTTATACTGATGCTTCAGACAGTCTTATTGAAAACTGTACATTCATTAAAAATTATGCACAACAAAACACTGGTGCAGTTGTTTTAAACGGTAATAATCATATACTTAATAATTGTAAATTCATTGAAAATCATGCGGACAAGGATAATGGTGCATTTAGTGTTTCAGGTAATGCTAAAGAAAACATTAGTTTAATTCACTGTACTTTTGATGGCAATTCTGCAGATAATGCATATGGTGTAGGTAACTTGAACTTTGTGGCAAATGCTGTAGTTAATGACTGTATATTTACAAACAACTTCGGAGCTTCCGGTGCATTTCGTATTGGTGGTCCGAATTGTATCGTGACAGATTCCTACTTTGAATCCAATAATTGTAATGATATCAATTCTGATGGAGGAGCACTTTATTGGAACAGTGCTAACGGTATTTTAAAAAATACAAAATTCATTAATAATTCCGCTTATAAATCCGGTGGTGCTGTTTATTGGGTTGGTGCCAATGCCAGTGTATCTAACTGTAGTTTTATAGATAATACTGCAATTAGAGATGCCGGTGGAGCACTTTGTTTTGTAAGTACTAGTAATAATACTAGTGTCAGGGACTGTATTTTTGAAGGAAATGCTGCTAAATCTAGTGGTGGAGCTGTTTATTGGAACAGTTTAAATGCCACTATGGTCAATTGTAATTTCACAGATAATGCTGCGACTAATGGTGGGGCAGTTCGTTTCTTGGCTAATTGTGCAAACAGTGAATTGTCAGATTGTAATTTCTTTAATAATTCTGCTTCAAATTCCGCTGGAGCAATCTGGTGGGATGGTAAAGACAGTAAGTTATATAATCTTAATTTTGTAAATAACTCTGCTGTAGGAAATGTTGGTGGAGCTATTTACTCTTCGGCAAATAACATTACTATTGATTTTGCTTCATTTATTGATAACTCTGCTAAAAATGGTGCTGGAGCTATTGATTTAAGAGGGCATAATGTGATTTTGTCTGATTTGATATTCAATAATAACTCTGCAGATTTGGGTGGTGCTATTAGGTCATTAGGTGAAAACACTACTGTTTCTCACTCACAATTTATGGATAATCATGCAGTAAATGATGCTGGTGCTACATACTTTGGAGCTGCCAATGCCAATTTAATTGACTGTTATTTCAACAACAACTCTGCAACTTGGGGTGGTTCTTCTTATTTCCATGCTAATGCAGTAAACAGTACAGTATCTAATTGTACTTTTGAAAACAGTAATGCTACTGCTAATGGTGGAAGTATATGGTGTAATGGAGCAAATGCTACTATAAAAGATTCTAAATTCATTAATTCTTATGCAGATTATAATGGTGGAGCTATTTTATTTAATGCAGCTGCATCAAATTCTGTTTTAGATACTTGTGAGTTTAGAAATAACTTTGCAGGTAATTCTGGAGGAGCTGTTTATACTGCTCAATCCACTAATGTAACAATCACTAATTGTGAATTTACAAATAATACTGCTGCTAACTGGGGTGGTGCAATTATCATGAAATCTGATAGTGCCACTGTAAAAGATTCCAAATTTAATGAAAATTCAGCTCATTCTGGTGGAGGTGCCGTTAACTGGGACGGTATAAACGGAACAATATATAATAATGAATTTAGGAATAATTTCGCTAATCTTACTGGTGGAGCACTTAGAATCCATGGTGTTAATGCTACTGTAGATGAATGTGAATTCATAAACAATCTCGCTAATCAAAGTGGAGGGGCATTGTTTGTTTATGATGTTGCTACAAATGCAACTATTAAAAACTCTGAATTCTTTGATAACTCTGCAAAAGGCGAAGGTGGAGCTATTACTATAAATGGTAATAATGCTACTGTTGATGATTGTGATTTCATAAAAAACAATGCAGATCTTGGCGGAGCAATCCACACCACCGGTGAAGGCGTTGTAATTAAAAATAGTGAATTGGTTGACAATGAGGCTAAATACTCCGGTAATGCTATTTGGGTTGATGGACCTTTCAACTCCATAATAAGTAATTCCATTGACAATCAGAAATCCGATAAGCCAGCTATTCATGTAACCAATAATCATGACCTTAAATTGGAAGGCAATGAATTTACCGGCAACAAGAATGAGGTT
>Ga0326514_10002811_pt1 | contig 11067 bp, 15 predicted proteins | sample 3_2548_0518_D_FD_203653 | JGI IMG/M metagenome (GOLD analysis project Ga0326514, IMG submission 203653) | Bovine rumen microbial communities from UC Davis, California, United States - 3_2548_0518 | ecosystem: Host-associated > Mammals > Digestive system > Stomach > Rumen | place: USA... | reverse complement strand
GCGCAAAGCGCTTTAGAACACTTTGAAGAACTGGACGCCCAAATGACGACCCGGAACGCGCCTACAATAGAAGCGGCATTAAACGACCTGGAAAACGCCGTAAAAATCGTAGACGACTTTATAAAGCGCACCCACGAAGACACGGACTTATTAATAGCTTTTCACCTTTTAAAAGTAGGAACGCCACCGACACCGGAAGAAGCGGACGCCTTCTTAGAAAAGCTTACCCCTTCCAAAGTAAAAAGCCTTCTTCCATTACATGAAGTGACCCCACAGGAAGCGGCGGCGCTTACCTTCACGAAGGAAGAAAGGGCGGCGCGGCGCAGCGGATCACCGAAAGAAGCCCAAGCCGCGACCAATGCGCGACGGAATAGGGCTAAAGCCTTCTTAGCTACTCTTAATTTATCGGAAACAATAACGCTATTAACAAAGGGAACGAGCGGCGGACACTACAGCACCTTCACGCCCACGCCCGCAGCGGAAAACGAAGACTACAGCATAATGAGTACAACGCAATTTTCCACGATCACCGGCGGAATTATTAGCCTTGCGGACATGGAAGAAGCCGCGAAACAGCTTAACCGACGGAAAAAAAGGAAAATAGCTTCCGCAGCTACGGCGAATAAGGGGACTTTATCGGTAATAGACGTAAAGGAAAGGGGCGGCGCTTTTCGCCTTGCTATCCCGGCGGAAAATAACTTAGCGAATATCCGGGAAAACGGCGAAAAGGAATTAGACTACCTTATAGGGCAAATATACCGCCGCGCTTACGACACCCACGCGGAACGGCTAAAGGCTACTAAAATAACGATCACGGACAAAGAATTAGCAGCCGCGAAAGTATGCGGAACGGACAACGTACAAGTAAACCGGCGAAACTTTATAGAATTTGAAACCTTCTTATATAATTGTAGCGCCGTAATTCTTACGACGTCTTACAAGAAAAAGAAGAAGGGCGAAGAAGAACCCACTATAGAAAAAGTAGCGCTACAGCGACTTATCACGGAAGAAGCCTTAGACCTTCACGGCGGAATACATGAAATAGTATTAAACCCGCGCTTTAACTGGAAGGGCGCTTTAAAATACTATACGCCACTACCAAAGACCGCGCCGCAGCTTACAAGCCGATCTTATAGGACGCTAAAGCTAATTTTACAGAAAGCACGACTAAACGCAGCCGACCGGACAAACGCGGCGGAAATCAGCTTACAAATAGCGGAAATAGCCGACCTACTGCGGCTTCCGATCAAAAGTAACAAAATAAAAAGGGACGTAAAAGACGTTATAGCCGGGATCATAGACGAAATAAACCGCTTAATTATGGACGTAGCCTTAACCCTGGAAGCGGACGCGGACGCCCCTATAAAAGAATACTTAGCGGGAAGCATGAAAGCGACCTTTACCGGCGAACTACTCAAACACTATGAAGACTTACACGCCGGGAAAGAAAAGGGCGTAAAGAAGCAAATAGCGAAACACAACCGCGCAGTAAACGCCCAAAAGCAGCGCGAAGCCAACGCCGCAGCGAAGGCAAAAGCGGACGCCGCGAAAAAGTGAAATAAACTTTTAACGGTGACCAAATGGACTTTTAACGGTGACTTTTAAACTTTTAACGGTGACTTTTAAACTTTTAACGGTGACCGCGAAATGACCGCAAAAAACCCGCAAACCCTTGTAAATAAAGGCTTTTCAGCCACGAACCGACCCCGCCGGGCTTCCGCTATTATTATGTTATTATTATGTAGAATAATACATAAGCGCGTTTTTGTTTCGCCGCGCCTTACGGCGGCTTAACAAACGCGAAGAACGACGAAGGAAAGAGAACCCACAGAAGAAGCGCCCTACTGTGGGAACCCTTACACACGGCGGGACATAAAAAGCCCCCGCAGAAAAGGCACCGGCGAAAGCGCCCTAACTGTGGGGACACACCCTAAGCAACCGCCACGAAAGGACGACTACAAAATGAATTTACCACAAAATCTATCAGAGTTAAAGAACGTCCGCCAATGGGTAAACTATATCCGGATATGGAACGCCACGAAGAACGGCGGGCGCGGCGGATATGATAAGCCGCCAATTAACCCGGCGACGCTGCGGGACGGAATGACCAATAACCCGGCAACGTGGACGGACTACGACACGGCGGCGGCGCAGATCCGGAAGACCGCGACCCACAAAGACACGAAGCACAAAGACGCCCAGGGCGTGGCGCCGATCATAGAAGCCCCCGTAGAAGGGGCGGGCTTAGTCTTAGCGGGCGGCTACTGCGGCGTAGACCTGGACGACGTTATAGACGAAGCCGGGAACGTCGCGAAGTTTGCGGAACAGATAGTAAACGCCCTGGACACGTACACGGAATTTAGCCCAAGCGGACACGGGCTACACGCGCTTCTATACTGTGGCGACCTACTGGAAGCCGGGGAAGACTTCGGCAAACAATTTTTACTTAAAGCGGATCCGGAAGACCCGGCGGGCGTCGCGATCACAGACAGCGACGGCAAACAATACGAACTGGAAGTATACTTCTACGTCCACGGCGGGCGCTACTTCACAGTAACCGGGAACGCCTACAGGGATAAGCCTATAAGCCGCACGAAGGGCGCTAAGCTGCGGGCTATATACGACTACTTCGTAAAGCGGACGGACGCTTACAGGGAAGCACAGCGCGCAGCGGCTACGCCTTCTACTGTGGGGACTTCTTCCAGGACGACCGGACGCGCCGCAACCGGCGAAGACGACCGGAAAATGTTAGAAAGCGCCTTAGCCGCGATAGATCCGGGCGCGCTTGACTTTGGCGAATGGGCGGCAATTATGACGGCGCTTAAAGTCCTGGGCTTTTCTCTTAACGAAGCGGAAGCTTTCAGCGCTTCCCACAATAACCCCAAAAACGACCCGCGGACGAACGCGTATAGGTGGAATAAGTTTCATTTTAAGAAGGGCGACAACGACGCCGCGGGGATAATCATTAACACGGCTAAGCGCTTTTCCTGGACACCGGCGGAAGCCTTCGACGAAGACAAGCGGGCGGAATACGGGCGCAGCCTATACAGCGAAGAAGCCCGGCACGAATACGGAAGAAGCTTACACACGGAAGAAGAACGCCGGGAATATGGGCGACAGCTTCACGCAAACGACTGGACGGAAGAAGACGAAGTAAACTTTACAGAATGGCGGAAACGCCACCCAGGACAAGACCACGCGCCGCGACTGGACGGCGGAAAGGCGGAAGGAATGAACGACGACACGGGGATTTTCCCCACTGTGGGATCACTCACAGACGACCGCCGCGCCCCGCACGAACCCGCAGCGCTTAGCCTGGAAGACTTCACGGCGGCGAACTACTGCGCCGTAGCGATCACCGGCGACGACGGACACGCGGAAAACGCGAAGACGCTTAAATATAGGCTTAGCAGCTACGAAGACTACTTAACGATCCGGAAGGAAGCCCACGACGGCGGCTTATATATCACCGGCGAAACCTTCTACACGGAAGCGGACTTATACGCGATCACTCACCCCGGTTTATTATCCGTCGAAAGCATTATAAGCAGCTTCGAAAGCGCAGACCTTAAAAGCTTAGAAATACCGGCTTTTGAAAATTTTTCGAAAATAGCGAAAATCCGCAGACACGACACCGCCGTAATAGCTGCGGACACCGGCGGCGGAAAAAGCAGCTTAGCTATTAACTTTATGTATAGGCTTAGCCCGGCTTATCCTTGTATTTATATCAACCTGGAAATGGACGAAATAGACATAGTAAGCCGCCTTATAAGCATACATACCGGCGAAATACTGGACAAAATAGAAGGCTACCAAAGCGACCCCAGGACGGCGGAAGAAGTAAAGACCGCAGCCGCCGACCTTCTAAAGGACCGGCAACCAATACAGCTAATAAACGATCTTTACCAACTGGAAGACATAGAAAAGACTATAGCCCAGGCGACGGAAGGACGCGAAGAACCGACCTTAGTATTTATAGACCACGCCTTAAGAACCCGGCTTAAAGGGCAAAGCGACGACCGCTACAGCCGCTTTAGTGATATTTCCGAACGGCTGCGCGATATAGTCCGGAAGTATAATATAATTCTATTTCCGCTTCTACAAATGAACCGCGAAAGCAAAAAAGACCGGGCGAAACGACCGACTAACAGCAGCTTAAAAGAAAGCGGATCATGGGAAAACGACGCGACCCAAATTATATTTATATGGGACGATCCGGGCGACGACGGGCGGCAACGGGGCTATAAACTGCTACTTGAAAAGAACCGCCACGGGAAGAAAGGCGCGGACGTAGACACATTATTAAACTACCGCTTTAATACGCAGACCATAACGGAAGCTAAAGGCGGCTTCGTAGAAATTGACGACGACGGCTACAGCCCCTTCGACGATCCGGACGACGTAATAGGCTAAGCTTCTTTCCTTCTTACTTGACATGATGTTATTATGATGTTATTATGATACCGTCATAACACCATAACAACATCATTGTTTAAAGGAGGTAAAGAGAATGAAAACTTTTTCATTAAGGTTGACAGACATTGAAGCGGAAGCCCTGGAAAGGTTGGCGCGTGTAAACGGACTTTCCAAAAATAAGCAGATACAGGCACTTATAGCAAGGGCATATACTGAAGTTGACAGCTGCGCAGATATAATAATGGGCGACTTGCAATCTATTGACGCCGTCGAAAAGAGCCTTTTCTGTACTATGGCGGAATCTGTGGAAGAGGCATACAGCGCGGGCGATCATGAATTAGCACGCACAAAGGCGGAACAGGCTTACAGGCAATACAAGTATGTTACGGAAGAAAAAGCGGGCGAAGAAGTGAATGAGAACGTGAATAAATCCTTTGATAGCCATGCCGAATATATTTTAGAAATGCTTGTATAAAGCATACCGGACTACACATTATACAGGATATACAAAAGCGCTTTACTAATACATAGTAGGGCGCTTATTTTTGTGTACACAAAGAAGCGTAAGTATATGTAATAACTTGATAATACAATGTATACATGATATAATTAGAAATGACAAAGTATACACAAAATACAGGAAATACACTTCCTAGAAAGGGGGCTTAACTGTGGGAACACTCACAACCGAAGCCAAAGAAGCGCGCGCGGCATACTTGCGCGAATACAGGAAAACCGAAACGGACGCACAAAAGGAAGCACGGCGCGAATATGCGCGCGAATGGCGGAAGAAGAACCCGGAAAAGGTGAAAGCCGCCCGCGTCCGATACTGGAATAAAAAAGGACTAGAACTAAAAAACGGGGAATGACCCGTAGAAAGGACACACCCTTAGCAAATGAACATAGAAGACTTTATACCGGAAGGCGCAGAAAGTCCCGTAACGGCGAAGGAACTTAGGCAGCGAACCGGCGCAGACGTCCGCGTAATAACTGCGGCAATACAGGCACGACGGCGGGCGGGCGTTCCGATTTGCGCAAGGCGGGACGAAAACCCGGGCTATTTTATCGCGGAAACGTCGGAAGAACTACAGGCATATTGCAAACGGCTTAAGCACGAAGAAGCCGAATTAAGGAAGACCCGGAAGGCTTGCGAAAAGCTTATAACGAAGTTTCCGGAAGGGGGCGGCGAATGATGGACGACGAAGTAGCGGACTACTTAGCCGACGCCTTAAGCAGAATAGCGCCCAAGCTTGACGCGCTAACGAAAGAACTTAAGCGCTTTAACGATCACATAGACGAAGAAAGGGGCTTAGACAATGCGGACGACACTTAATAAGGCAATTACGGAAGCGTTAAACAAAGACGCGAAGACCGCGCCTACTGTGGGGACTTACCCCGGAAAGGAACTTAAAACAATGGACAAGACTTTACAGAAAATTGCAGACAAGGCGGCAACGATCACAGCAACAGACCCACAGACCCGCGCAGACTATTTACAGGGCATAGCGGACGCCCAGGCGGCGGCTAAGGCAGCAGCCAAGGCAAGGGAAGACGCGGAAAGCGAAGCCGCCTTCGATAAGGCTTACGACGATGAAACACACGCGAAATTTAAGGAAGGCTTTTTCCGGAAGAAGTTAGACGAATACGACTACAGCCCGCGCATGAACGAAGACGAATACAACGAAGCCGTAGAAGCTGTAGACGCTGTAGTAAAGAAGGCGGCGGACAACTTCCGCGCCGTAGCTTCTAAGGCTATTGCGGAAATTATCGCGGCTAAGAAGGCTTATACAGACACCGCAGACGACGCGGACGCCGTATTAGAAGAACTGGACGCCGCCGCGAACGTCCTGCAATCCAAGTACAAATACAGGGAATACGCCTTCCAGGGCGCGCCGTCAACCTACGCGAAAGACCCCGGCGAATGGCGGAACCACGCTAAGCGCTACACGAAGAACGGCGCAGCTATGGACTTAGTAACGAAGAAGCCCGGAAGCGCTACGGAATGTGACGACGTAACCTTAGCGGCGTGGCGCGCTGCGGAAAGGGCGGAATAAATGGACGACTACAGCTACAGCGCAGCCGTTAAGCGTTGTGCGATACAGGGCGCCTATATTGAACCGGCGGACAAATACCCGGACACCGGGCGCCCCTTCTATATAGATCCGGACAGCGGGCGCGCCGTCTTCCTGGACGAAGAAAGCAAAGAAGACGAATACAAGGGACTTTCGCCGCTTGCGGCTATGCTGCGGCGGATAAGCACCACGGGAAAGGCTTAAACGAATGAAAAAGAAAAAAACCACTTACAACGACTTAAGCCGCGCGCTTAAGGAATACCGCTACACGATAGATTTAACAGACATTAAAGCGGAACGCCGCCGCGCTAAGAAGAAGGCTTCCGCAGCTTACGACCTTCTATTAGCACGTTATGAGCAATACAAACTTAGTTTAGGAAGCAGCGACGAAAAGAAATATAAGAAGCTTACGGCTAAGACCGCTTTAGCGCTTGCCTACTTGCTGCAATATAACAACGGCTTAAAGAATATCGAAACGCACTACAAGCGGCAGATAACAAAGCTTAAATAACTTAGGTATCTTCCCGGGTTCATGCCCCGGCTAGAATACAAACGGAACCCGGGGCGGGGCTATCTTCGCTTAGTGCCTTCTTTTCGTAGCTTACGAACCGGGAACCGGGAAAAGAAGACCCTCGGGCGTCCTTCTATCTGTGGGGACGTATACCGGGGCGGGCTAACTGAACACCCCGGAGCTAAGAGCCTGGAAGCCTTCTTCCTTGAATTAGCACCGGGACAGGACGCCCGGACAGGATCCGAAACGACAGAGCGCCGCCGACGATCCGGGGCGACTTCCGAAGCTGTGGGAACACACAGACGCACGGAAGACCCGGGCTAAGATCCGGGCGACCCGACGACAGCTTAGACCGGAAGGCAGACGGGCGACGAACGCCCACGCTACAGCGCGCAGAACGCCGCAGAATGGCACGGAAGCAAACGGACGGACAAATAACCGACGAAGGCACGAAGACGCCTTAAAATGCTTTAGGAATGAGATCAAGAATCTGGTAAAAACCGGGGGCGCAAGAAAACTTGTTCATATAGCTTGTTCACCATCCCGACCGCATGCAGTAGTTTAAATCTGCGGCGAAAAAACCACATTTAACACGGAAAACCAACGGAAAGAAGGCTATATAATGGCACGACCGAAGACCGAAAAACCCACAGGAAACGGGGCTATAGCAAAAGCGGAAGCAACCGGCGACCGCCTGGAAATGCTGCGCGCTATGCGAAAATTAGTAGCCGCCCGCCTGGACACTTGCGGAAGCGACCGCGACTTAGGAACTCTAACGCACCGGCTAAGCGAAATTAGCTTAGAAATTGAAACTATAGAAAACAAGCGCGAACCTAAAGACAGTATTAAAAACTTAGAATGGCGCTTAAAAATGGCGCGAATAGCGGAAAGCATGAAGCCGAAGCCGCTTAACATACCAAAAGACGACGAGGAAGACACCCAGGACGAAGAAGACGACGGCGACGCGCCGGGCTACTGGAAGAAGAACCCACAGAAGGGGGCTTCTTAATGGCTTACGAAGACTTCCAGGCGGGCTATAAAGACGGCTACGAAGACCGGAAGGACGGACGCCGCCGGGATCCGGAAGCCGGGGACTACGCGCACGGCTACGGCTGCGGCTATAGCGACGCCATAACGAATAAATACCCGGACTACTCACGGACGCGAATGAATAGGAACCCACAGAAAGGGGGATACTAATGACGCGGAAGCAATACAGGCGGAAACAAAATTACATTTTAGGCTATAAACGCGGCTACCACGTAGAAAGACCGTTACCGACGGCGGAACGGAAGGGAAAAAACACGGACTATAGAAGGGGCTACGCGGAAGCGCGGCGGGACAGACGGACGGGGGAAGCGCCCTTATATTAAGCCGCCTACTGTGGGGACACTCACAGGAACCCGCCCAGGGGCGCAGAAACGCCCGTAGAAGCCGTTATAAGCCGCGGACGATAACTACTAAGGCTACACGCTAAAACGCCGTATACGGACGCTACACGCGCTACAATGTATACATAGAAGACCGGGACGAAGCGCCCGGCTTTTCTTTTGCCTTCCACGAAAGAAGAAATAATAATATTGACAATGAAAGAATAAACAGTTATATTTTATGTATACATAAACACCCAAGCACCAATACAGAAAGGAAGGCGGCTTATATGAGATTTTACCGGAACAAGGACGGCGGCGACGTCTTAACGGAAGGCGAAGCCCGGAAGGAATGGCGGGAACTGTACGACGGGGACGCCCCCACGAACCTATTAAGCTTCTACGACCAATACGAAGAAGTAACCGAAACCCCGGAAGGCGCTTTAGCGCAGATCCGGGACGTTATCAGCACCCACGAACCGGCGGACGCGTTCAAATATCAGCTATTAGACCGGCTGCGGACGGACTGCGACTACTTCTTAGGCTACGGCTACAGGAACCCGGCTAAGCTGTGGGCGGGCGACATCGAAACACATTTAGAAGCTATGCGCTTACTGTGGGAAAGTTTCCCGGAAGACGCGCGCCCGGAATGGTTAACACGCGAAGACCTGGAAGAATACGCGCACAAGATGAAAGGGGCGGAATAATGGCAGAGAATAAGAACACACAGCGAAAGGCGCGGCGCTTAGTCCTTAACCTGGACAACGAAGAAGTAGACCGTTTAAGCCGCTACGCGATCCGGGGCGGGCTTACTGTGGGGACACTCTTAGAAGACTTCGCCGCAGATCTTACCGGAAGCGCGCATAGCTGCGGAAGCGACGAACGGGACTTAGCCGGGAAATGGTACGACCGGCACGGCTACGAATACGAAGCGGGCGGCTTTTCCCAGTATTTAGCCCGCTACGACGCGGCGGAAGACTTCTTCCGAACGCTTGACAGCTACGACGGCTTAGCTTGGGACTTAGACCACGCCGACGAAGACGACGAAGAAGACTACAAAGAATACTTAAAAAGCGAAATAGCAGCCACCCGGGAAGACCTGGAAAGCTACTTAAACGACTACTTGAACGACACAAACGACGGAAGCGGCGCGGAATATACCTTAGAAGCGATCATAGCGGACGCGAAGGCACACAGAAAAGCGCTAACGGATCCGGAACGCGAAGACCTAACCGAAAGAGAACCCACAGAAGGGGCGGAAGCTTCCCCGGAAGTCGTCGGCAAACTGGAAGCCTTAGAAAACAATGTATACAGGGAATACAAAGTAAACAGTAAGCCCGCCGGGCGAACGTGGTTATATATGGCGCTTGACTTAGCCCGGAAAATAACGGAAGAACCCGGCTTACTGGAAGCGATCACGGACGCGGACTTAGACCAACTAACGGAAGACAACTTCCACACGGCGCGCCACGCTGCGGAAGTAGCCCGGGGCTTAATGAAATACACAATATAACGACGTATACAACGTATACAGCGTAGAAAGGGGCTACAAAATGACAGTATACGACCTAAGCCGCGCGCAGCTAATACAGCTTAAGGCGGCTTACTACGACCAACAACACCCGGAAGGCGTAAGCTACGGCGAATTAGCAGCCGTAGACGACTTAGTAAGCGACGACACCATATTAGCCGAATACGCGGGCGTAGACTTCGTAGAAGAAGACTTCCAGGGCGAAGAAGTCCGGGAACCCTGGAAAATCTTCTATAACCGGAAGACCGGGAAGCAATACGCCGCCTACACGATCCGGGGAACCTTCAGCGGCGAAGAAGACGCGACGGCGGAACTATTAGCCGCAGAAAATCACGTAGACCGCGCGGACATTGTAACCCGGATAGAAAGGCGCTAACTATGAAAACTCTTATTTTCACCAATCAGAAAGGCGGAACGGGGAAAACTACTTCCGCGCTATCTGTGGCGGCGGGACTATCCCGGAAGGGCTACAAAGTCTTATTAGTTGACCTAGACCCACAGGGAAACGCAACGACGGCGGCGGGAATAACACCGGACGAAAAAGACACCACAGTATACGAAGTCTTAAAGGGCGCGGCGAAAGCTGCGGACGCGATCCGGACAGCGCCGGGCGGCTACGATCTAATCCCCACGGATATAAGACAAAGCGGCGCGGACATTGAATTAGCCACAGCGCCGGGGCGTGATTTTATCTTACGGGAAGCCCTGGAAGGCGTCCGGAACGCTTACGACTACATAGTATTAGACAGCCCGCCAAGCCTGGGCGTAGTTACCTTAATGGGGCTTACAGCGGCGGACGGCGTAGTAATAACCCTTAAGGCGGACTACTTAGCGTTAAACGGCGTCGCGCAGCTAATGGAAACTATAAGCCTAGTACGGAAGCGGCTTAACCCCGGCTTAGATCTAACGGGCGTCATTCTTACCTTCTACGACCGGCGGAAGAACCTAGACCAAACAATAGAAGCCCAGGCGGAAGAAGGCTTCCCGGGAAAAGTCTTTAACACGAAGATAAGCGCGGGCGTAGCGCTTGCGGAAGCACCGGCGGCGGGGCGGGACATCTTCGCATATAAGCCGACGTCGAAAGCTGCGGAACAATACGCGGCACTTACGGGCGAAGTAATAGCCCGGACGAAGTAGCCCGCTACTGTGGGAACACTCTTAAACACA